>Ga0209935_1003914_pt1 | contig 14460 bp, 23 predicted proteins | sample ThiBio_1000_plan_2_FD_183958 | JGI IMG/M metagenome (GOLD analysis project Ga0209935, IMG submission 183958) | Wastewater bioreactor microbial communities from Cape Town, South Africa - Thiocy_cont_1000_plan (SPAdes) | ecosystem: Engineered > Bioreactor > Thiocyanate-remediating >... | reverse complement strand
GCTTCGAAGGCAATGGTCGTTGCCGCGAAGGTGCCATCATCTTTGCTCCGAACGATCCCGTGTATCGACCACTCGGCTTTGCGATCGATGTCAATCCGGGAGAGTACAATCTGCGCTACCATCCTCGGTCTGAATTCGATGTCAAGCACCAAGCCGAGTTGGTCGCTGTGCGAGGGCGCATCGAGTCAATGCCACGCATCGATATCGCAGTCATCCAGCTCGAGCACGAAGCGAACCCATCGACCAGCGAGATGGCGCGACTGGTAGCCGACAAGAAGCCACAGACGCAAGTGCTGACGCTCCATGCGCACCAGCATCCGAGCGTGCGCGTCGCGTGCTACTGGAAGGCACCCAAGTCGGCCCGCATGCACCCATTCGATTGGATGGGCTGCTATCGACGCTCGACCAACGCGCACGACGGTCGGTGGTACTACACTCTCGACAAGGACGGCAAGTACCCCTCCAACGTGCATCGCTTCGATGAGTACAGCGGCGTGATCGTGTTCAATGTCCCTGTGGGCGCCTACGAGGTTCGCTTCCTGCCTCTCGGAGGCTATTACGTCGCTGGACGAGCAGATCTTCGTATCCTCGCATGAGCATCTACCTAGAGGCACTCTTACACAAAATACCACGAATTGAATGAATCTGTACCTCATGCAGTCCCCAAGGAGGGTACTTGAAACTCTTTGTCTCGTGTCTGGTCTGCCACACGGGAAAAACTTCGTGGCGCGGCTGTTTTTCGTGTACTGCTGAGGACTTCCCACTGGTAGGCGAAGCTGTTTTGCTTTTTGCGTCCGTATTCACCGTGATGCAGACTGAGTGGGCAGTCGAGCCTTGAGTGAACGATGGTAGTATTCTATTGACAGCGGTTACATTCAAGTCGAAGGCGTTGATAGACGCAGTGTCATTCCGACGAAGCTAGGAGCCATTCCCGGCCAGTCGGCGCGGCACTGCGCGTTCGAAGAGGCTGTGGTCGTGTTGGTAGTGTTGCCGTGCGTGTTCGAGGAGATCGAGAGCCGTTGATAGACGCAGTGTCATTCCGACGAAGCTAGGAGCCATTCCCGGCCAGTCGGCGCGGCACTGCGCGTTCGAGTCCGTTGAGCGGGGTCCGGCTACCACCCTTGCGAGTGGCGGGAAAGTAGTGCCGTTATCTGTGGTGCGCTCCATACAGTAGGAGTAAAATCAAGGTTGAGATACCGTGCGTACTCTGCCCCATACTCGTTGGGGAATTCACGTGTGTGCGCCAGCACGTTGCCGTTTGCTAATACGCTGCTGTAGGCATCAAGCGCCTCCTCGGCCGCTGGCGATAGCCGGTATTCAAAGTGTTGAGGAACCTCCCTCTCGGGCGACAGTGGATAGTGACGCTCTCGATTATCGTCTTCGTCGTCCTCATCGTTGTAGAGGTGAAAGTCGTCTTCATCGTTGCAGAGGAAATCGTGATACTCGTGATTACGGTAAAACCGAGGTTCATTCAAACTCGCCATGGTGGACAATGGTACTGAACGAGTGCTGCGGGACCAGTGCTACGTACCTGGGGAGCAAACAAAAAGGAAAACCTGGGCTGGGCAGCTTATTTATATGCCGTGAGCGATAAGGCTTCCGCAACGCTCGCCTTGCAACAGTAGCCCGCAACGCCGGGGCGTTAACAACAGCGAGCTTAAGCAACGAGGCGCCTCGGGGTATCGATGCCCAAGCCCGAGTTCTAGTACTGTACACCACCGGTGCAACCGTCCTTCACCAACCTCATAACGAACCGCGTACGCTGCTGTTGCTGAGGGTGCGCCCTCCCGGTCCATGTACCGTTGAAACAAGGCGGGGAGGATAAACAGAAAGGATAGCAAAATAAACGGTGTGGTTTTGTTGGCAGTCAAGCCCACAACTGCTATCCTGCGGCGTACCTGCGCCAAATGTGCAACAAGCTCCTCGTACCCCCGTTTGGGGTACAGAGAGGTTTGTGGGGTATGATCGTCTTGCCGCGTGCAAGAGGCGCCGTGGCTTCGTCTCACACGCACGCACCTGCTGCTACGATGGACCTCCCGTGGAACTCTCGTCGCTCGCCAGTCTTTGCACTCAATGGCATGACTGCCGCTACACAGGTACCAATAATGAGTTAACACGTGGTTCACCCTCGAGTGTTTGGCACTCAAGCGAGGAATCCTGTGTCACAGCCTCTTGCGACACAAGCAGGTTTGCGTATCTTGCAACAAGGCGGCAATGCAGCCGATGCCGCTGTGGCAATGGCCGCCGTCATGGGTCTGACCGAGCCGACATCGACTGGTATCGGCGGTGATGCGTTCGCTCTCTACTTTGATGCCGCCACTGGCAAGGTCTCGGGCATCAACGGCAGTGGTCGTAGTCCTGCGGCGCTGTCGCTCGAGTGGCTCGCGCAACACCACGGCGGTGCGTGACAGCCTCCACCGCTACTACCCTCCATCGCGGAGACCCGAGACCTCGCTACAACGATCAATGTATCTGCGTAGGTAAGATTCGCAAGTTCTCGCCGTTGGCTGTCACGGTACCGGGAGCGGCAGCGGCCTACGTCGACACGATCGAGGTGCGTACACCAGACGTCTCGATCTGCGAGCATGACACTCGACCCTCACGCTCACTCTCACGCTCGCGATGTATCGATGATGCATGTAGCACTTTGGCAGCCACAAGTTGACCTTGGCGCAGATCTTTGAGCCTGCTATTCAATTGGCTCGTCAAGGCTTTCCTGTGGCGCCACTCACTGCTGAAGCATGGGCTCGCGGTGTGTCTCAGGTATCATTGAGAGTATCGAATCTCTCTCGCGAATGGTCTTGTTGATTGATGGAGATGTCATACAGCTACACAATAGCCCCAATGCAGGAGAGCTATTGATTGATGGTCAGCCTCCCAAGGTATGCAGCGGATCAATGCAATGTCGTGATGATGCGAGATGCACCATGTGATGTTGAATATGATGGCGACGTCCTTACGATCGCATCGTGCTTGAAGGCTGGTCAAGTGTTCAAGAACGCCAACCTTGCTGCGACCTTTGAAGAGCTTGCTACCAAGGGAAAGGAGGGCTTCTACAGTGGCCGCATTGCCGAGTCGATCGTGTCGACGTTGCAGTCTCTCGGGTTCGAACTTGCTGCCTCTCCGATCGATTGGCGATAGTGACACTCATCTTTTCGATGAGTAGAGGCGTCATGACACTGGAGGATCTCGCGCAGCACCGTTCGACGTTCGATGAGCCGATTCACGTCAACTACCGCGGTGTGGATGTGTACGAAATCCCACCCAATGGTCAAGGCATCACGGCATTGATTGCATTGAATCTACTCGAGGTTCGTTCGTTCGTTAGTTCGTTAGATGAGTTGCACCGTCTGACCTGACACCCGTGCTCGTCGTTTGTAAAGGAGTATGACTTGCATGCCATGGGCCATAACTCTACCGAGTATTTGCATACTCTTATCGAGGCTCTTCGACTTGCGTTTGCTGATTCGCAGTGGTATGATGTGCCATTTTTCACTACCACTACCACAAACTCACTTGTTGTTGATGATGATACTGTTGTAGGTACGTGACCGATCCGACGTTTAAGCACATTCCGATTGCGAGGTTGCTCTCGAAAGAGTACGCTGCCGAACGTCGCAAGTTGATCGATCGCACCAAGGCCACGATCGACCAAAAGGCAGGCTCGCCCGTGAACTCGAGCGACACTGTCTACTTTTGTGTGGCGGATGGCGCCGGAAACGCGTGCTCATTCATCAACTCGAACTACATGGGTTTTGGCACTGGTACACTTCTACGCATATTACTACGACATTGCAGCATTGCAGCTGGTTCTTTATGGTTTGATTGACAGTGTGCTGGCGACTCGTTGAACGCGGCTAGGCATCATTCCGGCTGGGTGTGGCTTTCCGCTACAGAACCGTGGACACAACTTTTCGATGGTTGCCGGACACCCGAACGCATTGGAGCCCAACAAGCGACCATATCACACGATCATTCCCGGCATGGCTACCAAGAACTCGCAGCTCTTTGCAGCCTTTGGTGTCATGGGTGGTTTTATGCAACCACAAGGTCATGTACGTAATCTATCTCAGTTGTGTTGGAGTTGGAGTTGGTGTGGTGTCTCATGCAAGCGTTGTATCATAATGATAGGTACAAGTACTGGCCAATATGATCGACTTTGGTATGAATCCACAAACGGCGTTGGATGCACCGCGCTTTTGTATCGGAGTGTCGAGCAAGGATGCTGGCAGTACTACGTACCTCGAGGAGGGTATTAGCGAGAGTGTGGTGCAAGAGCTCAATGCTCGCGGCCATCATGTGCAAGTAGCCAAGGGTGCTGAGCGTTCGACCTTTGGTCGTGGACAAATCATTTACCAAGATGCAACGAGCAAGGTCTTGGTAGGTGGTAGTGACCCACGAGGTGATGGTATGGCAGCAGGTTACTAAGAAGAAGAAGAAGTAACGAGTCATTGATTGAGTGATTGTAAGAACTCTCGAGATTAAACTCACGAGTTATCGTTATATATGAATAAGATCAAAGACCAAAGAGTAAGAGCAAGAGTAAGAGCAAGAGTACAGGAGATAGGTAGGAGAGTTGTACTAGACAAAGTCCTTGATATCACGGTTGAGGAACGTGAGACAGTTTGTGCTGAGCAACTTCTCCTTTTGTTCGTCAGTGAGAAAGTCTGCTGACTCGATCAATTCTCCTGGCATGTGTTCACCAAGTGGGAACGGATAGTCACTTCCAAGGATGATCTACTCATGATATCATTTGCAAGGTTAAGTAAGCAAGAAAGAAAGAGATTGAGTGAATGAACGAATGAACCCTACCTTGTCATCACCAAATAGTGTAACGATCATTCGTAGAACTTCAGTATCGTGCGTCAGTGAATCAGTCCAGAACTTTCCCAAGTACTCTCGTGGATTACGCTAAATTGAATGGTACTTGTTAACCTACGAGAGCATACGAGAGAGAGAGAGAGAGAGAGAGAGAGAAGGTGGTGTGGTACCTTGTTTCGAACAGCAACAAGATCAGGGCGAACCTTGTAGCCATGCTCGATACGACCCAATGTTCCAGGGAACGAACCACCTCCATGTGCAAAGCACACCTTGAGGTTGGGCAAACGCTCAAACACACCACCAAAGATCATGGAGCAGATGGCGATCGTAGTCTCGGTCGGCATTCCGATCAGCCACGGCGACCAGTAGTCTTGCATGCGCTCGGGAGCCAGCATGTCCCACGGATGCACAAAGATTGCGGCACCGAGTCTCTCGGCCTCCTCGAACACGGGGAAGAGCTCGGGAGCGTCGAGATTCCACTCGTTGACATGCGTTCCAATCTGCACGCCCGAGAAGCCGAGCTCGAGCATACAGCGGCGGAGCTCCTGGATCGCGAGCTCGGGCGACTGCAACGGCAGTGTACCGAGGCCGATGAACTTTTTGGGATTGGCCTTGACGGCTTCGGCAATGTCGTCGTTGAGAAGTTGAGAGATTTCGTAGCAGTCTTGAGGTTTGGCCCAGTAGTTGAACATGACTGGTACTGTCGATAGTACCTAGCGAGAGAGAGAACACGTGAGTGAGAGAGACGACGTGAGTGAATGAGTGAGAAGCAACGACGAGATTGCTTGCAATGTCGTACTTGTACGTCGACACTGGTACGCTCCATGTCGGGCAGACGTGCGACACAGCAGTAGCAGTTCTCCTCGACGGCACGGAAGAACTTGCCACCTTGATACATGTCGCACTTGCCGGGTGCCTTGTGGTCGAGCTGCACGAAGCCCGGGTAGCCATACTTTGCCTCGAGATCAGGAAGTTTGCTCGGCAACAAGTGCGTATGGATATCGATCTTGAATCGCCTCGATGCCATTCTTTAGAACGATGATGATGATGATATTGTTGAAGGTTGTTGATATTGAAGGTTGAAGATGTAATGTGTAGTTGTAGTGTATCTCTCACACTCTCTCTTGTGTCGTAATCAAAGCTCCACTCCAAGACCGACTCTCTGTCGTTCCCAGGTGGATTGTTTACAAGTATCACTCGAGTGGAATGATGTTGTTTGGTTGTAATAGTAGTAGTAGTAGTGGAACGATTGCACGCTCACACTACACTACAAACCACGTCGCAAGCAACGACACTCGTTCCTCGAGTTGTTGTTGTAGCACACAAGCAGGAAAGAGAAGAAGACTGAGCGAAAGAGCGAAAGAGCGAAGAAAGACACATGGATCGATTAACGGTGTGCGATGTGAGCTTACGAGGGACCTTATATGTGCTGTTGTGCCTGGTTTGTTCGCTGTGCTCGATCGGCACCTGCACCAGCTTCATTCCTCAGAGGCCTCGTGCTCTCTCCTCACTCGCTCACTGCTCGCTCCTCTCGTCCACCTTTGCGACTCGTGAAAGATGCACCGCCCCAAGACCTGCCCGATCGAAGCCTCGAACATTGCCAACCTCGGCTCGGATCTCGAGAAGAAGGTCAAGCATGCTGCTGCCACGGGCGAGCAAGCTTGGCAGAGTGTCGGTGCGCCTGGCTTCAACGTTTGGCGGTATGTGAGATTCCTCCACGCTGGCGCCGCTGATGCTGATGCTGATGCTGGGCCGCCTCTAATGATAGCTCACGCGCGCATCTTGGTGTACGTACGGTGCCACGCTCACAGCATTGAGAAGTTCAACGTGAAGCCGTGGCCCAAGAGCCAGTACGGCAAGTTCTACAAGGGCGACTCGTACATTGTGTTGCACGTACGTTGGAGATGGTAGATAGTAATGTGTCGCGGTGTTGGTGGTGGTGTGCCTACCACCTTGTCCGTTAGTCCAAGGCACTCGCGTACACTCACACTGTCTTGAATGCCGGCACACACACACACACACACACACACACACACACACACACACTCTCTCTCTCTCTCTCTCTCTCTCGCTTGCCATGGTGCGTTGACTGGTGCAGAGCTACCCGAAGCCTGGTTCGGAGGTGATCCTGCACGACGCGCACTTTTGGCTCGGCGAGCAGAGCTCGCAGGACGAGATCGGCACCGCCGCCTACAAGACGGGTTCGTCCATTCGTTCGCGCTTGAATGGCGCCACTCCTGTGCGCAATTGTGTGTGTACTAAGCTTCTTGTTGCACCTCATTCAGTGGAGTTGGACGACTTCCTTGGAGGAGTGCCGGTTCAGCACCGTGAGGTTCAAGGCTATGAATCCAAGTACACACTCACGCACACACACACACATATGTGCAACGAGTATCGCTTGTGGCGATTGTCTTACTCTCTTACCCTTGCACGCTCTCTCTATCCCTTTGTCGTAGGTTGTTCTTGAGCTACTTTAACAACGACAGCATCCAATTGCTCGATGGTGGTATTGACTCGGGATTCCATCATGTTGAGGTACGTTGCCATTGTTTGCGTGCGTGCCAACGAGTAGCCTGTGGTACTCACTCACATTTCTCCCTTGCTCGCCTTTTGCGTTTGCTCCATTTCTACATTTTGTTGTTGCGTAGCCTGCGAGCTATCAACCGCGCTTGCTGCACGTTAAGGGACGTGGCCGCCAAGTTGTAGTGTCGCAAGTGCCTCTTGAGAGGGCGTCGCTCAACTCGGAGGACGTGTTCATCCTCGATCGTGGCCTCAAGATCCACCAGTGGTACGTGAGTGGCTTCTCTCTCTCTCTTTCTCTCGCTTTCGCGCACGCGTGTGTTGCCTCACTCACTGGTAATGCGGAGGATTGCAGGAACGGTGCTCAAGCCAGCGTGTTTGAGAAGCTTCGCGCCGGTGAGGTGGTGCGTGAGACTATTTCGGAGCGCGAGGGCAGGCCGACGGCCCATTTGCACGATGAGGGCGATGCCGATTGCGACGAGTTTTGGGATGCCATCGGTGGCAAGGGCCCAATCGCTGTCAACGGTTCGTTTCTTGCAACAAGCTACCAAGACAGGCCGGGCCCAGAGCCAGAGCCAAGCAAATGCTTGTACTTATGTTATTGTCGTCCTCTTCACTGTGTGCGCGTGTGTGTGTGATCGACTCTATAGCGCCGAAGCCAGTTCATCAGCAAGAGCTGGACCACCAGGGTGGCATTGCCAAGCTCTTCCGCCTGAGTGATGCATCGGGCTCGCTCACGTTCAACCTTGAGCACCAAGGTACTCGACTCGACTCGACTCTACTCGACGAACGCGCCATTTCGTTGTTTGTTTCGAACGAAGGAAGACTCAATGATTGTCGATCGATCAGGAACTCTCCGCAAGACGCAGCTCGACACCAACGACACGTTCGTCGTCGACTCGGGCTCGCAGATCTTTGTGTGGATCGGCAAGCAAGCCAGCGCTGCCGAGCGCAAGGGTGGCTTGCAGTACGCTCAAAAGTACGTGGCTGACTTTCACCGTCCGCCGTACATTCCGATCTCGCGCGTGCTCGAGGGTGGCGAAAGCGATGGTACGTCTTTCTCGTCGGTCAGGCAGGAGAAGTGAGGCATTATTGACCTTGTTGTGTCGATGTGCTCTCTCTCTCTCTCTTCTGTAATTAGTCTTTGAGATGTGCTTCGAGGACGGTGTTACTGGAGCGGAGGTCGATAGCAAGACCGGCCACATCAAGCACCCGTGCTGCCCTCACAAGTGAGCACCCCTCGTTTGCCATGAGCCTTGCACCACAGCATGCTCTTGTGCCACTCACTCGCTCACTCACTTGTTGAGTCTCTTCCACTCACACCAAGTTTACTCCTAAACATTATACTTGAGATTGCTCGATCTCTCTCTTTACTCCATCAATATGTACACTCTTTCATTGACTCATTCACATTGAGATTGAGATTGCTGCCATGCCTGCGACCGACGATGTCGATGCTGACAGCATACTCGCACCCACTCACACAGAGAGTGGCACGGTGATCGCTCATCGACCAGTGGTCAAGTCGGCCTCCTCTCGGTCTCGTCGAGAGATACGCTCCAGCACATTGCCGATCTCGAGCTCGTCGGGTTGATTGGCCTCGACATAGCTTCCCACTCCCTTGAACGCCGATCGGAGCACTCCCGATTGGAGCAAGCCAGTCGACTTGACTCGCGCCGACTCCTTGAAGGTCGCTCGAGAGATGGTGTCGGGAATCCAAGTGACGTACACGAGCTTCGATCGTGCGAAGCCGCTCTTGGTCGTGTACTCGATGCTCACCACTGCTCATGCGTCGTGTGACTCGGTGAGTGACTCTGACAACGACGCACAAAGAGAGGAGAGAGAGAGAGAGAGAGAGAGAGAGAGAGAGAGAGAGAGAGCCACGCACATGCCCATCGAATGTCGTTCTCGGGAAAGTGAGACACGAACTGCTCGTAAGTCGACGATCGGTCGCCTCGAGCCTCGACCACGATCTCGGACTCGTCGGCAGTGAGCTTGAACACGGCGTACTTGAGGTGCGATCGGTAATGGTTCATTTCGGTGTACACCTCCATGCACTCGGCACTCATCTTGGCCTGCTCTCGGTCATGCACACGAGAACCATCAAGAGAAGAGAAGCAAGAAATGAGAGGAATGTCTCAGCACCAACGGAAGGAGAGCTCACTCGCACCGATGACTGAAGGAGACTCGACTTGGCGCTGGAGAAGGCCATGATTGAAGGAGTTGAATTGAAGGAGGGATTGGGAGGTTGGGTGTTGAGGAGGCGGTTTGAAGGTTGGAGGCAGATGAGAGAAGAAGGAGGTGAAAGAGGGTTCTTGAGGAGAAGGAGAGCGAACGAGAGCAGCGATCATGAACAGAGGGAGAGGTTCGTGCGCAAGGCAAGCAGAGGAACAAGAACAGCAGCCACCATGAAGGGTGGCGAAAACAAGTATGGCAGTGAAGAGCAAAAGAAAACGAACAAGTTGCTCGGTTAGCTCAGTCGGTAGAGCGTGGGCCTAATAAGCTCAAGGTCGTGAGTTCGATCCTCACACTGAGCATCGTGGTTTTTTTTTACTTGTTTGTTTGTCCTGCCCACCACCATCACCCTTGCCCCATCATTTTGTTGTTTGTTTGTTTGTCCTGCCCACCACCAACACCCTTGCCCCATCATTTTGTTACTTGTTTGTTTGTCCTGCCCACCACCACCACCCTTGCCCCATCATTTTGTTGTTTGTTTGTTTGTCTGTCCTGCCCGCCACCACCACCCTTGCCCCATCAACCCCATCGAGCTCCCGGTACTTGGTACTTGATGAGATGAGCTATCTTGGATTATTGGTACTTGATCAGATAAACTCTCTTGGATTATTGGTACTTGCTCAGATAAACTCTCTTGGATTATTGGTACTTGATGAGATGAACTCTCTTGGATATTGGTACTTGATCAGATTAGCTCTCTTGAATTATTGGTACTTGATCAGATAAACTCTCTTGGATTATTGGTACTTGATGATATGAGCTCTCTTGAATTATTGGTGCTTGATCAGATAAACTCTCTTGGATATTGGTACTTGATGAGATGAGCTCTCTTGAATTATTGGTCCTTGATCAGATTAGCTCTCTTGAATTATTGGTCCTTGATCAGATAAACTCTTGGATTATTGGTACTTGATCAGGTGAGCTCTCTTGAATTATTGGTCCTTGATCAGATAAACTCTTGAATTATTGGTCCTTGATCAGATAAGCTCTCTTGAATTATTGGTCCTTGATCAAATGAACTCTCTTGGATTATTGGTCCTTGATCAAATGAGCTCTCTTGAATTATTGGTCCTTGATGAGATGAGCTCTCTTGGATCATTGGTACTTGATGAGATGAGCTCTCTTGAATTATTGGTCCTTGATCAGATAAACTCTCTTGGATTATTGGTACTTGATCAGATGAACTCTGGAATTCTCGGTGTTTGATGATATGAGCTATCTTGAGTTATTGGTCCTTGATCAGATGAGCTCTCTTGAATTATTGGTACTTGATCAGATAGGCTCTCTTGGATTATTGGTACTTGATGAGATGAGCTCTCTTGAATTATTTGTCCTTGATCAGATAGACTCTCTTGAATTATTTGTCCTTGATCAAATGAGCTCTCTTGAATTATTGGTACTTGATGAGATGAGCTCTCTTGAATTATTGGTACTTGATGAGATGAGCTCTCTTGAATGATTGATACTTGATGAGATGAGCTCTCTTGAATTATTGGTCCTTGATGATATGAGCTCTCTTGGATTATTGGTACTTGATCAGATGAGCTCGCTTGGATTATTGGTCCTTGATCAGATAAACTCTCTTGAATGATTGGTACTTGATCAGATTAGCTCTCTTGAATTATTGGTCATTGATCAGATGAGCTCGCTTGGATTATTGGTACTTGATCAGATAGGCTCTCTTGAATCATTGGTCCTTGATCAGATGAACTCTCTTGGATTATTGGTCCTTGATCAGATGAGCTCGCTTGGATTATTTGTACTTGATCAGATAGGCTCTCTTGAATGATTGGTACTTGATCAGATAGGCTCTCTTGGATTATTTGTACTTGATCAGATAAGCTCTCTTGGATTATTGGTGTTTGATCAGATGAACTCTCTTGGATTATTGGTACTTGATCAGATAAGCTCTCTTGAACTATTGGTACTTGATCAGATGAGCTCTCTTGGATTATTGGTACCTGATGAGATGAGCTCTCTTGAATTATTGGTACTTGATCAGATAAACTCTCTTGAACTACTGGTACTTGATCAAATGAGCTCTCTTGGATTACTGATACTTGATCAAATGAGCTCTCTTGAATTATTGGTCCTTGATCAGATAAACTCTCTTGAATTATTGGTACTTGATCAGATAAACTCTCTTGGATTATTGGTACTTGATCAGATGAGCTCTCTTGGATTACTGATACTTGATCAAATGAGCTCTCTTGAATTATTGGTCCTTGATCAGATAAACTCTCTTGGATTATTGGTACTTGATCAGATAGGCTCTCTTGGATTATTGGTACTTGATCAGATTAGCTCTCTTGGATTATTGGTACTTGATCAGATGAGCTCTCTTGAATGATTGGTACTTGATCAGATAAACTCTCTTGGACTATTGGTACTTGATCAGATTAGCTCTCTTGGATTATTGGTACTTGATGAGATAAACTCTCTTGAATTATTGGTACTTGATCAGATAGGAGCTCTCTTGGATTATTGGTCCTTGATCAGATAAACTCTCTTGAATTATTTGTGCTTGATCAGATAAACTCTCTTGGATTATTGGTACTTGATCAGATAAGCTCTCTTGAATTATTGGTACTTGATAAGATGAACTCTCTTGGATTATTTGTGCTTGATCAGATAAGCTCTCTTGAACTATTGGTACTTGATCAGATAGGCTCTCTTGAATTATTGGTCCTTGATCAAATGAGCTCTCTTGGATTATTTGTACTTGATCAGATGAACTCTCTTGAATTATTGGGACTTGATGAGATGAGCTCTTGAATTATTGGTCCTTGATGAGATAAGCTCTCTTGAATTATTGGTACTTGATGAGATGAGCTCTCTTGAATTATTTGTGCTTGATCAGATGAGCTCTCTTGGATTATTGGTACTTGATCAAATCAGCTCTCTTGAATGATTGGTACTTGATGAGATGAACTCTCTTGAATTATTTGTGCTTGATCAGATAGGCTCTCTTGAATTATTGGTACTTGATCAGATGAACTCTTGAATTATTGGTCCTTGATCAAATCAGCTCTCTTGGATTATTGATACTTGATCAGATAAACTCTCTTGGATTACTGGTACTTGATCAGATTAGCTCTCTTGAATTATCGGTACTTGATCAGATGAGCTCTCTTGGATTATTGGTACTTGATGAGATGAGCTCTCTTGGATTATTGGTACTTGATGAGATGAGCTCTGGAATTATTGGTACTTGATCAGATGAGCTCTGGAATTATTGGTACTTGATCAGATAAGCTCTCTTGAATTATTGGTACTTGATGAGATGAACTCTCTTGAATTATTGGTACTTGATGATATGAGCTCTCTTGGATTATTGGTGTTTGATGAGATGAGCTCTTGAACTATTGGTACTTGATCAGATGAGCTCTCTTGAATTATTGATACTTGATCAGATAAACTCTCTTGAATTATTGGTCCTTGATGAGATGAACTCTCTTGAATTATTGGTACTTGATCAAATGAGCTCTCTTGAATTATTGATACTTGATCAAATGAACTCTCTTGGATTATTGGTCCTTGATCAGATAAGCTCTCTTGAATTATTGATACTTGATCAGATGAGCTCTCTTGGATTATTGGTCCTTGATCAGATAAACTCTCTTGAATTATTGGTCCTTGATGAGATGAACTCTCTTGAATTATTGATACTTGATGAGATGAGCTCTCTTGAATTATTGATACTTGATCAGATTAACTCTCTGGCTGGAATTATTGGTACTTGATCAGATAAGCTCTCTTGAATTATTGGTACTTGATGAGATGAGCTCTTGAATTATTGGTACTTGATGAGATGAGCTCGCTTGAACTATTGGTACTTGAAGAGTGTAACACGGGTCTCTAGCTCGGGATCACCGAGTACACGAGGCTTCGATGGCGAGGCGTATGAGGCTGGGCGAAAGACTGACTGATGCACAACCAGTCGGTGTATTTGTAGGCGAGCATTGGTGTTCGGTGCGTGGTGATGCGGTGATGGTGGCGCGACGACACGAGTGATGAACGTGTGTTGTTGCGTGCGCTGCATGACCTCCTGTGCAGGATGACGGGTGACGTACCTCTCGTGCGGCGTTACACCCTACCTATCTCCGATGGGGGCGAGGGCGAAGGCGAGAGGTCGTTGCTTGCTGTGGGGCAGCTGGCGGCTTCGGTGCTGCCGGTACCGAACTTGCTCTGGCTTCGTAGTCGTGCAAGAGCTCGTCTGCTTGCAGGGCGTCCTCGGATACCCAGCTGTTGTGGCGTGCCGATTATCCTCGCCAGCGGACCTTGTACTGGCGCTTGCCGTCTCGACCGATGCGGTGCTCGAGGATACGGTCGATCTCAAACGTGTCGCCAGCTTGGATCTCCTCTGGCGGTGGCTCTTGCTCTGGCGGCTGGTTGTCTTGCTTGTAGTCAATGAATCTCTTGAGTTGAGAGACATTGATCGGCGTGGTGTCTGGCTCACGGGTCGTGGGATTGTAGAGACGGACCGTTCGAGTCAATGACCTCGGCGATGCGGTACGGTCCTTGCCACTCGCGAGCCAGCTTGACTGTGCGTCCGTCGTACGAGCTGGGCGTGCGGCGGAGCACTTGCTCTCCTTGAACGTCGTGCCCTGCGGCTGGCGATGCGGCAGGTTCTCTTGCCGCTCGGCGCGTAGCATCTCGTTGTCGGCGACGCGCTTCTTGGCATCGCGAAGCATTCGGAGCTTCTTGGCTCGGAAGTCATCGGCTGAGAGGAAGGCTTCCGTCGGCACATGCGTCCCCACCGCGTCTAGCGCGATCGGGTCTCGCATATGGAAGAGAAAGTACGGCGTCTCGCGCGTCGATGCTTGAACGGCATGGTTGTAGGCTGCGGTGGCGGCTTGCAGATACTCGGGCCAGTCGCTGTGT
>Ga0209935_1003912_pt1 | contig 14469 bp, 20 predicted proteins | sample ThiBio_1000_plan_2_FD_183958 | JGI IMG/M metagenome (GOLD analysis project Ga0209935, IMG submission 183958) | Wastewater bioreactor microbial communities from Cape Town, South Africa - Thiocy_cont_1000_plan (SPAdes) | ecosystem: Engineered > Bioreactor > Thiocyanate-remediating >... | reverse complement strand
TTTTCTTCTTCTTCTTCTTTCTCGACGTCCGCACTTTACTTTGTTACCTAATGATCTCGAGAACTACAAGTCGTACAATTTTCGTTCAAAAGAGAAAATTAAAATGTTGATGTCGAACTAGTGATATTTTTTTTCAAATTCCCACTACGATCTTTCGTTATTTTGAGGGAACGTAAATATTTTTCTTCCATCATTTACCAATATCTAACATCCATAAGATAATTAAAGTGTCAGCTGTAACGAAAGTTAAGCGCTCAGAATACTCGAATAATTAAAACTATAAACTATGGAGTAATGGAAACAAATTGATTGGCTATTGAGAAGTAGAAAATTTTTTTGCGTATGCAAGATTTCAACTCAATCAAAAGCTTTGATTGCATTCGCACCGCATTTCGCACCTGAGCTCGTCTCGTGTGCCATCTATTTATTTAATATCTTATCATAAAAAGTTAACAGTTTAAGATATGTAAAAAAAACAGAGATCTAAGAAAATGTTATTCATATTATTTCTTTTTTCCTTCTTTGGTGGGAACGGTTCGGTTTTTGAAGCGAAACATAGAAATTTGAGAGAATTAGAAAAAAAAGAAGATGCGTAATTAATTTCTGGTCATTTGTTTTCACACCAGAAGGAGGATCTGATAATAGTACCGATTCTTTCTATTTTTCGAGTAACAATTTGATAAATCTACTTCCAGCGACAGGATTGTTTCATCATTATCGTTTGTTGAGTTGTACTGCTGTTTTAATCAAAACTTAATCCATTTTACACTCCAAATCAACTAGTGGAATAAACTATGTTTTGTCTCAGTTGTTATGGAGATCGAAATATGGTTTAAAACTTTAGAAATGAATTTTTTCCAAGATTTTTCGTGATTATTCGTACATGAAATTTAAATGTGAGGAGCATGGAAGATCGTAACAAAAAGAAACAAGATATTAGAAAGATATATCCAGTGATGTGCGGATGAATAGTATAGTCTTTCAAAACGAAACAAGATTTAATAACTACGTTTATTAAAATAATTTTAAGTAAAAATGAATAGTTCTGATTTTCTCTGTCGCAATTAAAACCATTGTGAATTCGGTTCGTTTTTTAAAGCTATCGGTTCGGTTCGAATCGGTTTTTGGCTTTTTTCGTTCGGTTCGGTTTTATTTTCAGAAAACTCGAACCGTTCCTGACACTGGCTGGAATCAGCACCACATTGTCGTTCAAGTTGCGCTTGTATATTGTCAACAGCTACTCCCACGGCTTTTTTAATCATCATATGAATTGCTTTCTTTGTTGCTTGTCGCACTATTGTATTCATATCTGCAGTCTTCTGCTCAATAACTGGATTAATTTCAGCGCAAACTTCTCGAGTAGTTTGATGTTTAATTTCTTTCGATGTTACATCGTGAATAGCCAATTTGTTCACTTGTTTCTCATTTTTCTTCGGATAATCTTTTGAATATAATCCACGAAATGCTTTCGGAGATGCTTCACGCATTTCACGGACAATATGATCTTTTTTTGACTAAAAAATCGTTCATTATAAAAAGAAAAAAACTGTACAGCAACAATAATTACTTTAAAATTTTCTGGAATTTTTCTAACACGTTCTTTGATGAAATAATTCGAACGTTCAGTTAATTCATCGACAGTACTTTGGTCCGAAAAGACGCCTCCCATTTCTCTTAACGTATGCTAAACAATCGATATAAAATCTTGGAATATTTCTTTAATTCAACTACCACATATATATATATATATATATATATATATACATCGATTTTTTTATTGTCTTCGAAAATAATATTGACATAGCAACCTGACGAATGTCATTAAAAAGTATCACGAAATTCGCAACTTAACAAAGAAACAACATGAAATCAGGCAGCGAACGTTTTCTTTCTCTTGATAAATCATGATTTAATAGAGCAACAATTTCGTCGATCGATTTATGCAAGTGGGATTTTTTTCACCAAAAAGAAAGCTTTCGTGATTCATTCAGGCTTATTTTCATAAAAGTCATGTTTTGTGAATCACAGCTTAAATGTCATCATTCATTGCCTTCGATATAATTATATATATTTGTTAAATTTATACGTTAAAGTAGTAATTGTTAATAAAGCTCTTCATGAAATTTAGAAAAGAATTCATATCAATCGTCAATGGCAGCAGCACAGTCAACAATAAGCGAATTTTACTATGCTTGTCGTAATAATAATATTAATCTTGTCAGATCACTTGTAGAATCGATGACACCTGATCAAATAGACAAAGTAGAACGAAATGATGAAATCGTTGAATTATTTTTACGTAAAAATACGGATGATAAATTTGTGGGAGATCTACGTGATGAACTTGAATGGATAGAAGTTGGCGAAAAAATTGATCAAAAAGCAAAATCAATTCGACAAATGTTAGAAACGTATTCGAATCGAGAAAGAAAGAAGAAGAAAAAGAAGAAAATTCTAATTGAAATGATCGAACTGGGTGATTATTATAATATTACGAAGATCAAATGGCATTTCGATCAAGCTTATACAGAAGAAACAGAATTCTATACACGATTAAACAAATCATTAGCCAAAGTAGATGAATTAGATCCAGATGATGAAAGTCAACGACAATTGCTAGGCTTTCTTAATCTTATTTGTTGTCATCCTAATTTTCGAAAGTATGACTATTAAGGTGAAACATTTCGTGGCATGCAAATGGATGCTAAGGATTTAAACAAATACAAAACTGGTGCTAAAATCATGACAAAATCTTTATTATCTACGTCAAAAGTTCGACATGCAGTAGCTGCTGAATTCGTTACCGATTATTTCATGGAAAATCAAGACGATTAAATTTGGATATTTTTGTTTTTTTTCTTTCTATTTTTTATATAAAAAAAGAAGAAAGAAGAGAATCCTTGTTGTTAAACTTCTCTCTGTTTTTTTTTGACAGTCGACAGTTGTATGTTGAATATAATTTAAATGACAACAAACGAAGTAGAGCATGCAGTTATTATTGATCGTTTACAAGCTATCAGTGATATTATCGATGAACCTGATGAATTTCTCTTGCCTATTAATGGGTACGAACAATTGCCATTAGTTCTACTAGAAACTGCTGTTGAAGAACTCGTTGATATTTTACCAACGATAAAAACTTATACACATATGGCCAAAGAAAAATGTCAACAACCTATCGATGGACTTTCACAAGATGAATCGGCGGCTATTATGCTTTATACAATGGGTTGGCAACCACATGAACAATGTTTGTATTTTACTCTTAATTCTACTCTTCGAACAGCAATCCGACAGAAATTGAAACCATGGTTACTCTATTTGAAACTTCTTCTACACGGATTAACGCGTTTGCCTAAAATCTCTGCAACAGTCTATCGATATGTTCGAACTGATTTAAGACAACAATATCTCATGGGAAAGACTATCATTTGGTGGGCATTTTCAACATGTACAAAAGCATTAAATTCTCTACAAACTGAAGATCATCTCGGTCAGATTGGCTCACGAACATTGTTCATAATCGATTGTGAAACAGGCAGAGATATTAGTCAGCATACATTTTTTTCATCATCTAACGAAATATTACTTATGGCTGCAACACAATTTCAAGTCATTGATTGTCTTGATCAAGGTGATTTATTTATTGTTCGTATGAAAGAAACTCAACCGATCTATCCACTTTTACAGCCTGTCATTCAACTTCTACCTCCGATCTCTCGATCGAATGATTTATTTGATCCAAGTATACTATATAAAATACTAAAAACAAATCAAATCAGCTGTATTTTTTTTAAACTTTAGATCAAAGTCTGATGTCTTCACCAATTCATTATCGAAATCCACGATTACAGAAAATTGTTCATGCTAAACAAGGCAAAGCTCAATTATGTCTTGGCTCGATGGAATTAGTCGATCAGGACATGGAAATTCTCGCAAATTTTCTCCTACGAGATGATACGAAATTAACATCACTCAATTTAGAAAATAATCGAACAGGTCCAGGTGGTGCTGAACATTTAAGTTTAGCATTACGAACAAATAAAGTAAAATACTTGTAGAAACATAATCCATTTGTTAAATATCTTTTATTAGACACTAACAACACTCAATCTACGAAAGAATTCAATCTGTATGCAAGGTGCACAACATTTAAAAGAAGCATTACAGCAAAATATCGTATGAATTATGTTTTATTCTTGTTTGCACGATTGATTATCTCGTCATTTCAGGCATTAACAACACTAAATCTCTCCGAAAATAAAATCGGAAATAATGGAATATGTCATTTAAGTCAAGCATTACGTCAAAATACCGTACGTTCTTATGCTTTGGTTGTCATGATTTTAGTTTTTGATTTGATAGGCATTGATTTGTCTCAATTTGAAAGATAATGATATTGGACACGAAGGAATTGAACACTTGAGTGAAGCATTACGGCACAATAAAGTAAAAATAGGATACAAACGATTTCAATCAAATTCGTTTTCGGTTCATAGGTTTTGACAGTTCTTAATTTAGAAAAAAATCGTATTGGTCTCGAGGGAATTAAATATCTCACAGATGCATTACTTCAAAATACCGTAAGAGAAATATTTTCCAACAATTATTTTCTTTCTCGATTGTTCTAGTCTTTGATATCATGCAATCTGAAAAACAATCACATCAAAGATGAAGGTGCTCAATGTCTTAGTCTTGCACTATTACGAAATACAGTAACTGAATCACCAGAAAATTCTTTTTTTATTTTTGTTATTCGAAAATCTAATTTAGACATTAACAACGCTCAATCTCGAACATAATCAAATCGGTAGTTCTGGAATGCAACATTTGAGTAATGCATTACTCTATAATATTGTAATTAGATTGAAGATATTTTTCTATTTCGAAAAAAAAGATCTTAAATTTAGGCATTGACTTCACTCTATCTTGATGCAAACGATATTCGAGATGAAGGTGTTCAATATCTCAGTGAAGCACTTCGGCACAATTCAGTAGAAAACAATGTTGTTCTCATGTTTTATTAATTCTTTTGTTTAGATACTTACAACTCTTACACTTTCGTATAATAAAATAGGTGAATGCGGTGCGCAGCATCTCAGTGAAGCATTAAAACACAATGCCGTATGAACAAGAAATAGAAAGAAAAGAGATTTTGTATTGATGATTGTGTTTAGACATTGACTTTAATTAGTCTATCAGCGAATGAAATTGGAGAAAACGGAGCTAAACATCTAGCAAATGCAATTCGACATAATTCAGTAATATTTTTATTACATATTATTAAATAATTCTCATTGATAACGTGTTTGCAGACATTGACAACATTAAATCTTGAAAGTAATCAAATAGTCGGTGGTGAAATCAAACGTTTTCGCGATATCATGCGACAGAAAAAGGTGTGCGAATAAACATCCGATGAAAAAAGATTTTAATCTTGTCAATTTGTAAGGTTGCTATTCGTTTTGATGCAACAAAAATCAAAGAAGAGGGAATCAAACATTTAAGTGATGCATTACGAATAAATACGGTAAGATAATACGTAGGACTTCTTTGCGTGGCTTTTATTTCCTTTTTTTTCTACATTCGTAGGCGTTGAGGACACTTCGACTTAGTTCAAACGAAATTGGTGATGCCGGTGCAAAATATTTAAGTGATGGTCTTCGACATAATTCAGTGAGAAACGAACGATGCTTCAAATAGTGTTCATTTGATTTTCCTCTATAATCTAGACATTGACAACACTTGTTCTTTCATTCAATCGAATACGATACGAAGGCGCACAGCATATTCGAGATGCACTACTTCAAAATAATGTACGATCATGCAGTTGCAATAGTAAAAGGATAAAAATAGGAAATATTTCTGTTTGTAGACATTGACAAATCTGGATCTAGGATATAATGATATGAATGAGCAAGGTGTGCAATATCTCAATGGTGCATTACAACAAAATCGAGTTTGGATAATTGATTTCATCGATGAATTTTACTTTTGTTTTGCTTGCTTTCAGACAATTACTGTTCTCAATCTTTGCTCGAATGATATCAAAGATAAAGGTACTCGATATCTCTGCGATGCACTTCGAAATAATAGAGTAACTTTTAAGAAGAAAAAAAAGCTTTCAGCTTATATTTTCCTTGCATATCTATTCAGATATTAACAACATTGAATCTTGCAAATAATAATATTACTGATCGTGGCGCACAGTATCTACACGATACATTGAAAAATAATACCGTAGATGATAAAATATTATTGAATTTAAACTGTTGCTTTTTTTGTTTAGATATTAACAAATCTGAATTTCAAAAATAATCTTCTCACCGATCGAGGCGAACGTTATCTTCTTGAATTAACAAAACTCAATAAGAATCTCAACATAAACTGGGCTTGTGATGAATCGAATTTCTTTTGAAAATGAATATTTTACGTACAATATTCTTTATTTAAAAAAAAGAAACGTTTACAATGACTACAACTAAAATTGCGTTGAGAGAAAACAGAAAAAAAGAAGAAGAGAGACTAGATCGATGTAAAAAAAAACACATGAAGTATATAAAAAAAAAGAAACGACTGAGATTATTCAAATTTGACTATAAATAAAATACATCAAGATCGTTGGCATTCTCGGTTATTTACACATCGCCTTCGACTAGAGTTGAGAGAGATGATTGTTTGCCTGTTGTTAGTGAAACTCGGTGACCATTCGTACTTATCAATGGTCCGTAACCATTACTTCCTTTATCGGACATTGTCGAGAGTGGTGGTGGTGGTGGCGGAGGAAAATTCGAACTTCGACGTCGAATTGAATCGTTACTTCCCGAATAATCAGCAGAACCAGATGGATCCCGTTTTATTTCTTGTGCTTGCGTCTCACTTCCTGGTTCACATTTTCGTTTCGGATTTAATTGTTTCGAGTATTTAGCACGATAGGCTTGCCATAAATGATTGATAACCTAAATTGAAATTGATTTTTTTGTTGAAATACAAAAGGTTTTTTTCTTCTTTTGTTTGTGTCTTACTTCTGTACAAACGAAATCACTTGTATTCGATGAGAGCAATCGAAGCATGAAAATGCCATCAGGTTCGAGATATCCGAAGATGAATTCTTTGTACAATTCTTTGATATATTCCGGCGGTTGAGAATTAAAATCACTGTCACGTTTCATTAATTGTAAACGTCGTTTTATGTAATTATATTGTTTATCAGGAAAGAATCGAGTTACCCAAACAACAACATCAAAAATTGACTAGAAAAACAACGAATAAAAAAAGCGAATGATCGAATCAATGAATGAATACGTACGACTAGAAAAACCATCATATACCAAAACCAAATGAATGTAAAGATTTGTTGAGAAAACAAGTTCAGTGGTAGAACACATTGCACAGTATATCGATGAGAATCTCGTGGATGAAGTGCTTCTCGGATTTGAAAATCACATAGAGTTACTTTTGGAAAATATCGTGATTGCGTATCCCAACCTATTCGAAATCGAAAAATCAACTCGAGCTCATCAAGCTTTCTCAAATCTCTACCTCGTCCTTCGATGATACGTTTTAGAACTTGTATACCAAATAAATGAAATTCTTGGCCCAAAAATAGATTCAATAGAAATATTTGACAAACAGCATTGGTTATGAAAAGTGCTTTCGTTGTAAAATAAACAATAATCAAATAATTGCCCAAATATTTGCCCATAAATATAGAAACAGTCATGATAATACGTTTCAAACTAATACGATGACCACGTTCATCAGGTTGTCGACGTGGATCATCGACATATTTATCAATAGCTTCGACAATATACTCCATTAGTTCAGTTTTATGTTTGTCATCTTTAGTTGCTGTATCGACCGATTTATAGTTGATTGCTGCATCGACTATATCTCGAACATCGATACCACTTCGACGTGAGAGCGAACGCCAGACAATATGAGGAAAATAGAAGCAAAATGCTTGCAAAAGTAAAATAAACGGAATCCATTGATAATAACGAAGTTCATTTTGACGACGTTCTCGTTCGATTTTTGGAACTTTTTGTTCGAGAGGGATATAATATGTGTTCGACACCCAACAGATATCATTCACATATTCCTGAAAAAAAAACGTAAACATCAATGTGCATATAATTACATTTCTCATTCGTATTACCTCATAATTTTTCGTAAATTGTGCTGGTACCCAGCCTAAATCAAACATTCGAAATGAATAATCGTGACGTTCTTTTTTTTTTCTCGAGAACTTACATTGAATATGTTTCGTTCCGAATTGTTTATTTGTTACAACAATAGCAAAGAGAACGAGCATGAGAACAGTATATTTATACGAAAGACGATCAGCAAAACTGTCGTCACATCGTGATGCGCCGAAGACTAACGATGGTAAACGTGTGACTATACCAATGATATCCATATCTGAAAAATGAGATCTACAAAGAAAAAAAAAACAAAAACAAAATGTTTATTTTTTTGGTTAACAAAAAAACAACAACAAAATTTTTCTTTTTCATGTTTTTTATTCATCGGTTTTCTCCTCTTTTTTCTGTCCTTGTTTGGTTGAATATTTCTTCAATTTGGCAACAAAAAAACCATCCAAATTATGCAAATGAGGATAGTATCGGCGGCAATATTTCATAAATGGATGAAATTGTGTGCCTTTGAAACTAGAGAAAGACAAAAAAAAAACGAAATCATTGGCAAAGTAATTTAAAAAAATGCATTTACTTGGTGAAACCTTCGACACCGAATTCCAGACCGGTTTCAACGAGTTTCACGGGTCGATTGTTCAATGCATATTGAATGACAGCTTCGTTTTCTTCGACGAGAATCGAACAAGTCGAATAGACGATATAACCACCTGATGATGACAATTCATTGACAGCATCGATGGCATTGAGTAGAATTTGACGTTGAGCTGTAAAACACCGTTGAATGTCTTTGTCATCCTACGTTCAACAATAATTTCATGTTTGAAACAAAATTACGAATTTACTTTTGAGCTTTTAACAGCCGGATCTTTTGAAATAACACCTGTGCCACTGCAAGGTGCGTCGACTAAACATCGATCAAATCCACCCATATGCTAATCAAATATGAAATTTTATTTTAACAAAAAAAGAAACAAGTCTTTTAATATTTCTACTTCGGCAAATTGTCGTCCATCGAGATTTGTTACAATCGTATTTGTTATTCCTAATCGATGTGTATTCGCAATAATAGCTCGAGCACGATCTTTATTCGCATCATTTGCAACTAATATTCCACTATTTCTCATCAAAGCACCTAAATTATCAATTTATTTTCGTTTTGACAACAACAAAAACAGCGACATCTCATTACCAATATACGTAGCTTTGCCACCAGGAGCTGCACACATATCCAAAACGCGTTCGTTTGCTTGAGGTGCTAGAGCCATAACCGGAAGAAAACTCGACGCACCTTGAAGCATATAATGTCCACTGAGATATTCCGGTGTTGCACCGATGGGTACTTGACTGTTGTAGATAACTAAGCCAACTTTTGTCCATTTATCCAATGGATCAACATTGACACCACGATTGATTAATGCTTGTGCGAGATCGCGACGACGTGTTTTCAATGTATTCGTACGGATGGTGACTGGCCGTTGGACTTCATTGGCTTCCAAGAAATTGATAATTTCATTCAATGGAAATAGATCGAGTAATTTGCTCATGAGAAAGTCATTGTACGAATAATAATTACAAAGATCTTGTTGAAGTAAATCAATATATTCCTTTCTCGAACGATTTTCTTCGCGTTTGTTTTTGAAATCACTGAGAACATTAATCACTTCACGTATACGATGCATTAGTAATTGCAGATCAGCTTGTGGTGCATCTTTAACAACTTCTTGACCGCTGGGAAATTGAACTTTTTCTTGTTGTTGAATGTTGGTCAACAGTTCTTGTTCGGAACGTTCTTTAGCTTGTCGTTGTTTTTCTCTGAGTTTTTTCGATTTTTTTTCAATATCAAGTTCATCGGTTTGTTCGTCATCGTCTTCTTCGTCGGACGAACTTTCCATGTCTTCGAATTCGTCATTGATTGGAACATCGTCATCATTGTCCATCGATTCATCGCCATCATCTTCGAATAGACCTTGTTTTTTAGTCTTCGGTTTTAACCATTGTTGATTTTCATCGGTAAAACCGTTGATTTGTTGTTGTTGTTCGTCGTCCTCATCGTCATTGGATTCGCCGTCGGATTGGCGTTTAACTGGAGTTTTCGAAGACGATTTAGATTTTTGTTTGATTTGTTCTTTTTCTAAACGTTTACGTGCACTGAAAATCAAAAAAAAAGGAGGTGAATTTACAAATTCCATGACGAAATAATTACGCACCGTTTTTTACCACGACTTGATAAGCTTTTCTTTTCTTTAGCATCTAAAATTGAATAGTGATTTTAATAAGTAAAAAATCGTTTTTTTTTTCGGAACCTTTTTGTAATAATTCCTTGGGAAAGGTTGGTTCGCCTTGTTTTTTTGCTTTTCGACCTGGTCCACGAACTGGTTTACTCGATTTACTATCGTTTAATTTTCGTCGTCCCATAGTGTTTTTTTTTTCTAAAACAAAAATCCGAACAATACAATTGAAGTTCATCGAACGTGTTTCAACGAATCGATAGATCGTAAATAAACAATCAGATAATAGTAAACTACAATAGTTGACAGTGATTTGCTCGATCGAGTCGACCAATGAGAAACGAGATGTCTGTCGCTAGTTGAGAGAGGTTATTAAATCAACTAAACGTGCTGATTCTCAATCGTTCGGTTTAGGTTCATTGAAGAAATTAGATTTCCTTCATTAACTCGGATGAATATAGATAAGATGAACTAATTGAATTGTCGAATAAACATAGACAAGAAAATACAGTGCAAGAAGAAGAAAAAAAAGAGGCTTTATTTTATTACTACAGCAAAAAGGAAAAAAAATATATTTCTCTTTCATTATTATTATCCTGTTCGGTTATACATTTGTTGAGTGATTAGTGTTCGATTTAAATTAAAGAAGATTTCGGTTGCTCGATCGTTTAATCCGTAGATTTTCGGCATCCAAGTTGTAGCAGCAAAGAAAATGATTAGAAAACCAATGATGTTCATAACGACTCCGGTTTTTACCTGCAACAAAGGAAAATCATATAATGAAATGTTCAAATAGAAAGAAAATCAAATCGAACCATGTCAATCACACGGATTGTTCCACTAGCAAAAACGATTGCATTTGGTGGTGTTGCTAAAAAAAAGAATATAAAGAAAAAGTTTTCTCTTCTCTTCGATTTGTTTACCAATCGGCAACATAAAAGCTAATGAAACAGCTAATGTACAAGGAAGAATTAAGAACGCTGGATGAATATTCGACGATCGTGCCTAAATGCAACACAAAAAAAACAAGATTTCTCTGGTGTTCTATCTTCAAAAGTCTCATCAAAATTACCACAGAATCTAATACAGGAAAGAAAATACTAGCTGTACTTAAATTCGATGTCACTTCAGTGAACAATCCACTGATAACAATAATCAATATGATGACACCGGCACGTGGAATTTTCGCGAGAAATTTAAGAGCATGTGCAACACTTAACGATAATTTCGACATTTGAAATGCCGATGCAACAGAAAGACCAGCACCAAGTAAAAGCAACGCACCCCATGGCATATTTTTAGCGAGATTATTCCAAGTAATGATCGGTTGATATGTCCAATCATCTTCAAAAACAAGATTTTCTTGTTCGTATTTCTTTTTTCTTTTGATTGTCCTACTTTGAAATGGATTTGCATTCGGTAGAATCAACGGTAAAATACCGCAAAGCATAGCAACTGTTCCGTCGCTAACAAAATCTTTTTCGAAAATCGCACTCCAACCACCGATACCCGATAAATCTTTGGTTATCCAAAGAATAATCGTACATATAAATACAATACCAACGACTATTTCACTCCATCTAAACAAAGAAAACAATTTGAATTTCTTTTGTTTTTAATTTGATTTGTTGTTTACTTCGGTGTGCCAAGATCTTTGTATTGTTGCATTAACATAGCTTTCAAATCTGCTTGTGCTGACAATTCGCTTTCATTTGCACGAAATTGAAAAAATTCTTTCGTATTGTAGAATAATTGTAACCATAGCCAACAGCAAACTAACATTAACAATGCAACGGGCAAAGCGAAGAGAAGAAAATTAAGGAAATTAATTCGAAATGCCGTATTTTTGTAATTACTAAAGAAATGCAAAAATAAATAAATATTAAATGGCGTTTTGCTTATTTTTATCCTAACCTATCGGTATAACCTTTGACAAATATGTTCGGTGCTGTTCCTACTAAACTGGCGAGACCACCGATTGTAGCTGAGTATGCAACTGCAAGGAGAAAACCTTTAAAATAAATAAAAAAACAAATGAAAATATCAGGAGACTAAGAAAAGATGCTCGAAACCTTTTCGAATATTTTCATATTTTTCTTCGATGGATGCTTTTGGTGATAGACCAAAAGGCACTTTCCATGGCAATTTAAAACGTCTTTTTAGTACAATTGGAATAACTGGTTTAGATTGTTCCATCATGTAGGTTTCATTTAGAATGATATTATCATTCATTGTAGCTTCATTAAATTCTGATTTCGTTAAATCTAATGTATCTGTAACACGAACAAACATGGAAAAAGAGAATAATTTGTCCATTGAAAAATCTCAATCAAAAAATTACGATTGACAGCAGCTGTTCCTTCTTTAATTTGATCTTTTTTTGCTTGAGAATTTTTGTCATGATTTTGTAATTCATGCGTTATAGCTAAAGCAACCGGGAGCATAATTGATGTCGCAGCTGTATTATTAATCCACATCGAAAGAAAAGCTGTCACACCCATGAGTCCAGCCATGGATCTGAAACAATCAATTGAATAAATTCAAGAAAGTTAAAGTTCATCTACCTCTTTGTTGATGTGCCAACAAGACTCAAAACGAAGAGAGCAATACGACGATGAAGACTAACGGATTCAACGGCATATGCAAGTGACATACTGCCAAAAAACAAGGCAATAATATCTTGAAAATAATGTGGAGCTACTGATTTGGCAGGTTGAATGCCAGCCTATGAAATACAACAAAAGACTGACCGTTTTTTTTCCTCTTTTGAAAATCGTTTTTTACCAATGGAAACAATGCTAATGGTAACAATGAAGTCACTGGTAAAGGTATGGCTTCGAAAATCCAATAAACAGAGAGAATAAGTACAATATATCCGCATCTTGCTTGCTGATAATCAATAGAAAAACAAGAAATTAAATTTCTTTGAGTAACAGCAAAACACAAAAATATTTACAGATGACTGTCCGACTAAAGGAATCGGAAGAAGAATCAATGGAACTAAAAACACGAGCAGTAAACGCCATCGAGCTTTTATCCAGTTAAACATTACTGTTTGCATGGTTTATTCAATTGGTAAAAGTGAAATCATTCGTTTTTTTATTGTGTCTTTTTATACTCAGATTCAATTCTATTATGACCTTGAAAAAAGCACAGATCTACGACCAGTAAAAGAACTAGATCGAACTAAATATCAATCGAAGATAGTATTTCAGAATCGATTAGGCTCTTTGAAGAGCACGATCGATTGTAATTCCACAATCACTAATCAAATGTCAATTGACAATCATCACGTACACATTTTAATTAAATGAAATAACAAATCATATATTCAAAAAAAACAGAAACAGGTTCGATATCTTGTTAGATGATCCTCTGTTTATACTCAGTGCACTTTTTTGACGATTGAATCCGTCGTGTACATAGATACGTATATAAAACGCGAATGTTTCTCTTTTCTTATTCATAATAAATCGATATTATGTCGAAAATAGTCACCAGTTTTCTCGTTTTGTTGTTTGGCTTTATCTGTACAACTGTATGGAGTCAACGATTTGGTTTTACACCTGAAGAAAAACAATTTCAATTCGAAGTTTTACAAGCACATAATCACTATCGTTCGCGTCATTGTGTCGAACCTCTCGTACTCGATGATGAACTTAGTCAACATGCACAAATGCTAGCTGAACAAAATGCACAATTCGGCGGACTTTCTTCATCAAATACCGACGGTTACGGTCAAAATTCATATGTTAAATCATATCCATTTATGCTTGATTCTGTTGATGGTAAAACGAAGAAAACTTTTTTTTTCTTTACAAAAAAATTCTTTCATAATTGTTAGGTGACGAACCGGTAAAATCATGGTACAATGGCATGCGCTATTATGATTTCGAGCAAGGTGGTTTCTCTCTCCAAACCGGTGGATTTACTCAAGTTGTTTGGAAAAGTTCTACACGACTTGGCGTCGGTATTGCCTTTACGAAAGATCGTCGTTCAGCTTTTGTCATTGCTCTCTATGATCCAACTGGAAATGTCTATAATGCTTTCGAACGTAATGTTCTTCCTGATCAATGTTGATTCTC
>Ga0209935_1003911_pt1 | contig 14471 bp, 15 predicted proteins | sample ThiBio_1000_plan_2_FD_183958 | JGI IMG/M metagenome (GOLD analysis project Ga0209935, IMG submission 183958) | Wastewater bioreactor microbial communities from Cape Town, South Africa - Thiocy_cont_1000_plan (SPAdes) | ecosystem: Engineered > Bioreactor > Thiocyanate-remediating >... | reverse complement strand
ATTTCTGAACAAAAAATAGGCCCCCTATATCGGAAATATCGTATTTTAGGTCATTTTCTCAGAAAACAACAGCTGATATACTTTGCAATCATATAATTTCCACTTAATTTCAAGATTTTCTCATTTTATGAACAGATTTCAACACTCTGAAAATGAGTACACTTTGACAGCTTTGTTGAATAGATGAATCTCCCGAAAAAAGTGAAAGAGGATAGATTAAAAAACTAAGCAGCATTAAAAACATGATTTCTATTGAATTGTGAGGCCATCTTTAGATAGTAAACGTTTCGTAGAAATTACCTAATTTTAAACGAATGATATTTCAAGATGATTCATAAGATATTCGAAAAAATCTGAATAGTAGTTCTTTTCCTTATTTTTTGGAAACCGTATATAATGCCGAAGCGAAAGTGTTGTGAACATCCGACAAAACATACAAATTCTACCTGCGTACCCAAAGGAACAATGCCTGTATCAGTTCAGTTATCACAGTTTTTGGTTTCTCAATATAATATGACAAAAACTCGAGTGCGTTGGTTATGTCCAAGATGTCATGTTTTTGAATTAAAAGAAATGACGAGTCATGAAGATGTGCAGATGAGCGACAACGATGTTTCAACTGATGACGCTGATTATGATGATGATGTCATGATGGTAGAAGTCGTTAACACCTGTGATGCAAATGAAGATGATCATGATACGGAAGAATTGAGCGGAGAAGAAGAAGAACAAGAGGATAGTGATGAAGAAGATAATCCTCAAATGGATAGCGGTTTTATAAATGAGTCGAAGGAGAATGATCATTACTCGCAGGATATCGATGAAAAGTCCACCGATTGTGAATCAATGGAAGAAGAAGAAGAAGACGCTTCATATGAACACGAATACCGAAAAGACAAAGCGGCAGAACAATTGTCGTCTGTGTTTCAATTATTAAAAATAGAACCAATTCATGATAAGTACGTTATAGGCTTACTACGAATTTCTTTGAATGATTCTTGTGTTTAGATCCACAGTATTACCTATCCGAGTTAAAGTTGATGACGTGTATCGGAAGCTCCAGCAGTTTTGTGATATACTTGAAGGAATAACTCCAGTTTCACATGATCCGAATCCACACGACCTCAGAATATCTGAGTCTAACGAACTCCTAGATGGTGTAAAAAATTTGTTTGACAAAAGTGATGCCGATGAACAAATTCGTTTAATGACAATTGCTCCAAAAACATGGGGGAGACAGAAAATGGAAAAATGGTTTGTATCTACTGCCGTTTTTTCTTCTATATTTTTTCCTTGTTTAATTATTCATCAGGTTTCGAACAAGACAAAGTCAAGCGAGACGATCACTAATTTTACGAAAAGAAAAAGGAATGTTAGCCTATCCTCAGAGCTTACGAGGAAATATGCCATTGTCTGATGCCACAATTGACAAAATATTCAAATTTTATCAGGAGGATGGTATCAGTCGTGTTTCATCAAACTCCAAGGACACTATGAAAATCAATGGACAATCAGTTGCAATTCGTTTTATGGAGATGACCGTCTTAGATGCTTATCAAATTTTTAAGAAACGATTTCCTGGAAGTGTTTCAAGAAGTACGTTCTATGCTCTTCGACCACGTGAAGTGAAAATCAAAACACCACATGATACTTGCATGTGTATAATACATGAAAATGTACAATTGTTACTGACAGTTCGTAATTGATTCCATTTTCATTCGATTATATAGTATTTTCTTTATAGGCGTGGAACAAGCACTATCAAAAATATGTCACTATACCCTCTTCTACATCTAGCAACAAGATCAATATGAATGACCTTATCAAAAAAATAAACTGTCCTAATGCTGAAGAAAAATGTTTCACTGGCGAGTGCGACAATTGTCCTGTAGAAAATCTCGTTGATATTCTCAGCCACAACAATGATATCGATTATGATGAAGAATGCTTTTGGAATATTTGGAAAAAAGCCAACAACAAGTTCGATCTTCAACAAATAATAGGCTCGGTGGACTCTCTACTAACAGATATTGAGGACAGATGGGATGGGTTCTTATTACACGTATATTGCAATCGCCAACAGAGAGATTACATTAAACATCTGCGCGAAATATCATCTAATAAAACATTTCTGGTGGCTCAGATTGATTTTTCAATGAATTATACATTAGTACGTCAACGTGAAGTACAACAAGGATTTTTTACTCAACATCAAGTATCTTTATTCACGATTCACATCACTGTTGGTCAAGAACAACGAAACGTGGCAGTAATCAGTAATCATATGGAACACACCACAGCGTTCGTCTACAGTGCACAAAAAATTCTCGTCCATTTCATCAAGAAGAACTTCCCATTAGTACAAAAGATAAACTATGTCAGGTATATTTTAGTTTCTCTACGCGTCAAAAACTTTTACTTGAACAAACTCACTCTACTATGTGTATTCTTTTGTTTAGTGATGGTGCTAGTGCACATTTTAAAAACAACGGTACAATCTTCAATCTCATGCATCACAAAGCCGATTTTGGATTGGAAGCCTGTTGGACATTTACTGCAACAGGACATGGAAAATCAGCCGGTGACGGAATCGGTGCCTTACTAAAATCTACAGCCAGACGTTCAACCCTTTCTAAAAATATTTTGTTATCTACTGCAAAAGATTTCTTCGAATTTTCTCGAAACCAGCAACTTGAAACAGCGAAAAGAGCAAATCGAGATAGCCCTGCCGTTGAAGTATTCTTTCTCGAAGCAGACGAAATTGAAAAAGATAAAGCTGATATTCTCGACTCCAGAGTTGAAACACTTAAACAACTACGTATGAAAAACGCTTGACCTAAGTTTTCATCACTATATCTGTTTAGGAAAGATACAAGGGATTCGAACTATACATGAATTTCAACCAATTGATACCACAACGATCCGATGCCGTTTGACATCTCTGACTTCATGGGGAATTTGATTTTGCGGCAAATTCAAAATTATCGAAAGAATTTCAGCAAAATCGTCGCAATTATGTTACTATAGAAGTATAAAAATAATTACACCGTATTTTTAAATTAATATAGGGGTCTAGCGGAATGGCGAATAGGGGAATTGTGGACTTGTGGAATAGGGGAATTGTGGAATTGTGGAATAGGGGAATTGTGGACTTGTGGAATAGGGGAATTGTGGACTTGTGGACTTGTGGAATAGGGGAATAGGGGAATAGGGGAATAGGGGAATTGTGGAATTGTGGAATTGTGGACTTGTGGAATTGTGGACTTGTGGACTTGTGGAATTGTGGACTTGTGGAATTGTGGACTTGTGGAATTGTGGACTTGTGGAATAGGGGAATAGGGGAATAGGGGAATAGGGGAATTGTGGAATTGTGGAATAGTGGAATTGTGGAATTGTGGACTTGTGGAATAGGGGAATAGGGGAATAGGGGAATTGTGGAATTGTGGAATAGTGGAATAGGGGAATTGTGGAATAGTGGAATAGGGGAATTGTGGACTTGTGGAATAGGGGAATAGGGGAATAGGGGAATTGTGGAATTGTGGACTTGTGGAATAGGGGATTAGGGGAATAATAGAGTAATGATTTGGCCATATTACATTATCATAGCGTATATTGTGAGATCAATTATTCTATCGTCTTGGATAAGAATTAAATCAAGCCAAGGTGGGAAAGTACGAATTGCTGGAATTCGGAATTCTTTTGAAATCCATAGACTGCGTGAAATTCTGGAGGGTTCTGAGCATTCCGAAAATCTGAAATTCCGTAATTCGTACTTTCCCCCTTGAACAGAACATTGTAAAGTTTGAGAAACGACAGTTTTGTTCATTTTTATCAAATAAGCTCATTCACCTGTGCACATACATTTTCTTTGCTTTTTATATCAGTAGATAGAGCATTATTTCCTTTCTCCAATCATATTTTTGATCTTACTTGATTCGAGTTTTATATAACGTATGATAGGTTTCAGAGCTAATCATCCGCGTGTGTCACGAAAAATGCAACGGTGACAAAAAAAGTGAAAATTAAAATAAAATTTCCTCCGCCGATGTGCGTAATTTTCTCTTGATATTTTGTATATATACTGGTTTGCTTGATTTGTTCAATTTATAATAATTTCTGTGATAACCAGTTTTATTTTTAATTCAGTGTTCTTAGACAGATAAATATTACTGCCGCAGAAATATGTATGACTAGTTTTTAGGATTATAATTAATTCAGGGGCAAAACGACAGATAAAATGAAACAAAAACATATGGTTCGATGGAGTAATGAATGTTTTATCTACCCATGCCAAAACTAAATGATCCTCAACTTCATAAGAAATAAAATAAACTGACGAAAAGTGAGTAACAATAGGCGAATCAAAGTGTGCATGTTTCACATAATCGAGAGAATCGGTTCAACTCTCATAGATTACATAATACCGATACACTGGGTATCGACACTCAAACGTCACGATACCCGGTGTAATGCAATTATAACACCACTCCCAACTCTGGAAATTTTCATTACATATAGTTCAATATCTGATAATCGAGTGTAGTATATTAACGATTGAATTTCTCCAGCACGCATATTTAATGCCGCATAACGACATCTTTAACTATTTATTGGAAAGATAAAATCACATTATAATTCAATAAGTCGATTGAATTTAATTACTTTGTGCGTAAAAATAGTTATACACATACTTTTGTTTCTTTAGAAAATTAATTGCCTCCACAAATCATCAGTATCTTTCTAATGAGTTTTATCTTCGAAGAAAGACGGTGTCTTTGTGAAAAAGACCTAGAAAATATGTTCACGTCTATAACTGTCGTTTTCCTCGACGTACGAAATAGACCGTTTCGTTTTACTGATACCAGTATTTTATGTACAATTGATTCATCCAGGTCACCTATATTGTTTAACTCGCCGCGGTCTAACTTATTCTTCGTATAAATATCGGCGTTTACGACGACCAGTTCAAGTTGACTGTGTGATATTTTATTTTTATGCAAAAAAATCATGGTTAAAAGAGAAAATTTTACTTTTAGATAATTCTTATTTTACTTTATAAATGGCCAATCGTTTACCAACGAATCTAACTTTGTCTGATTTTTCGGCTGTTCTTCATAAAAACTTCAAGGAATTGAATCAACTTCCACCTTTCGACATTAATTTTCTCAATAAAGATTCAGACTGGTATTTATTAGCGTTTCTTCGTGAACAACAACGCAATGGACATAATCACGAAATTACATTTGCCGCACTGACTTCCATTGTCGGAACGCTTGCCGACAGTTCGTACTATTTTAACACATTTGGAAATAGTGTTGGTTATCTTAATCAAAATCATCACATTTTAGGCGAAAGTGGTAAATCAATTTTACTTTTTAATAATGAGGCAAGATAAAATGAATAAGCACGTTTCCGAGAATAAGTAACATCTTTTCCATGCTAAATCTCTTGCCAGAATTATAGAATAACTTAGCTTTGATTCAGTACTCATTGCAACTTTTGATAGATGCTTGGAATTTTTCTTTTTCTTACGATGTTTTCTTATTTTAGGATCAAATAAAAGTTCAATTTGTGTTGAAATTTCTTCGGCATTACAAGCCGTGATGAATTTGTATCCAGGACGATATTCATCGACTTTTAACAGTCAAAGCAATACCAATGTTGACACAATTGATAATTCAACCGTTAGCAAAAATAAAAGCAAGCCGAATCCCAATGAATATTCACTACTTGTTTCGAATATTACAGAAGTTGGACTTGTGAATAATTTAGCTAAAGTTAATACATTGCTTCTACACGCTGATGGCGATGTAGCATTGAATAAATTAGGTTACTATGATCAAGGTAAAAATGAATCATCAGCTGGTGTTAGTCTCTTTTGTGATGCATCAGATGGCTTACGATATGGATTCATTAGAGGCACAGGTGTGTCTCAAGTTAAAATCGAACGACCTATTGCTTTATTCAACATGTTTATTGCAAGTACAGGCACCAAGCTTGCAACTATGTTACAACGATTTCATGAAAAATACGAGCAAGACGGTGTTTTTGGACGCGTCTATTTTACGTGGTCTCCGACGATCACAGAATTGCCTCGAACGAAATTAACACGTTATACGAATATCCCGTCATTCACACATTTTGCGAGCAGTGCAGCTAAATTATTCGAAAACCAATTTGAATTTCGTTATGATGCACATATTTCTGACATCGAATCATTAGATACTAAATGTAAGTGTCTATATTAATTAGGAAATACAATTCTATGGCATTGAAACAAGCTGCATGATCTCAATATGATTGAACTTTTTCGAAAAATTGTATTCTTACTCCTTTTAATATTTTCTTTGATCATTTTTTAGGTGCAGATGATGACATCGAAGAACGATTATTGGAAGAATTAAAAAAGCAAAATGTAACAACAGAACCGATATATGGAAATGTTCTAAACAAAAAGGACATTCGTCGAACTAATGGTGATAATACAAATGATGGCAGCAAGGAATTATCTTCGTTTAATCTTTTAAAAAAGTTACTTTATGACTGGTGGAAATCTTCAAACACAGTGGAATACCATTTACAATCAGTGCATAGAAAAGTGATTCATATGCTGTCAAAATCTATTTGGACACTGAAAATAATTCGTGTACTTTTTCAATTGATGGGAAATAATTTGGCCAGTATCAATCAGAAAGAAGGTGATCGTTCATTGACAAATGAATTTGTAATTAATATGGAATTTCAACGGTCCATGGAAAAATCGATTCACAACTATTTACTCACAGAATGTGAGAAAGTCGAAAATGCAAAATGGATCCTTTGGTCCAATCACGATGATGTAATTGCTGGATACAATTGGTTTCTTCGAAAGATGTTAGTTGTTGATACACTTTTAAGTCTTAAATTTTTATCTGACGTCGTTGAGGAACGTACAGGAAAGACAGAAACATATAAGTAAATGTTTTTATTTGTTACAACTATCAATATCATTTTGCTATTTTTTTCCAGAAGTGAAGAACAGATTAAGCTGGAAAAATCGTTGGCAAAGGTGATGAACTATCCAGTTGTCTTTTTCACTCGAACGTATTTAACAAGCAATAAGTACGGTTCTGGTTCTGGTCAGTTCAGACATACATCTGATCTTAAACCTGATCAAATTCTTTTACCATTGATTGAAAATGGTTTACTAATTGGTGGTAATTTTATCAAAAATACTCGTAATCGTAATGACGAATTAAAATATTCATCGTTTTGCAAACAACTACCATCAGTGATCCAAAATAATCCAAGAATAAAACGAGAATTTGATGTAATTTTTTTTCTTATTAGTTCCTTAGTTTAGTTTGATAGCGATAAAATTAAGGATCAAATACGTACAACAACGATTTATTACAATCACATGATGACTATATTTAAACCAAATTTTCTCCTTTAGAATTTGGGCTTAAATATGTTATTGTATAATAAAACATTCGAACATCAACATTTGCCCTTAAACATGGAGTTTACACCACAAGCCATTGATTTCATGAAAAATACTGATGAATTTGTTCAATATTATCATAACTATTATGATCAACAGGATCTTCACTATCAATCTTTCAAGGAAATGGTTCATGAACGAATCAATCTTGGACAAATAGTTCAACATCAAAGTTAGTTATCAATCATTGAGGATTTATGTCATTATTTCATATTTCAATGTAGATGAATTTCGATCTGGTAACGAGGAAGCTGTTGACAATCGTCAATGTGAAAATGATGACGATGAAGATAATCAACAAATGGATACCGTACAACGTGAAGTGCAACATTTATCGCTACCAGTAAACTCTACAACAACAGGATCATCAAATGATGCAAATTCAAAAGATGGCTCTCAACCTATACTCGACGATAATCCATTGGGTAACACTGACGTTTCTCTCGTGCACATATGCACTATTGAAAAATATTTGAGTGACTGATTTTTATCTGCAAACGTAAAGATTAATTTCTTTTAAGAAAATGTTTACAATGAGAAGTTCGAATGTTAGGAAACTAATTATCCTTTTATTAAATGAAAAGACTCTAACATAGGAAAAAAATCGCTTTGTTCTTTTGTCCACAAATGATTTAGACATCAATCATCTTGGAACATCGTCTAGCTTGTTTCAAAACATATCTGCATCAATGAATATTGAGAATCAAATGGATTTACGTTAATACTATCTTATTTCATAAATAAAATATTCGTATATTTCTCTGAATTTTTAGATCTCAATGGACAAGCTGATTCTAACATGCCCGTTGATGAACATAGTGAAAATTCAATTGCCCAAAACTTGACTAACAACAATGGTCTGACTGATTTCGGAATTTTTTTTGAATTATTTGTGATTTCTTCAAATAATTAGCTGATGAGTTTTCAAGTGATCATTCTATATCGATGACTGGCAACGTGTTGGCTGATCGTACAAATATTTTACCAACATCGAAAACAGGTGTGCGAAGTTCTATTTTTTAAAATCCGTAATTTTTTCTCAAAACGAGATCGCATCTTATTCAAATATGAATTAATTCTAATCGAAATATTAATATTTAGGTTCTCGTGATCAAATACATCAAAAAGAAAAAACAAACCGACGTGGCCGACCAAGTTCTTCAAATACACCTACACAAAAATGGTCTATCGAATGTATGCTTGTCTTTTGAGTCTTTTCTTCTCTGAGAGTATATTAATGGAGTTTAACTAGCATTGGAAAAAAAGAAATACAAACCACTCATCAAATGTTTACAATATAGAAAAATTTCAATGTTTTTAGCGGTAGATGAACTAATGGCGAATCCAAAGTCAAACATTTGGAAATCAATCATCATTAATCGACAATTTCTTTTGGGCACAACAACAGATCTATTCAAAATGATACCCAGTCGACAATTTGATAAAGAATCACGATTGAAGCTTATTGATTTTCTTATTCATAAGAAAATTTTGGTGAAAGGTGATTGGTTTTGTGATTTTAAAGGCAAACCAATTATTGGATACATGAAGGGAAGTCCTGCTGATCCAGATGTATCATTGAGTTTAGCCTATTTCGGCTTAGATATCGAAGAATACAAGACTTCTTTAAATCTTTCCAATCAAAATAAACGTTTAATAAATGGTAAAACAATTAGCCAATCCTGTTTGTTTACTGGTCAACTACAGGAACGAATACAAAATGACGATTGGTATGAAAGTAATATAACTGTTGATGAGAGATTGATCTTTGTGAAAGATAACTTGTTACAAACGACATCATCTTCTCGTACGTATTAAACTGATATTAATTCACAATAAACAAACCATTCACTTTATTTTGAATAGAAATCGATGAGTTCCAACAGCACCAACAAGCTAAACGAAACACAGCAATGGCAAATAAACGCAAGCATTTGGAAGAACTTCAATCGGAATCTTCCTCTATTTGCGGCAATGATATGCCAGCTAAACGAAGACGAAAGCCAAAAGTATTTAATGATTAATATACACCTACTTAGCTTTCCGAAAATTTCATAAATCGATTGTTTTGTTATTTTATTTATGTTTATCACATGTATACAAATATGAAATTACTATTGCCTACTCAATCGTTGTTATTTCTTCATTCGTATTCTAGGGAATGCATTTTTCCAACAAGGAAAATCCTGTTTTTCTCTCTACTTTGTTTATGTTATATATATTTTGAAGTTTCGTCATATTTTTTGTGTGTAAACGTGTTGAACGATATTTGTTTTTTTAATGTATATCTTGTATTTTGACTCTACTCGAAAATGTCAGTACGATTTCTACTAGATTTTAACTTCGTATTCATCAAACACATTTGTATTTTATGAACTTGTTTTTATTTTGATAGTATATCTTGGTACCGGTCAAGAAGATTGGTATCTCATCTTGTATAAAATATTAACGCACATCTTTAAAGAATAAACATATTTCACATGGATCGAAGATTAAATTGTTCATAAATGATCATTTTAGAAGTTTTCAAGTTCATAGTCAAACAAGATTATAAACTCAACTGTCGAATTCATGTATGAGACGAATTAAATAATAAGTTTGGAAATAAACGATTATATTTTTTTTACATTTACATCTTGGTGCTATGAATAATTGTATTTTGAAGAAGTTTTAATTGTGCTCGTTGTTCGTCATGCATTATTACAAGTAGTATAGAGCGCGAAATATATGTGAAGCTTTCGTGTTTCTGAAGCTGTATATTGACTAATATTTGTAATTGTACTGTTAATCTTATTAGAGTGATGACAGTCTTACAACTTGTGTCACCAAAATAAAGGGATAAATTATTTTGAAGTTATTGACACATATTGTTTCTATTTATAATTATTAAACAATGTAGATATAGTTGGATATTCCATTGGGACATTTAATCATATTGCAAAGACATTTCATCTGTTTTCGTGTAATTTTAGATGTCAATCAGTGAAACAATATTTCATCGTTTATCGTTGGCTTTTTCTGACGAAAATAAACGATCATTCAAAACAGCATCAATCATAGTGAACCTGGGACGTTTAATACCAGCAAGTTATGTGTATCCTCTACCCCCTCCCAGCACCAGTGAGGAACGACTACATTTTATATGTTTTATTTTAAAACAAGAAACAGGTATTACTTATTCGGCAAATGAAGTGCTAGTTGCACATAATGTTCTTATGGGCAACCAACATATACAAGAAGAACTCAATTTGGAACTTGGAATTCATAAGATACAACAATATTTAGATGAATACAAGCAATTTCATCCACAATCAGCATTTGCTAAGAAATTTAGTCCAAATTTAATTCTTCCACATCGAACAACTTGTAATCTATGTAATACTCAATTGAAGGTTATTTTTCATATTAGTGCACATGTTATTTATTGCACGAAAATTGAACCAGCGCTTCTTTATAAAGCGGATTGCTATAATTGTCGACGATCTTATCGTGTATCTTCAGTTTATTCAATCGATCAAAAACAAACAATTGTTACGCATGAATCTCAAAAATCTGAATATATACATTTTTCGGGCTCGTTTGTTTTCTCGAAAGAAATTTTAGTTTCATTCTCTGCACAATTGATACACAACTATGCCACTTTTGAAGGTTTTGCTCATGGAACAATGGAAACGTGGAGTAGACTGCATGTTGATTATATAAATGTAATTACAAGTAGTACGTTAGCTCGGAGCTTGCAATCGGTTTGGATATACTTCGAATTGGCCAATTTCGTTTTTATGACAAGTAAATCTACAGAGATTTCATTTCCATTTGCATTGTGGGAAGCACGAACAAGAATAAAAGGGGAACATTCATCAAGAGCAATTTTTATCGAACGAAACATTAATTGGATTTATCATTTATTTACTTGTTTTTGGTCACATCATGAGTGTTTATTTGGAAGTTGTAACACTGGTAATTGCTCTCGAGTAGTTATTATTGACGGACATCAAAAACCGTAAGTTTAGTTTAAAAAAATGGCTTGATTTATATTTAAAACAAATAACTGTCTATTTTAAATTTATATTTTGGCGATGCCAGTTTCTTTTACCGATATAGATATTCATACGTTTGTGTGGTACGAACGTAATTATGATCTATATGTTCATGTTTTAAATATTTGTAGCATTTTCTTATAAAATGATTAATTTTAAACGAAGAATGTTTTCCAATAAATGAATTTTTTTTACTTCAGGCGTCGTTTGGTGTGTGCATATGATAATGTTACAAGTCTAATCAATGCGGACGAATTAGGACCGATTAATAAAGGATGTCCGTACATGCCGACAAGAAAAAAAGCAGAACATCAAGAGGCAAATGGTGTGTATAAGTTAATTCAGTTTTTACACTGCAGACTTTTTTGTGAGCATTGGACTATGAATATATAAAACATTAAAAGAGAAAACTATTAGACAGATGCTCTATATATCAAGAAAGTTGTTTCAGATGTACAAAATCAGGGATTAAAAGATACTGAGCGTAAACACATAAGATTCGCTATGGCATTAATCGAGTTGAGGTTTGTGTGAATGAAACATGATTAATTGGCTTTTTCATTGCCCAATTATCAAGTGAACTTAGTGGATGTGTCTTCTTCAAATGAAATTTCGGAACCAATTTTGAATTCTAAATGAGCTGACGTCGCAATATGAGTTTCACATACATGGATGGTATACGATTGGCCTCAATGAGTTCACGTGTATCATGTAGTCAATAAACGAGACGACATTCAACAATGTAAATTGTTGTACAATGATTGATAAGCTCTTGAAATATTTCAAAAGGTTGATGATATACTGTGCTAAGCTGGAGAATAATCGTTTTCATTTTTCACAAAATCATCCTGAGCTTCATGAGATGAATATGAAATTTTTCCTACGAACATTTATTTGTTTAGTTAAAGTCTACATGTATGTACATGCATTTTAAGCGTTTAGAAAAACTAAAGCTCTTTTCTTTCCAACTAGATGCGATGATTTATTATTGCGAACATCATCGAGTTAAACACACTGAAGAACAATCAATGGAAACAAAAATAGCTGATGCGGAACTCAAATGTTATTTAGAATATTTAAATGAACTTGATCGTAAAGAATCTCAATGCAATGTTGGACGCAATGACATGCAAGAGCGTTTCGAAGACAAAAAGCGATCTATGGGATTTATTGCATCCTTTTTAAATTGTGGAATCATAATAGGTTTTTCCGACACAGTTAATCATGAAGGTCCAAGAAAAGTTACAGATCATTTACTAACAATGTTAAAACTCGGAGCAAAATTACCATCTTTAATCGTTTACGATGCCGCATGCCAGCTATATAAATTCTGGCAATATCGTTTCGATTCGAAATTTATGAGACGAACATCTTATACCGAGCAATTGATGGATATGGTATTAGTCACAGACAGATTTCATAATACAGTACATGTTGGGAAACTATGCAAAACATTATTCAACCCAGATTCCGAGCAAAATAAGGATAAATTCATTGGAATAAACACAAGCATAGCTGAACAAACGTTTTCTTATTTAACAAATTTCAAAGCTTCGTTGAGAAGCTTTTGTTATCCAACATCAGCATTATTCACCATTTTACTTTTTCATCTGAAAAATTGTTCTAAACTAAAACAAGATCCCGCTCATCTTTGTCTCATCAATGGCACCATCATAGAAACCAAAATTAAAGACCAAAAGACATGTCAAAGCTATTGCATATTCGAAACATTGACTTTTGAAGAAGAAGAAGAAGAAGCTGTTGAAAATGATAAACAAGCTCAAGAATATGTCGATGTAGGTGGACAAGTTGATCATGACAACTAATTAAATCGATTCTTGATTCGATACAATATCTAACATTCTTATCTATTTTTTTCTTGGTGACGTCAAGACAAAAGAAAATAAACCGAAAGGCTCTTGCGTACTTCTGTATCTATTTATTTTATAACTTTTTGAAACACGTGTTCTATACTACTGCAACAATAGAAGACATCTATATTTCATCTGACTAATTATTAAACCGGAAAGTCTATGTTTATCTTACTTTAAATTTAGATTTCAACAAGTGAGATTCAACAGCGTGAGTGGAAACTGACACTTATCTTTTGCTAACGACACTTAGCAGTTGAATAAAACCCAAGAGGAAAACAACCAGAGCAGGGTGACTCAATTCATTATCCGAATTGAATCGAATTAAACTGAATTGAATCGAATTGACTTGAATTGAATTGAACTGAATTGAATTGAATGGAATGGAATTGAATTGAATTGAATTGAACTGAACTGAATTGAATTGAATTGAATTGAATGGAATGGAATTGAACTGAATTGAATTGAATTGAATGGAATGGAATTGAACTGAATTGAATTGAATTGAATGGAATGGAATTGAACTGAATTGAATTGAATTGAATGGAATGGAATTGAGTTTATTCGCTTATTTAACGGAGTTACTGAGCTTCGAAAAGGACGAATTGTTAGAATTCCGTCAGAATTCAGAGATTATATGAAATTCTTCGGGATTCCAAAAATATCCATAGACATCTGAAAATTCCCCTATTCCATTATTCCCCTCACCCACAATTCCACAATTCCCCTATTCCCCTATTCCCCTATTCCACAAGTCCACAAGTCCACAATTCCACAATTCCCCTATTCCCCTATTCCCCTATTCCACAAGTCCACAAGTCCACAAGTCCACAATTCCACAATTCCCCTATTCCCCTATTCCACAAGTCCACAAGTCCACAATTCCACAATTCCCCTATTCCCCTATTCCCCTATTCCACAAGTCCACAAGTCCACAAGTCCACAATTCCACAATTCCCCTATTCCCCTATTCCACAAGTCCACAAGTCCACAATTCCACAATTCCCCTATTCCCCTATTCCCCTATTCCACAAGTCCACAAGTCCACAAGTCCACAATTCCACAATTCCCCTATTCCCC
>Ga0209935_1003910_pt1 | contig 14471 bp, 14 predicted proteins | sample ThiBio_1000_plan_2_FD_183958 | JGI IMG/M metagenome (GOLD analysis project Ga0209935, IMG submission 183958) | Wastewater bioreactor microbial communities from Cape Town, South Africa - Thiocy_cont_1000_plan (SPAdes) | ecosystem: Engineered > Bioreactor > Thiocyanate-remediating >... | reverse complement strand
CGGGAGACTACGAAATGACGCTGTACTTTATGTGCGACTCGTACGCTGGCTGCGATCAAGAGTTCCCGATCAAGATTCACGTCGAGCAAGGTGAAGATGAATCGGACGAGTCAGATGATGACGATGATGCAATGCAACAAGAGTAACCAACCAACCAAGTCAACCAGGCGCACCACACCACTACAATCACCACACCACACACACAACACACACAACGACAACAGCTTCAATATCAAGCTGTTACGGCAAACCCTCTCCCTCTCCCTCCCCTCTCGTTGTTCGTCTCTCTATCGATGATAATATCATATGCTATAGATTTCCACACAATGCTCCTCGGCGTCAATTTTCTCTTGGTCTTGGTATTGGTATTGGTATTTGTATTGGTCTTGGTATTGGTATTGAAAAGAGAAGTTGATTGAGATTGATACTGATTGACGAGAGAGAGAGAGAGAGGCCTTGATTGATATCTCGTTCAAGATTGCACACGACTTATCAATCATTCATTCATCAAGGCCATTGGTGGTTGATTGGTTGACTAGTTGATTGTACTGGACGATGAGAAGGCTGACGACGATGAGGAAGAGGAGGTGCAGGATAGTATCGTCACATCATCGTGCACTTGTTCTTCTTCTTCTTCTTGGTGGTCATTCGAGATCGATCACATGATGATGACGTGATCGTTGCGGTCTCGGATTGACGTTAATCATCAAGAGGAATCTCGAGCTCTGGAGCCTCGAGACGCGAGAAGATCTCGAACAGCAGCTCGTTCGGAATCATCGACATCGCCGATGACTCATCGACCACCGATCGAATCATCGTCATCGTCAAGACCGCTTGCTTGATCCATGATGGTGCATGCCGATGACGATACACGTGCCATGTGAACGTGTTGGCAAGCCATTGATTGGCTCCAATCACATGCACTCGATTGCCTGCCGAGAACGCGATGAGACCTCGACGCTCGTCGAACGCAACTCCCGATGGGTACTCGCTGCCACAATCGAAGAACGAGATGTGATGGCCCTCGTGAGTGAATGCTTGCAATCGATGGTTGTTAAATTCGGCGACGATGATTCGGCCTTGATTGGCGATGCACACTCCAATAGGACGGTTGAACTGGCCCGGTTGAGTGCCGAAGGAGCCGAACTCGAACAAGAACGAGCCATCGATCAACGACAATACTTGCACTCGATGATTGCGCGAATCAGAGACGGCGATGCGATGTCGATCATCATCGATCGCAATGCCCATTGGATAGAACAACTGGCCAGGTCGAGATCCTTGATTGCAGACGACGGAGAACAAGAACGAGAGATCGATCGACGACAAGAACACCAATCGATGGTTGTTGGTATCGGTGATGATGATGCGACGATGATGCTTGTCGATCGCGATGCCTCGAGGACCGTTGAACTCGAGATCTCCTGATCCTTGCTCGCCGATGCACGACAAGAGCGATTGGTAGCTCAGGTGCCATGATTGTACTTGATTATTGCCGCTATCAACGACGAGGATGCGATACTGGTCGTGATCGATCGCAATGCCATAAGGATTGCTGCCGTACAAGCCGCCGAACTTGGACACGTACGGGCCGCGATCATAAGCGCGATCATCATCGCACGACAATACTTGCACTCGACTATTGCCGGTGTCAGCGACGAACAAGAGATCTCGATGAGGGTCGAACACCAGATATATCGGTGAGTAGAACTGGCCATCTAGTCGGCCTCCGTTCTTGGTGCCGATCGAGAGCTTGATTCGAGCATCACGATCAAGAGCATCGTCTCCCATCTCTTCCACTTCAATCTCTCCCTCACAACGACAAAGAGATGCTCCAAGCTCCAAACTGCTCAAACCAAAGAGATGAAGATATGAAGCTCTCTCTCTCTCTCTCTCTCTCTCTCTCTCTCTCACTCACACACGAGAGAGACACCAAGCAAGCGGGTCGTCGTGGTGGATGCGAGCGAGGGCAGCGAGCGGAATAATGATCGCGCGAGAGTGGGCGATGACATCAGCGGAGGGAACGTGGTTGTTGCTTGTTGCCTTCGTCTCCACGCCATCACCACCATCATCACCACCACACGCGCTCTCTCGAGGGAGAAGACGCTCGCTCGATCCTGATGGCACTCTCTCTGTTCAACCTGCTAGAAGCACTGGTACTCATCATCAACGCACTCGCGATATTGAACGAGGAGCGCTTCTTGCGCCCGATCGGCTTCGTGGACGACAACGAGTTCAACATCGACAAGACCAGCGTCAAGTATCGGCTGGTATCGCTCATCACGGCCGTGCGAGTGCTCCTCCGCAGTACGTCAAGCTCCTCCTCCGATACCTCTAGCTCCCGCTCCCTACGCGCGTACGTGAAGACACCGTACTGAATCAGACCCTGCTTGGCTGCTGCCGCGTAGTCCCACTGATATTCATCAACGTGGCGTTCATCATCTTGAACCTTGTGTTCGGTTGAGGCCGCTCGCTCGCTCGGCACCATCTCGCGCTTGCTCGCGCTCTCGCTCACACCACGGCACTGCCACCTCCTTGTCACTACTATCTCCATCACCCACTACGCACTAGACGCACCATAGACAGCTGGCGCATATGTGTACATAAACCACCGCCTGTTCTACATGTGATCTATCTCTCTCTCTCTCTATCTCTCTATCTCATTCATCAATCATTTATTGATGCATACAACTATGTACAGCGCTCGGCGGTATCAACTTCCACCGCGGCGATCGGGCCTACGAGACTTCTCTCGGCCGAGTGTTAAATAAGTAATGGCATTCTGGCTCGGTGATCTCGCCTTCGCTCTACGGATGAATGACTCGCAGCCGCTCGACGATCTCCTCGAAGCCGGGTCTCTGTTCTGGGTCCTGCACGAAGAATGGATAGAGTCAGTGCAGCGCGATACGACTGGCAACTCGAAGATCCGAAGCACGTACTTCGTTGAGACAATCGGTGATGAGCCGCTGGTAGTCGGTCGGACAGTTGTCGGGTATCACAGGCCGAAGGCCTTGTGTCGCGACAGCCAGCACCAACTGCATCGGCAGCGCGTCGCATTAGGCACACACGCTCTCTCGATACGCTCGAGTGTTCGTCGCATACCTTGTCGGTCGTCATTTCACGGAAGGGTTCGTCGGCGTACGGCGTTTGTTGCGTGAATATCTGCTCTCGCGAGCGCGCGCGCGAATCGTACGATCGTCAGTGGCAGCCGTGCGGAATGCGCATGGCAAGCGAGCTGACGCCAACGAACCTCACACAGCACGATGCCAAACGAGTACACGTCGGCCTTCTCCGAGTATCTCGTGTGCTTGATGACCTCCTGTGTATCGTACGACAGAGGCGGACGCGTATGAGAGAGAGCGAGAGCTCTATCGAGTGAGCAACGAGTTTGCAACGTACTGGAGCCATGTAGATTGGCTGTGTTGGATGCGTGCCGACGCAGGTGTTAGCATTCAACAAGCAACGAACGTGGGTACGACAGCAGCAGCAACAACAGCAGACGTACAGTTCCAATCGAGGTCATGGTACGCGTTGACTTCTTGATGGTACTGATGCCAAAGTCTAGGCGAGCGAGCGAGCGAGCGAGATCGTGGTGAGAGAACGAGAGCGGTGGCACAAGCGAGCGCCTCGCCGTACCAGCAATCTTGCACGTGAATGAGGCGTTGACCAGGAGATTCGAGGTCTTGAGATCTCGATGGATCACGGGTGGCTCGCGAGAGTGCAAGTACAGCATGCCTTCCGCTGCATCGAGCGCCAGCTGCAGCTTCACTCGCCATTCAATCGGTCCTTTGCGCAACAACTCGGCGAGACTTCCGTTGTCCTGTAGTGGCGCAACACATGGCGCCATATCAGCTCTCGAGATCGAGGTCGCCGTTGGTGCGCATTCATACCATCAACTCGGTGACGAGGCCAATCTCCATGTCGCCCTCCTCGTAGATGATGCCCAAGAAGCGCACAATGTTCGGGTGGTCCAGGGCACTGAGGAACTTCATCTCTCGCAACAGCTCCGCCGTCTGGCGATTGGTGTCGATGCCGAGGCCAGTGAGCTCGACGCGTTTGACAGCGACACTACACGGTGCACCGCCTGGCACTCGCCATTCGCCACTCATCACTTCGCCACCAACTCCCTGCTCGCACACGCACACGCACACACAGGCACATCGCTGTCAATACACAAGGCATTGTGGCTGTTGCTCGGATTCGATTCGGCGAGGCCTCATACGATTCCAATTCGCTTGATGATGCCAACGTCAGATTGGCTGATGCGAGTAATGTTCTTGTCGAGTAGGATGTCTGACATACGACGGAGGAGTGGGCACGTTAGCTCGATCGGCGCACGCCACAGAGAGCAAGTAAACGAACCTCCAAGATGAAAGTCATAGAGGCCCATGTCCAAGCCAGCGAGCGCCTGATGGTAGCGCTCTCGTCTGCGACATCGAACGATGATGATCATGAGCACGACCTCGAAGACGATCACCAGCATTGCGCCGACGAGCGCCGAGAGTGTGATCACGGTTGGCAGCGATGCAATGTCGGTCGATTGCGGTGGCGGCGGTCCCGGTGGCACGACAGTCACTGCACAGCGCGAGTCAGATATTCCGCGTGCTTGTGTCGTGTGTGTTTGCGTGTGAGGTTCCAATCGCTCATGCAACTCGCGTACCGCAACACGGAGGAGTGCAGCGAACGTGAGGGTTGCCACCGATGCACAGTGGCAGTGGGCATTTGAATTGGTTGCCACTGAGCTCGGTCGGGTACACGATGCGCAGGATCTCCTCGGGCACCAAGCCATCGAGTCGATTGCTGCCGAGATCGAGCGACTCGAGTGGCAATAAATACAGATTGGGCGACAGCGTGCCCGAGAAGTCGTTATGACCCAGTGCCCTGTCATTCACATTCACATTCACATTCACATTCACATTCACATTCACATTCACATTCATGGACGGCTGCGTGAGATGCCCGACACACGAGTTCCACTCACAGAAGGGCGACACGCCAACGTACAGATGACGCAAGTTGGCACCGCGCGATTGCGGGAAGAGTCCGTACTCACCCGAGACGATGATGTCGAACGTATCGAAGAACAAACCAAGGTCGCCTGACATTTGGTTGTTGGATACATTCCTGCAACGAGAGCAATGTCGGTACTCACTCTCTAACTCTCACTCGCACACTCTCGCGCATTCTGACGGCGTCGGCGGAGGGAGCATGAGGCGTACAAGGTCGATAGGAAGGGAATGGTCGAGAGCGAGCTCGGCAGCGAGGACGTGAGGTTGTTGGCGCTCAGGTCGAGGATCCGCAGCGCTGTCAGGTAGCCGATCGATGGCTGCAGCGACCCGACGAGCCCGTTGTTCGGCAGCATTCTGCACATGCAAGCAGCGTGAGAGAGGTGCCAGCGCCGATGCAGTGCCTCGAGGAGAGGTCGGCGTACATTGCCGTGACGTGCGGCACGTTGGAGATGTTGGAGCACGAGACGCCGAACCACGGTATCGGCGTCGCGCACGGGTCGCCATCGAGCCAGCCCTCGTGGCGCACCCACTCGTCGCCGTTGCACGCGTTGTACAGCTCGGCCAGCGCTCGTACTGTTCTCTCAATCTCTCGTGCGTGAGTTACGCTCGTTGATTTGATGAATTGATTGATTGATTTGATTGATTGATTGATTGATTGATTCGATTGATTGATTCGATTGATTGATTGATTGATTGATTGATTGATAGATATGGCACGTACGTTCTTGGGGAGAGGTCGCAGACACGAAGGTCGATTGGTCGAGCAGCGGCACCAAGAGCGCGAGCAGCATCGTAGAGAGAACGACATCAGACGCAACCCAGGGCCTCGTAGCGAGCGACCTCGAGCGACGCCGTCTTGGCCTCGAGCACGACCATCGGCTGGCTGCCGCCATCGCAATCGCGAAGGCGGCTCGTGTGGGAGGTGTTGTTGGTGTTGTTAGTGTTGTTGTTGGCGATGTTGGAACTTGCTTGTGATTCGATGTAGAGAGATCGAGAGTCTGCGAGATATCTCGATATCTATCTATCTATCTCGACGTCGCTGGTCTCGTGAGATACTCGCAAACAAACAAACACTCTCTCACACACACTCTCACGCTCGTGATGTGAATGATATCGTCATTGCTCGCCAGCAAGCCGCAGCGAACGACCGCGATCGATTGCAGCGCGCACAACGAGGACAACAAGCAATGAACGACGAAGCGTGCCGCGCGTTCTAGTGGTGGAGTACGGAACACTGCTGAGACGCGAGAAAGTCACCCTGGCAACCGATAAATCGAAATCAATCGTGAACGAATACACTCGAGGTGAGGCTCTCTTGAGCACGAGGCGTACTCGGATGCATTCCGTAGGAAAGACATTGAGTAGGGATTTCGGCTCAGTTGTTTCGTTGCTCGCTCGCGTCGCCATCGATCTCTCGATCTCTCGATCTCTCGCTCGCAAGCGATATTATCTCGGTTGATTGCGTGAGAGAATGGACGGTGAGGTGATGCCTCGGTCGCCTAAGAGCCGTGCCGATACGGTCGGTAATCGAAGGCGCAAGGAGAACCGCATGTCGATGATGACATCGCCTTTGAGCAGCAGCGTTGGCGTCGAGGTTCGCTGCATACACACAGATGCACACACGACCAAATATCTTCGTCGATTACAGTGCCTCACTAACTCGCTCGATACCATGATGCCACCGGCCCAGGAGGACGATGATCCGAGCGCCTCGGCGGCGGCGGCGGCAGCGCGTCGCAAGGGGCGCACGCTGAGCGTCGACACGGGCATGTCGGCGTTGGTGACGCGCTTCTACGAGGAGAAGCTGCGCGAGGCCAAGGCCGGCGCCAACAAGGAGCTGCAGGCCTACATCAAGGACATCATCGCCGCCATCTCGCAGGAGACGCTCGCCGGTTGTGCGACCGAGAGCCTCGACAAGCTCGAGAAGCTCAAGTCTCACGCGCAGCAGATCTTCATCGCCGACTCGTACTCGCTCATGGGCGGCCGCTTCAAGACCATCGTCAGCGACATCATGAAACTCAAGGACGCTCGCCATGGCGTCTCGGCCTTGGCGCACAAGTTCATCAACAAGCTGTTGCTCATCATTTCGACCTTCTCGCGATTGTTCAGTTATCTCGTACGGTCTCGTGAAAGTGTCTCGTCGATATCAACGAACGAACGATATCAACGAACGAGCGAATGATATGATGCGCGGTGCAATCACTGATCCGTGGGCGCTCGTCGGAGCGTACTGGTACTGGTATCACTACAGGATATTGACGGTGCCGAGAGCGACTCGTTCATCTCGGCGACGGCCAAGGAGTTCATGAAGATCCACGAGCTGCGTAAGCGATCGCTCGGCACCGATAATCCCTTCGAGGTACCTCGACATACCCCACTCTCTTCCACGCGAGATAGAGATAGAGAGTGAGATAGAGATGGACATAGAGATAGAGAGAGTGAGTTCTAGTTTGTTGGCATACACGAGCACACGTTGTACTTGCTCGTAGTCGGCGGCAGCGTCGTTGTCGTGATGCCACTTGATTCATTCAAGCGACACTCTCGCTGCAATGGAGCGACATTCTCTCTCTCTCTCTCTCTCTCTCTCTCTCTCGCTCCTACTCACTCATTCACTCTCTCACTCAGGAGGCCGCTTCGAGCACTGGCTCTCCGGTGGCAGCGCCCGAGACCGTCGTGTGCCGCATTTGCGAGAAGGCCATTCCGGGCGATTCGTTCAAGACGCACTCGGAGCGCTGTCTGCAGATCCAGAACCTCGACCTCCAGTGCAGCGAGATCAACGCCAAGCTGCTGGTCGAGCTCGCCGGCGTCGAGAAGGAACTGCAGGTCGACATCAACGACCGCCGTGCGACGCGGCGCATGACCTTCATTCCGGGCTTCAGCGACACGGAGCTCATCGAGGACTACGTCTCGAAGGCCTTCAACATCCTCAACGAGAAGGAGTTCCGCGAGTACCGCCAGCTGCTGCGCGACTTCAACGACCCGGGCAAGAAGCTCAACCTCGATCACGTGGTCGAGAAGGTCAAGGTCATGTTCGCCGACGACGACAAGTTCCTCCTGCTCAAGGGCTTCATCGGCTTCCTGCCGCCCAACGTGCAAATGCTGCAGTGCGGCGACATTATGCAGAAGATCTGGCGACGCGAGGATGCCGAACTCAAGTCGCGCGCTGATATCTGGGCCAAGATGCAAGTCTCAGTGCAAGGGTATGTCTCAAGAGTACCGTATCAATCGAGCACTTGATCTGGAGCTGACGCGCTCTCTCTCTCTCTCTCTCTCTCTCTCGTGCAGCATCATTGCTCTCTCGCCCAAGCACATTTCCTCGTACGAGCGATGTTCGAAGCGCTTGCGACAATTCACGCAGCTACGGTCGCTGTTCATGACCAAGTCGTGCGAGGGAGCGCTCAAGAAGCACGTCCGTGCGTTAGATTCATTGGTACGATGTGATGATGAGATTCCCTCCATTCGATGCCATTCGTTTGCCACGCTCACACTCCCCTTTCTGCACGAATCTTGTAGATCCACCAAAAGTTCAACATCTTGCAAGACGTATTCGCATTCGGTGTCGATTGTACGTGCTCACTACACTGCGCTCATTTACCTACCTCCTACCACGCTTCTGACATTCCGATTCGCTCCAGCATCGGTGTTGGATCTCAGCGATCTCGGCAGCAACGAGACCGAATCGACCGATGCTGGTCAAAAGGACAAGGAAGGAGTCTCGATCTCGGACTTTGATATCATTAAGCCAATCAGTCGCGGCTCGTTCGGGTATGCTGCACCGCACCATTTGTGCGTGTATACTTGCCTCCACTCACTTGCTCGCTCGTTCTCCAGCTCCGTCCTGCTAGCGCGCAAGAAAAAGACCGGCGACGTGTATGCCATCAAGGTCCTGAAGAAGGACAAGATCTCGAGCAAGAACCAACTTGGTGTGTGGCTGCCCTCTGCCTCTCGCTCATTGCACCCACGACGCCTCGGGCATCACTAACGCACGTTCTTGCAGCCCACATTCGCAACGAACGCAACATCCTGGCGTTCGCCAGCAACGACTTTGTCGTCAAGATGTACTACTCGTTCCAGTCCGAGAAGAACCTCTACATGGTGATGGAGTTCCTCAACGGCGGCGACTGCTTCTCGTTGCTGCGCGAGGTCACGTACTTTGACGAGGAGCTCGCGCGCCAGTTCGTCGCCGAGACCGTGCTGGCGCTCAAGTACCTCCACGAGATCGGCGTCGTGCATCGCGACATGAAGCCCGACAACATGCTCATCAGCAACCAAGGCCACATCAAGCTCACCGACTTTGGCCTCTCCCGCATGGGCATGCTCGACCGCCAGGAGGACAAGAAGGAGTGGCAGATGCGGCAGCTGCTGATGCGCACCGACGACGACGAGGCTGAGTCGGGCGCTGTCGGAACTCCTGGTACGTGGGAGTGAGTGAGTGAGTGGCACTACTGCTGCGTTTGTGGTGTGCTCACGCTGTGCTTCTCAAGATTACATTGCGCCCGAGGTGTTTCTGGGCGCTGGAGTCGGTCCTGGCGTCGATTGGTGGGCGCTCGGTTGTATCACTTACGAGGTACGTGTCATCATCCACCACCACTATCATCATCATCGTAGCTCAACACCGCAATGTGCCACGCAGTTCCTGGTCGGTATCACCCCGTTCTATGGAGACACCATGGAGGAGATCTTTCAGAACATCCTGTCACAAAGTACGATTGTCGCCTCGGCACCGCATCTCTCTCTCTCTCTCTCTCTCTCTCTCTCTCTCTCACTCACTTGTTTGCTGCAGATATCGACTGGCCCGACGATCAGGAGATTAGCGACCAAGCCAAGGACTTTGTGCACAAGCTGCTGACCATGGAGCAGTCCGAGAGGCTTGGTGCCAACGGTGCCGGCGAGCTCATGCAGCATCCGTGGTTCGAAGGCATCGACTGGGACACGCTCATGTCGCAGAAGTCGCTCTTCATCCCCAAGTGCGACGATATCACCGACACCAGCTACTTTAATGGTACGTCGCCCACCTCATCTCGATCTCGTGTCTGGTGTGTCGTGTCTCTGACTCGCAAGCGACGCAACAGCTCGCCAGGAGTTGTATCCCACGGAAGCCGAGGAACTCGATGACACACGGACGCCAGCATCGATGGAGCGCTTCCGAGGCTTCTCGTTCATCAACGTCGATCACCTCGCCAAGGCCAACCAGACCTTGGTGTCGCCTCGCTAGCAAACGTAACGGCGTCCACTGCCGCCACCTCCGCCGCCGCCGCTGCCGCTGCCGTATGTGTATGTTTGTGTTTGTGTTGTTGTGTACGACGAGCAAGCCTTGCTTGCGTTGTTGATTGAGCTCGCGCTTGTACCTCGAGTATAAATATATGTTACCCTCCTCCTCCCACGCGTGTGGCAGCCTGCTTCTTGCTGCTTGTTGTATTGTTATCAACTCATACGTAAATCAAACTGTCGTTCAACTACACTACCTCATGTACAATCAATCACGAGTTGCTCTTGGCGATCTATGCCTCCAACAACTGCCATTGGCACGCGAGGCGAATGTCCGGCGGCTTGCGCTTGTCGGTCGCAAACGCCGCAGGAATGCGCAACGTATGCCACGCCTCGAATCGGCGGCCTTGCCAAAAGTCGGACTCGGTGAACTTGATCTGCAGCTGTCCACTGTGTGTGCGTGTGCGTGTATGCGATTGCAAGCGTGAGCAAGATGCGAAACCACGATTGCAAGGTGCTCTGACGTACAGCAGATCGTCGGCAATGATGTTGCGGTCCCACACCTCGACATGCAAGATTGGCAGTTGCTCGAATGGAGTGTTGGGCGCAACGATCCTGGTATTCCGCCGCAACATCAGCTCGCAGTCGCCACGAGCTCGTCACGCTCTCTCTCGCTCTCTCTCGCTCTCTCTCGCGCTCTCTCTCTCTCTCTCTCTCTCTCTCTCTCAACGTACGTCGAGATCGTAGCCGCGCGCTGCTTCTGCTCCCAGTTGGGAAAGTTGGTGCTCGAGACGTGCTTGTTCTTGGTGACCTTCTTGGGTGCCGTGCTCCACCACAACCTGACGTACGGATCGCACGTCTTGGTGTAGCTCGCCGCATACAGGTTGCGGCCTTCGAGCACCGAGCACGTAAACTCGTAGCCCTTGGTGAGCATATCGTCGAGCCACGTCATTTGTTGCTTGCTGTACCATGAGCGGCGTGTGAGACCAGTGATCGGGTGCCGGCGGTCGAGGTCGCTTTCGTGTGCACGTACCGCGTCGCCGATGCCACTCGGACAGCTTCTTTCATTGCCTCGATGCCTCGCGCCCATGCGTGCAGTTCGTTCGGGTCTGAAGAGTCGAGAGCCATGCGCCATGCTCGTCAGTGACCAGGCTTGGCTGCAATGCTACTGCCTCGGACGTACCCTCGGACTTGACGGCCCACATCTTGCTCGATGCTTCGACCTGCAGCACTCGAATGTCGGGCATGTCGGGCGTGTAGTCAATCACATTCACGTCGAGAATCGGAATCAAACAAATGAACACGAGCGAATCCTCGGCTTCGCGCGACAGCAGCAACGAGTCGTTGAAGAGCACGCAGTAGAACTGGCTGCCGGTGATCCAGCCGATGCTCGACTCGAGGTCGCTCGACGAGCTGCAGTCCGACAACGACTCGGCGAGAATGATGCTCTCGTTGACCGGAAGCTCGCCCAGAATGTTGAGCACGCCCTCGCGCACCACGAGTCGATTCGGCTGCACGACGTTGTCGGGTGCGTCGGTGATTCGGCTGCGCAGCGTCATGACCTTTTGCAACTCCTCAGCAAGGCGGCGGCTCTCGTTCAGCTGCGACGCCAATGCCTCAAACTGCGACAGTGCACTACGCAATCATCAAATCCGTCAATCCGTCGATCCACCCATCAATCCCCTCAACAAATCCGGCGCGTACTTGACCAAGCGATCGTGGTCATCATGCGAATTGGGCGTGACCTTGACCAACTGGCTGAGCAACATCACGTAGCGTGGCACTCGCTGCACGGGCGTGATCAACAGCGACGGCAAGCCCGAGAAGCATCGCTTGTCACGTCGTTCGGCAGCTCGCTCGAACTTGATCATTGCCGGATCGCGCCTCTCGAGCTCGCGCAGCATCTGCATCGCGTCGTTGAAGCCGTTGATGTAGGTCGAGTAGACGCGCAACCACGCAGCGAACGTGAGGAACACCGCGCCCACGCTCGCCTCGGATCGACTCGGTGCAGCTCGGACGCTCTCCTCGAGTTGCGCCAGGAACGCCGAGTTGTACTGATAAATCACGCGGATGTTGGGGAACACGCTGCGGATCTCGACCTCGCTCGCGAGCTCATCCTCGGTACCGATCAAGGCTCGCAGCGGTTCGATGTACACGTCGATCAGCGCTTGCAACGAACTCACATACGATGTCTCGGTCTGCTCGAGCGAACGACATTAGTGGTGAATGCTGTATTGCCGAACAACAACGCGCGACGCACCTCGAGAATCTCGCCAATGATTCGGCCTCGCTTGACGAGGTTTTCGGCCGCACGCGGGTCAACAGGCTCAACGGCACGCTGAGGTGTGCTTGGCTCAGTGGAAGGCTCGTGCTTGGCTTGAGGCTCACGTGCTTGTTCCTCTCGAGCAAGTCGTTCTTGTTCCTCTCGAGCAAGTCGTTCTTGTTCCTCTCGAGCAAGTCGTTCTTGTTCCTCTCGAGCAAGTCGTTCTTGTTCCTCTCGAGCAAGTCGTTCTTGTTCTTCTCGAGCAAGTCGTTCTTGCTCTTCTCGAGCAAGTCGTTCTTGTTCCTCTCGAGCGAGTCGTGCTTGCTCCTCTCGAGCAAATCGTTCTTGCTCTTCTCGAGCAAGTCGTTCTTGTTCCTCTCGAGCAAGTCGTTCTTGCTCAAGTCGTTCTTGTTCCTCTCGAGCAAGTCGTTCTTGCTCCTCTCGAGCAAGTCGTTCTTGCTCAAGTCGTTCTTGTTCCTCTCGAGCAAGTCGTTCTTGCTCAAGTCGTTCTTGTTCCTCTCGAGCAAGTCGTTCTTGCTCAAGTCGTTCTCGTTCCTCTCGAGCAAGTCGTTCTTGTTCCTCTCGAGCAAGTCGTTCTTGTTCCTCTCGAGCAAGTCGTTCTTGTTCTTCTCGGGCGAGTCGTTCTTGTTCCTCTCGAGCAAGTCGTTCTTGCTCGAGTCGTTCTTGTTCTTCTCGAGCGAGTCGTTCTTGTTCCTCTCGAGCGAGTCGTTCTTGTTCGAGTCGTTCTTGTTCTTCTCGAGCAAGTCGTTCTTGTTCCTCTCGAGCAAGTCGTTCTTGCTCTTCTCGAGCAAGTCGTTCTTGCTCAAGTCGTTCTTGTTCTTCTCGAGCGAGTCGTTCTTGCTCAAGTCGTTCTTGTTCCTCTCGAGCAAGTCGTTCTTGTTCTTCTCGTGCGAGTCGTTCTTGCTCAAGTCGTTCTTGCTCCTCTCGAGCGAGTCGTTCTTGTTCCTCTCGAGCAAGTCGTTCTTGCTCTTCTCGAGCAAGTCGTTCTTGCTCTTCTCGAGCGAGTCGTTCTTGTTCTTCTCGAGCAAGTCGTTCTTGCTCAAGTCGTTCTTGTTCCTCTCGAGCAAGTCGTTCTTGCTCAAGTCGTTCTTGTTCCTCTCGAGCAAGTCGTTCTTGTTCCTCTCGAGCGAGTCGTTCTTGCTCCTCTCGAGCGAGTCGTTCTTGTTCTTCTCGAGCAAGTCGTTCTTGCTCAAGTCGTTCTTGCTCCTCTCGAGCGAGTCGTTCTTGCTCCTCTCGAGCGAGTCGTTCTTGCTCCTCTCGAGCAAGTCGTTCTTGCTCCTCTCGAGCAAGTCGTTCTTGTTCCTCTCGAGCAAGTCGTTCTTGCTCAAGTCGTTCTTGTTCCTCTCGAGCAAGTCGTTCTTGCTCAAGTCGTTCTTGTTCCTCTCGAGCAAGTCGTTCTTGTTCCTCTCGAGCGAGTCGTTCTTGTTCCTCTCGAGCGAGTCGTTCTTGTTCCTCTCGAGCGAGTCGTTCTTGTTCTTCTCGAGCAAGTCGTTCTTGCTCAAGTCGTTCTTGCTCCTCTCGAGCGAGTCGTTCTTGCTCCTCTCGAGCGAGTCGTTCTTGCTCCTCTCGAGCGAGTCGTTCTTGCTCCTCTCGAGCGAGTCGTTCTTGCTCCTCTCGAGCAAATCGTTCTTGTTCCTCTCGAGCGAGTCGTTCTTGCTCCTCTCGAGCAAGTCGTTCTTGCTCCTCTCGAGCGAGTCGTTCTTGCTCCTCTCGAGCAAGTCGTTCTTGTTCTTCTCGAGCGACTCGTTCTTGCTCCTCTCGAGCGAGTCGTTCTTGCTCAAGTCGTTCTTGCTCAAGTCGTTCTTGCTCCTCTCGAGCAAGTCGTTCTTGTTCCTCTCGAGCGAGTCGTTCTTGTTCCTCTCGAGCAAGTCGTTCTTGCTCCTCTCGAGCAATTCGCTCTTTCTCTGCAGCGGCAGCGGCGGCAGCAGAGGAGGCAGCGCGCGACTTGCGCACGGTATGGAGCGCGAAGA
>Ga0209935_1003908_pt1 | contig 14484 bp, 17 predicted proteins | sample ThiBio_1000_plan_2_FD_183958 | JGI IMG/M metagenome (GOLD analysis project Ga0209935, IMG submission 183958) | Wastewater bioreactor microbial communities from Cape Town, South Africa - Thiocy_cont_1000_plan (SPAdes) | ecosystem: Engineered > Bioreactor > Thiocyanate-remediating >... | reverse complement strand
CGGCGCTCGATGTGACCGGTATGGTGGTGGTTGCTGTCAGCGAGAATGACATGGAGGAGAACGAGGGCGTTGCAGCAATCGTGGTCGTCGTGGTGGTGGGCGTTGCAGGTATGGGCATGGATGAAGTCGATGTTGCGATTGGCGTTGAGGGGGTTGGCATTGGAATTGCAGACGACGGCGAGGTCGACATGGACGATGAGGACGATGCTGTCGTCGTCATTGCTGCGAATGCATCAGTAGCGGCAGCACGTTGCACGGTCGGTATGATTCGCTCGGGAGCCAAGCAGCACTTGTTACTCTCGCTACTGTCAAAGTAGTAGAAGAAGTCGCCGGGTGCATCCTACGTCACGCGAGGCGATGCATCATCACGACAATGTCCCACAACAAGGCGAGTGATGCCAGGTTGCACAGGCGAGTTGCACGTACTGCAGAGATGCGTGTCGGCTTGTAGCACGCAAAGTCCGTGAGATAGATCCAACCGAGGCTCGTGACCATGACGTTCTCGGTCTTGATGTCGCCGTGGAACAGACCGTAGAAGCTCATCTGTTCCAAGGCAGCGAGTAACTGATACACGATCCATTGTTTCTCGATATCCGATAGAAATGGGCGCATTCTGATGAACGGCTTCAGTCAGTAGTCACGCAATCGATTGATTGACTGATTGATTGATTGATTGATTGATTGATTGATTGAGTGATTGATTGATTGATTGATCGATGCGATTCGATTCGGTTCAAGTCATTGCGACGTACTTGATGCGATCGGTGAGGTTCGTGAGGAAGTACTGGCGCACAGTGATACAAGCTCGATCCATATCTTCAAACAGCTTCATCGGCGCGATATGCGATGGACTACGAAACAGCTTCTCGGCATCGCGAATCTCTACACACAGGCGAGAACGAATCGGATTGAATCACGATTGAGCATACTGCGCTCGGTACTGAGGATCGGAGTAGTAGTAGACAACAACAACAACACGATACCGGTGAGTGCCACACGAGCTCGCTCGATCTGACGAGATAGCGAGTCGCTCTTGTCTTCCTTGACGAAGATCTTGACGACGACCGGGCCCTCGGGATGGAGGCATTTGATGGTCTTGAGGAAGCGGCCCTTGCCGATGGTGCCATCGTACGTGAGCGATGGCTGCTCGTAGAGATACTGCTCGAGTGGTTGGTTGGCGCTCACGGCCAGCTTGTTGCCCATGATCTATCTATCGCGAGTGATGTTGAGTTGAGTTGAGTTGAGTTGAGTTGAGTTGCGTTGGGGTCGATTGCACGATGCGACTTCAAACCATGGTCGATCACCGATGATGGGATCGTGATTGGGTTTGGGAGGTATCGAATCGGATACGATGTGAGGGTGGAGAAGGTTCGAGTGCAGTATCAGTATGAGTCCTTGTTGATGATGATGATGATGATGATGTTGATGTTGATGTGAGCGAGCGAGGGCGATGGCACGAATGACGTCGACATCGACATCGATCTCGATCTCGATCAGCATCATCATCAGCTCCCTCTCCCATCAACAACATCAACAATCCATCACGCTATGGGTGATGCTACCTCGCCTGCTGGTACCATACCAGCAGCGACACCAACAACGACACCACCACCAGCAGTAGCAATAGCAGTAAAGGTACAACACGAGAGCGCGGTCGTGGGCTTCCGAGCTCGAGCGTCGACGCCGCGAGCACCGGCACCGCCGCCGCCCTTGGCATTGCTGCAGCGGCAGCTCAAGCGACAGCTCAGCGAGGCCGTCGTTCTATCGCTTGATCTCTCGGACGATCGTCCGTTCTTCACGTCAGACGATGATGATGATGATGCAGGCCTTCATCTCGATAGCAACGACAATCATGATGTGTATGATGATGACGACCTCGATCGTCAGGTCGATGTGTTCGAGCTCGACCACGATCACGATCGACGTGTGCTCGACGACCAGCGCGCCGCCATGATACAGCTCGTCGATCACATCATGGGCCCTTCGACGGCCACACCACCACCACCGCCACCGACTCTGCCACACTTCGACCAACAACCTCCTCCTCTTCCCTCGACCGAGATGCCGATCGAGTTGATCGCGGCGTCGTTGTTCGAGCAGCCTCCGTTCCCTGTCGGACCGCCGTCATACGAGGCACCGGCACCGCCAGCTCGCATCAGACTCTCATCGACATCCCTCTCCTCCTCATCCGCATCATCATCACAAGCGCTCATCAGTAGTCCATTGGGAAGCCCGACATCGACATCGTTCTCGTTGAGTCCCATCGAGGACTCACCGGCATCGCTGGCAGCATCGAGCTCGACCACCGAACGCATCCGACACATTCGCGAGCTGGTCGAGTTGCTGCGTCAGTTCTTCTCGGTCGGATCGCCAGCAGAGTTGATCACGGGCCTGTTGTTAGTCGCTCGTACGTGGCTCGATCGCCGCGTGGCACTCGTATCGCGCTGACACGAATGCGTGCCGCACAGGCTACCAGACGCTGTATCCATCGAGATCCTACGAACCGATGCTCGACTTGGTATTGATGCTCGACGCCTCGCCGAATGCTGGAACGATGGCATGAGGCTACTCACGTTCACGCTCGCACTCACCTCACGCGTTTGTTTCTGGGTGTGTCTCGTGTATAATGTGCCAGAGTATCCGAGAGCGAGGAGCACACTATATGCGATTTGCGTCGGCGGCCTTGGGAATCATGCTCGCAGGCCTGCAAGTCAGGCAGCGAATCTGGAACCTCTGGGTAAGTGGCCAGCGCCGAGTAGCTGCACTGCATTGCGCTCGAGATCGACGATGGTGAGATTGACTGCGAGTGGGCCATTGCTTGAATGTGTGTGGATCGATTGCGCTAGAGTGGCACGACGACGTTGCTCGACTCGGTGCCGATGAACCATCAACTGATCGCCATCGAGCACACGGGCATCGATCCCGAGGACTTTGTCGCCGGCTCGTGGCCGTTGATCTCGGACTTTGACTTCCTGCCGGGCTACTTTATCGCATTGGATCGAACCTACGGCGCCGTGGTGATTGCGTTGCGGGGCAGCACGACGCACAAGGACTGGTTGACCGATCTGTGTGGTGCCTACGAACCCTTCTGCGTACGTCGTGCCGCGATTGCCTCGGTTGATCGTACTTCTCTCACTCTCGCTCTCCGCAACAGGGAGGAAAAGCACACCGAGGCATGCTACACTCGGCTCGATTGTTGTGGAACGAGATTGCAGTCAAGGTGCAGCAGTTGCTCCAGGAGAACGAAGGCTTCTCGCTGGTGCTGACGGGGCATTCGCTTGGTGCCGGCGTGGCATCGCTGTGCACGATGCTCATCCACGAAGGTTCGCTACACGGCACGGCGATCGTGGCGCAAGAGTGGTGGTGGTGGCACGCGCGAGTTAACGACACACTGGCGGTGGTAGAGCTGCCGGCTATACCGATCCATTGCCACGCGTACGCTTGCCCGTGCACCGTGAGCCCGGACCTCTCGGTGGCGTACGAGCACATCATTACGAGCTACGTGCTCGAGAACGACATTGTGCCTCGCTTGTCGCTGGGTTCGATCTATTCTCTTCGCGCCGAAGCCAAGGAGCGAGTGAAACTCGCAGGCTCGACCAATCTCTCGCGGCTACTTCGAGCAACGGGCGTCGATCGCTTCATGCCGTCGCTGCCGTTCGTCGGACGACTCGAGTCGCGCGAATCCGATCAGCGCCGCCATGCGAACCGCTCGTCGGTCACGATCGACCTGCGTTCGGGCTTGGTGCGAGCGAGCGACCAAGAGAAGCCAGTCGACAATCTCTCGCTCTCGAGTCCCGCAGCGCTCACGGCGTCGAGCGAGCGAGCCAACGAAACTCCTCAAGGCAAGGCGACAGACAGCGGTGCCACGGAGTCGCTGTCAGCACGAGCGACATCGCCACCATGCTGCCTGCCGACTTCTCCTCCGCCTCCTCCGCCGCCACTTGAATCGCCTCCGCCTCCGCCTACGCCATTGGTACTGCCCATCAGCACCATTAGCGAGGAAGCAGCAGCCACTGCAGCCAAGGAAGTGCTCCACGGCAGCAGCAGCAGCAGTAGCGGTAGTGGCGAGAGCAACACGACGAGTAGCATCAACGATACGACGACGACGAGCAACAACAACAACAACAAGCAGCAGCAGCAGCAACCACAGCGCAACGAGTTGTTTGCGTATCGGTGCAACTTGCAGCACCTGCACTACTTTACCGAGGACCGGCTCGTGCCTCCGGGCACGATCATGCACTTTCTGCGCGACGAGAACGGCGTCATGTTGCTGGAGCGCTCGTGCTTTGGCAACTTTAGCGACATTCTCATTGCGCCAGGCATGTTCTGGTCGCATCTGCCGTCGCAGTACGAGAGTGCCTTTGGTGCGATCATGCACTTTGAGAAGCGCAAGCGAGCCAAGGAGCGCAAGCCCACGGCAGCCGCATCGAGTGATTCGTTGGAAGGCAGCTGAGTAAGTGAGTGGAGTGATTGTCGGTCGTCATCGTGGTGTATCTCGGTAAACACAAACAGCGTAAGAACAGTGTACTAAATGTTATGAAGGGAGAAATTCACAAACAATCAACAAAATTGCAGGGTGCGAGACGGACGGAGGCCAACAACAACATATCCACAACCACGCGCACAACCTCAACTGCAAGCAGCAGGCGGGCGTGGGAGTCATCACCATCATCATTATCATTATCATCATTCTTAGACCAAGTTCAAGGCTTGCTCGCTGTCGTTGGTGATTAGCAACCTGCTCAGTTCGTGTTTCGAGCACGCTTTCGCAATGAACGGATGCTCTTGCAGCTCCTGTGAGAGCGAGCACGAGTAAGTAAGCAAGATTGCAGTTGAAGTTGCAGCGGCAGCAGCAGCGTATCAGACGTACATTGGCGGTGGCTCGCTGTGCTGGGTCGAGCGTGAGACAACGATGGATAAAGTTCTCGAGCGTCGACGAGGGCTTGGTGGAGGCGGGCAGCTTGGCGGGGCCACGCGTGATGGTGCGGAACCACGACTTGATGGCGTCGTACTCGCAGTACGGCGGCCCGCCGGCAAACAGCTCGTACACGACGCAGCCGAGCGACCAAATGTCGGCCGACGTCGTGTAGTGCTGTTTCATGACCATCTCGGGTGCGATCCAGTAGCGCGAGCCGGCGACGCCGATGCCGGGGTGCGCGTCATCGATCTGCATCGTGAGGCCAAAGTCGGCGATCTTCAACGAGCCGTCGGCGCACACGAGGATGTTCTCGGCCTTGATGTCGCGGTGGATGCGGTTCATGGCGTGGAGGTGTTGCAGGGCGTTGAGCACCTCGCCCGTGATGAAGGCAATGTGTTTCTCGCGCAAGCTCCTGGGCTTGATCAAGGAGGTGAGCGACATGTGCTCACAAAATTCCATGGCAATCTGAACACACACGAGAGAGAGAGAAAGAGAGAGAGATTAGTTGTGGTCAGAGAGAGAGAGAGGGAGAGAGAGAGAGAGAGAGAGAGAGAGAGAGAGAGGCACTGGCAGTGGTACATACCCAGACGCGGTCTTGGAAGAGGTAAGTTGCATGAAGGGAAACGATGTTGGGATGCGCCGAAGTCTTGAGCATGTACACCTGGTCGGATTCAACGCAACGTAAGTACGCGCACGCACACTTGGCGAGCGGCAGGAGGGGCGGTGTAGAAGGTACCTCGCGTGCAACATCCAAGGTGGCCTCCGAGTAGCGCGCCTTGAGCAGCTTGAGAGCGAGCTTAGTCCCAGAGGGTGTGACAGCCGAGTGCACAACGCCGAAGCGGCTGCGGAACAAAATACACACATGGGTGGCGGTGGTTAGTTCGCTCGCTCGAGGCAGCAAGAGAGCAAGGGCGCGGAGAGGCGCTCACACGTACCCGTAGCCGATCTTGGTCCACCTGCGCAAGGTATCTCGTGGATCTTCGTGGGTCAAGAAGCTCTGAATCTCTGCCACTTGACGCAATAAAGAGCACGCAGTGAGAGGTCGTATTTACGGAATGCACGCCAACAGGCGAGAGAGACGGGCGAGCGATAGATATAGATAGACAGGCAGATAATACTGCGCCGTGTGGCAGCAGCAACAAAGACCGAGAAAAAGGAAACCAACAACGGAAACCTCCTCTCCTTCTGCTGCTGCTGATCGTCTCGGTCTCCGAGCGCGCTCGCTCGCTGGCGGAGAGATGGGCGGGCGAGAAATCTCGCACCGCCGCCGCCGCCGAGATGACGATGAAAGCGAGAAGGCAAAGAATGTAGATAGGAGATACGAGATACGAGATACGAGATACGAGATACGAGATACGAGAGAGAAATGCAAGATAAGCGGGCGAGTGCGATCGACAATTGCCTCGTACCTGGGTCGGGAAAGTTGCCCGGCTCAATGTTACGCGCCGGTGGCGCGATGGTGACCGAGGCGATGAGCTCGGGCGTCGGCGGTACGTAGCAGTGCGAGGCGCGCAGCTTGGACTTGAGGCCGCGCTTCAGCTTGCGGCGCACGCGTTCGCGCTCCTTGATCTTGGCCGGGTCGCGCTCGAGGTCCTGCGGCACGACGAGCTTCGAGGCGATGTTCGAGGTGCTCGAGGACGACGAGGTCGAGACCGGCTGCACGGGCGCTGAGGACGAGGTGGCGATCGGCGGCGTGACGTGCGGCGTGTTGGTGCGCGGCGAGAGCGACAGGTGCGGCGCGGCGAGCGGCTCCGACGTGCGGTCGAGCGACTCGGTGCTCGAGGCCGACGAGGTCGACTGAATGTTCGGCACGCCAGACGCGATGGCCGCGGCGGCGATGTTGGCCTTGAGCTCCTGGAGCGCCGAGTTCGAGGCGCGGCCCGAGGTCTTGAGGATGATGTCGTCGCACGAGAGGCGGCGCGAGCGCGTGAGAGACGACGAGAGCGGCGTGTCGGCCGACACGATCGAGGCGGCGGTCGAGCTCGACGCCACGGCGAACTGCGCCTCGATCGCCGACATGACCTGCTGCGCCGTCAAGGGCGCGCCCTTCTTGTCTCGCGCCAGAGCGGTGGAGCTGCTGCTGGCCGTGCTGGCGTCCGCCGCGGCGGCGGATGATGATGAGGCTGCTGTTGTGTGGCCGTTGGCCTTGATGGCCGAGCGAGGGCGAGTGCCTTGCTTCTGGAGCTGCAGCGCGAAGGCGCGCTGGCAGACCTTGTTGAGCGCCGGGCCGATCTCGGTCTTCTTGAACTCGATGTAGAGCACGCGCGCCGTCACGAAGAAGAAGGCCTCAGCCTCGTCGGGGTAGATCTTGATGGCGAAGAGGAACTTGCGCGCCTCCTCCGGCAGCTCCTACACTCGCGCCAGCATGAGCGACATCACGAGAGCGAGCCCGCGAGAGAGTGAGTCTTGGGTGAGGGCACGAGACGGCGCGCGAACAGAAGGCGCGATCGACCACAATGTAGGACATGTCCCACAGTCTCTCAGAGAAGAGAAGAGATGGAGGTGGCTGGCTGCCGTACCATCAGGATCGGCGAGCAGTACTCGCCCCATGTGTAGGTGCGATAGGACTTGCCCAGGAGCTTGGTGAGGAACGACATGGCGGCGCGAGGTGTGTAGATCGCGAGATATGGAGGCGATCGCTCGTTCGCTCGCGCGCGAGATCGAGAGATATGGTAGCGACGACAACGAGAACGAGTGCTGCTACTCGCGCGCACCTCTTGAGAGACACAGACCACCACGACCACCGCGCAGAACGAGAGAGAGAGAGAGACGTTACTCACACTCACACCACGACGACGACGGCGATAAGGTGGCCAGGTGGTCCGCGCGGAGGCTTCGGCTGGCGGTGGTGCGAAGGCGAGCGGAGCAGGAGCAGGATAACGAACAACAAAAGCCACGCAGCAGCAGAGCAGCAGAGCAGCAGCAGAAGAAACGCACACCTTGCCACCGCTTATCTCCCGTCTCCCTCTCTCTCTCTCAGCGCGTTGGCGAACTTAGGCCGCTAAGCCCTTGAGCCGCCGGCCTGCGGCTTATCTGCGCCCTGCGGCTTATCTACCCCGCCAAAAACACCGCAGCGCGCTTCTTTTCTCGCGTTCGCCTAACGTACGCGCTTTCGTGTATTGCGTTCGCGTTCGCCTTCATTCTGTACAGCAGTGCGGTATGTGTGTCATCGCGCATACGTATCGATCGATGCGCGTGTGTGTGAGGCGGAACCGCGTCGTTGGTTCCTCGGCGCTCGGCGCTCAGCAGAAGCCCACGCGCCGTTGTGCGAAGAAGCCCTTCTTGCGCTCGCGGTAGCGCACCGATACTTGCAGCGTCTCGTCGATCACCAGCAGCCTCTCGAAGCGGAACTCCCTGCCGCCCACGGGCACGTTGGCGCGCACCGGCACCATTCCCGCTGACGACGACGATGACGGCATCCGGTTGCTGTACGGCATGTCGCACTGCTCCATCAGCGGCATATACTCCTCCAGATCCATTCGTTGCAGCGCTTGCGTTTGCCGTCTGTTCATCCTTCGTCCTCGACCGCCGCCGCCAGGACGACCACCGCCACCGCCCCAGGTCGCTTGTTTGCTGGGCGGCGTGCACGTCCAGCCGGTGCACTCCTTGAGGTCGCCCGAGAACTCGCTGTAGCGGTACGCCTCGGGCAGGAAGACCGACACGAACAGATGGTTCAGCGGCACGGCCACTCGCGGCATCAGCGGTATGTCGAGGCGTCCGTGATCGCCCATGTCGCTCTCGAGCGGTAGCATGTACACCAGCTCGACCTGGAGATCCTGATCGACTTGCTGCTGCTGCTGCGTGTTGCTGCTGCCAGCGCCTTGCAGCGGTAGCAGCACGTTCTGCTCGTCGTCCATCGCTGGCTTCACGGCCGCCGTGCCGACCGTCGTGCTCCAGATCGACGAGTTGGCCGGCAGCGACACGCGCAGGAACTGCGCTTGCGTGTTGCGAATCACCATCAACAACGAGTACAGTATCTTGCCGTCGGCTACCGTGGCCGTCAGATATGCGCTGTGAATGTTGGTCACCAGTACCGGTACCTACATACACGCGCACGCAAGAATCGAGAGTGTACCAACGACCACCGACAATCATCCGATTCAGTCCAACCAAACACAACCACACCATTGTCAGTCATACAAATCAAAAAATGTATCACGCCGAGCACAAGCACAACAATAACAACAATTCTCAGAGAAAGAGAGAGAATCGCTTACTAGAACCACAACAATAACCACAATACCGCTGCTTGCTTCGAATAACGTACGTCATCGTGCTTCTTAACCGTGAGAACAATATGCGCCTCATCGTGTCCCACCCACTTGTACGCGAGCAACAGAGGATTCTGCGGTCGCTGGTACAGCCTCTGTGGCAGCTCGCTCGTGCCGATGCGGAGCATGCGGTGGATCTTCTGCTGCGAGAGCTCGACGTTGGTGCGCGCCTCGATGCCGACGAAGCCCTTCTCGCGCGACACCAAGAGCGGATAGAAGCGCGGCAGCGTCACCTCGCCGGCGGTCGAGCCCATCTCGTACTCGCTCGTGACGACGAGCGAGTACGACTCCTCGATGCCATACTCGAGCCACACCTTGAGCACTCGGCTGTTGGCCGCCGCCGTCGAGCTCGTGTCAAGATCGCCGCCATCGCCATCGATCGAGGCTGCCGTATTGGTAGTCGCCACGTCCCAGCGCTTGATGGCTTTGCCGTCGACACTGAGAATGCGCACCACGGGACCGATCGCAATCTCGAATGCGGCTCGCGAGCCGTGTACGATCGTGTACACGAACTCTGAACTCGATTGCTGCAAGCCATCATCAAGCCATCATCATCATTTGTCGTCGTTAGAAGCCAAACACACTGATCATGCGCGCTCTCGCTCTCTGGCACGTACCACTGTGCCCTCGCCAATGCTGTGCACCACCAGCTGCTCGCATGTGACGATGGTCTCCTTCTCGATCGTGACCTCGACGTTGCTGGCTCCTGCAACCGGAGCGGCATCACTTTCGACCTGCTGCGGCTGCAGCGTCTCATCCTCGTCGAGCTTCTCGCTCCACTGCACCGAGATCTCGGTCGTCGGGGGCACGTCGCATTGGACGCGAGTGCGCTCGTTGCCGGCGTCGTTGGCGAGCATCGCCGACATGCACGGCAGCACGACGAGATCCACGTCGCCGTGCAGCACCGTGAACTCGACCGTGGTCTTGGCGGCGTACGGCATCGAGAACACGATGCCGCGCGCTCGAGCCGTCTGGTACGGACACACTCCTTCGAGCGTCACGGCGTACTCGCCTGGCTGGTCGGCGATCAGACAGTGAGCGCCGTCGATCACGCCAATGTAGCCTCCTCCTCCTGCTCCTGCGTCGCTGCTGCCGCCGCCACCACCGGGCAACGACGGCGCAACGAGCGATACAGCCGACATGGCGATCTTGTCTGGTAGCAGCTGCACGACGGTCCACTGTTTGCTCAGGAGCGAGATGCGCATCGAGGCCACGAGATTGACGCCGAGCTCGCGCTGTCCCTGCGCCTCGCCCACGAAGCGGACCTCGTTGACGATGAAGTTCTGCGTCGGAGCCACGATGGAGGGATGCAAGGCCGCCTTGCGCTCGAGACGGAGGAGCTCATTGAGGCCGACCTTGATCGTGTCCTCGTCGGTCACGTACGACGAGCTCACGGGAGCAGGCGGCTGGGCTGCTTGCTGCTGTTGCTGCTGGTTGGCCGATAGGCTCGAAGGCTGCTGGTACGGCAAGAAGCGACCGCCGGTCTTGTTGTGTCGCTTCTCGGCCGATTGCCAACGAGCCTTCTCGAGTTTGTAGTCGTCATCCTCGAAGAGGCTCTTGTACTGCTTGCCCATCCTCGAGAGAGTGATCGAGAGCGAGAGAGATTGAGATCGAGAGGGCGAAGAGATGATTGTCGTCGTCGTTGATCTCTTTCGCTCTCTTGTACTCGTTGCTGTTCCGCTAACGCCGCTCGGCGACTGCTACCGCGCTTCGTTGTGTGTGATTTTGTACTGGCTTTTTAGTTATGGCGGTAGCTGTGCGACAGGATTGATAGCAAGAGAGAGAGAGAGAGGGGTAGCGAGTGGAGAAGGCGCGCCTCTGGGGTGCTCCTGTTCTCTCCTACGGGAGAGCGTATGGAGGCACTCGCACATGGGAAAGGAGAGAGCTGTTAACAAACAACAACAACAACAAAGACGACAACAACGACCTCAACGTCGCCGTCGACGTCGTTTGGCGATGGGAAGGGCAGAGGAGGAGATGAAGAGGGACGAGGATGAGCATGATGATGAATGGGTGCTGTGATGGGCAATCAAGAATACAGTTGTGTGCGTGCGTGTCGAGGGGATGGCGTGCAGAGAGAGAGAGGTAAGAGAGAGGTACAGATGGCGAAGCGCCATGTGGCCAGCCGGCCAGGGCAGCGCGCGCTACTACTCGGCCTCGCCTATGCCGGGCTTGGTCTGCGAGAAGAGCTGGCCCACGAGGTCCTCGTAGTTGCGCTCGATCTTGAAGCGGTCGACGATCTCGTCGAGCGCGCGGCGGCGCGTCGGGAACGGGCGCGAGTAACCGCCCGTGTTGTAGCGCACGTAGCGGTTGGCGTTGATGGCCGTCTGGCGCACCAGTACCGGTAGTAGGCGCTTGTTGATGCACATGCCGTGCAGGAGCGGACCAAACAGCGGAACCTAGGGTGACGAGGACGAGCGCGACGCATTCGTTGGTTAGCCTCCCGTGCTCTCTCTCTCGATCTCTCTCAGGGATACGTACATTCTCCTTGCGGTAGATTTGGATACGGAACAAGCCATTGGGGAGTGGATAGATAATGATATGTGCATCATTGAACTGACTCGTAATGGTGGTAGGATCGTAATCCGAGCTGTGCTCCGAATAGATAATATGCACAATGTCGTTGCCGACGTGTCGTTTCTTGTGGATCTGCTGCGGGTCCGTGGGGTTGGTCGGCATCGACGTGATCTCGTGGAAGACCACCTCCATGATGGCGTTGGCAAAGTACGGCGCCGTCTTGCCGGTCGTGAGGTGTGGGTCCAGGCCACCGAGGTAGCCGCGGTGCGTGGCAATGTCAATCTGCACGCGCGCATCGGCGGGTCAGTGTGTGTGTTGCACCGAGTGAGGGAAGGAGCCCGTGCATACCGGCCAGCCAATGCCGCGGACAAACTCGGCGTAGAGTGGCGACTTGGAGTCGTTGCGGAAGACGACCTTTTGATCGTCCTGGCCGTGCTTGACGTAGATCACGCCAATCTTGAGCATCTCGCGTCTAGACCAGGCAACCAAGCGTCAGAGGCAACGGCTCTACAGCGAGCGGATGGATGGGGAGAGAGAGAGAGAGAGAGAGAGAGAGAGAGAGAGAGAGAGATGGCTGTACCCTGATGTCTTGTCGAGCTGCACGACACTTCGCTGGAAGCGTTGCGTGTTCTCGATCATGTGGAACGACGACTTGTTGTCGAAGCTCAGATAGCCAAAGTGGTTGAGGAACAGGCGGCAAAAGTGGTGGGCGCCGTTGGGAGCCGGTGGCAGTGGCGGCAAGATGTTCCAGTGCGACGACGGCGGCTTGTTGGCTGCCTTCTGCTTGATGATCTGGCACTCGTCCTCGTATTGGTCGAGAATGGCCGCCTGTGCCACCTCGAGGTCGGGCATCACCTCCTGACGCGGAGTGGCGGGCGTGTTGAGCGAGCGGCCGCTCTCAGGCAGGCAGTCAGGGAACTCTGAGAGACTGCATCATGGCGCTACCGGTTAGCACACACCTCGCGCACACAAGAGAGCGAGCGCGCGCATCGCACGTACTAGAGCAAGAGGTGCTCGAGTTGATCGAACATCTCCTTGCCATCACCCTCGAGGAACTGCGGCGCGGCACCCGGTTCTCGATGCACCTTGCCCCTGGAGAACGAATCGAGTGGAGTGCCGTCAGGAGGTGGCGTATTCGCGAGAGCGAGCGAGAGAGTGAACGATAAACATACTTGGATTGCAGCTTGGGGAATTCTGGTGGTGGTAAGGCGGGTCGCAGCAACGAGCACGGTGGTTCGATGCCATTGTTGAGGTGGTCGTAGTTGATACGCGCATCCCAGGCGTACTTGCCGGTGCAGTCGCGCATGATGACGCGCGCCATGCTGTCGCCATCCTCGAGCGGCACCTCGACCAGCGAGAAGAGCGCAAAGTCGTTGTAGATGTAGAAGAGCGGCATCGACTCCTCCTCCTCGACGTCGTCGTTCTCCTGCACCATCGACGACATGACGGCGATGCCGGCCGGGCACGGGAAGTTCTGGAGAAAGTTGCACAGCTGCACCAGCAAAATGGTGGCCGCCTCCTTGATGACCTCCGAGGCGTGCGCCGGCTTGGCGCGCAGCGAGTCGAGCAGCTCGACCATCTGCGGGCTCTCGCTGCGCGCCGTGATGGCCGACGATGGCTCGCGCACCGACATGCGCTTCGGCTTCTTGTCGGCGTCCTTCTTCTTGGCCGCGTCGCCCTGCACCGACTCGACGATCAGCTTCTGGCCCAGCAAGCCGAACTCGATCGCGCCGAACACCGTGCTCGCGAGCTTCTGGTTGTCGAACGGGTACGTCGTGCTCGCCATCAGCCAGTCCAGCAGGCAGTAGTAGTGCGCCGCCACCAGGTCCTCGGGCAGCGCCGCAGCCTTGTTCGGGCCGCGGTGGTCGTTGATGGCCTTGACCGTATTGGCGCACAACATCTCGATGATGCTGATGATGATGGTCTGTGTGTATTTTTGACACAGGGCGCTCGTGTGAGTGACTGGGAGCGAGCGAGCGGGAGCGAGTAACGTACCGAGTCGAGACGTTGGAGCGACTCGAACATGAGCGCCACGGTCGACAGACCATCGAGAGCGGCGCGTGCAACACCAGGCAGCTGGGAGGTCGAGAACGACTGGATGGCCTTGATGATGTCGCGGATGAGGTTGGGGTTGGGTCTACGAAGAACAGTGGCAGATTGGCGTTAGCATATGCGGTGTTCGGCGTTGTCGTGCGTTAACGTTCGCTCGGACATACCCGTTGGTCTGGAGGATCTCCTCGAACACCAGGTCGCATAGCGCCCAGACACACATGATCTTGTGATCGGGGTTGGGATCCGTGTTGGCCGTGTCAACGAGAATGAACGTAATGTCGTTCTTGAGCTGTAGAACCAAGCAAACACATCAGCGCAGGACTTTCTCGTCGTGGCGCGGGTGGGCAGCGAACGTACCGAGCTAAAGTCCGAGGCCTTGGTCTCACGAGCGCCGGCGACATCGCGATCCGAGAGCGCCACTTCCGGCAGGCGGACCGAAGCCAGGTGGTTGGGGTAGCACAGGAGCGACGTGACGATCAGGATGCTCTTGGTGCGCACGTCCTTGGGCGGAGGTGGCTTGGCCGCTTGGTTGAGCTGTATCGCCGCAAGTGTGAGCTCGAAAATGCATACAAATGACGAGGATGACGCCGAGCTGTTTGCGACAACGACAACCTACCACTTTCTTGATCTCGTTCATGTAGTGCGGAATGAGAATGTTGCAGCCCGGCAGCGCGAGGTTGAAGATGTTGTTCGACTTGGTGAGAATCGAGTACGACACGATCGAGT
>Ga0209935_1003902_pt1 | contig 14515 bp, 14 predicted proteins | sample ThiBio_1000_plan_2_FD_183958 | JGI IMG/M metagenome (GOLD analysis project Ga0209935, IMG submission 183958) | Wastewater bioreactor microbial communities from Cape Town, South Africa - Thiocy_cont_1000_plan (SPAdes) | ecosystem: Engineered > Bioreactor > Thiocyanate-remediating >... | reverse complement strand
CGATGGAGTACGGACCCCAAACAAAGCGCAGGAGAGAAGAAGAAGCCTACTACGAGCGGGAGACCAACGTTGTATCTCAATCGCCGCTAGAACTTGTGCTGCGATATGAGGACGCTGCCACGGTCATGGCCCCCTACGTAAAGTGGCAGTACAACTTCCCCGTTCCCATTCAGGGTTATTCGAAAGTGAAGCTTCTGAATATTGTGGGTTACAACAACTACTCAAGCAATAGATTGACTATGATAGGAGTGCAAGTGGATGAGTTTCCTAAGCTCGTTCAGAGCGGTTCGGCAAAAAGCTCAGCAGCGCCAACTTTTTGTGTGCTAAATAAGTCATACAGCACCACCGCCTTCACTTCCTATGAATACGATGCCAAAGGAGAGGAACCTTTCCTCAACTTGGGAGCTGGACGCACTTATGCACAGCTAACTGTCTCTCTTTATGATGGTGTGGGTCCTTTGCTCACAGCTTCGGGAACACCCGCAAATTATTTTACGGATATGACGTTAGTTTTCTTTAACTAAAACAATAAAAGTGCAACATGAACCGCTGCAACATATGTCGTGATAATTTCTACTTTACTTTCGAACCTCTATCGTTATTTCCTTGTGAAGGAAAGTGCGGAAACACAGTTCTTCTACCTAACCGATGGTGCCTTCAGTGTGCAGACAAAAACGAACGATGTGTATGTTGTGGAAAGAAATTAGGCATTTATTATTGGAGCCCATTATTTTATTGATATGTTTTAGCATTAAAATAAATGTTATTCACGCAGTTTGTAACAATTGTTCTTGCTCCATTGAGCTGATTAAAGCAGCACTCGCTTCCAGGATACCTAACTTAATTTCTTCCAGATATTGTTCATGCTCTGTTTCGGACATCTCGTCTTGAAAATCCCTCATTAGGTCGTCTACAAAAGTCTCCGCACAATCATTGATGCTCATGAGCTCAAGAATACGTTCAGCGTGCTCCTGTTCCTCATTGGAACCCATCTCCGCATCGAAGAAACCCTGTGCAGCCTTTTCGAATTCATTGAAGCAACAGGGGTACTTATAATCTGGAGGGCATGGAAGGTTCCCTCCTCCCTCCTTCTCATTCCACCACAAAGTGAAAGGTCTATAGTGAGGACAGACGCTCGTCTTCTCTGCTTCCATTTACGTTAAAAGAATAAAGCTTTTATTTAACCGGAATTTTGCGAGTCGACAGTTCCGTCGGGGAGTTGGTGACCAATAGAAGTTGTGTAAGCCCAGATCTTGAGGATGTAACTGTTACCGCTGGTAATGCCAGAAACACCGGCAGTGTTCAGGGTAGTGTTAACACCTACGGTGTAGGTTGTTCCGATCAATGAGTTTGTCCCTACGCTCAAACAGAAGCCTTCAGAATTCAGCGACCTGTTCTGATACCCTCCTCCACTGAAAGTTACTGTAAAGCCTGTTCCAATGTTTGTGCCGGTTACTGTACAAGTCCCCGTAAAGTTTGGTAGAGTGTTCAGCGCGGTTTGCACCGTTGCCGCGGTAGCGTTGTATGCGAGCGTTTGTGTGACACATGTCATTCCCATATCAGGATTGGTCCATTGGAGCTGGAAGAACCCGCTCGTGGGTGCGCTCGAAGCGTTAATCAGAACCTGCTCATTAGTTCCCGCTGGACCAGTAATCAACACCAGCGATTCTTTGTTGGTGAAAGTGTACGAACCGTATTTCCTTCCGTACATGATGAGATCGATAGCCCCATCCTCATGCTTCGACCACAGGTATGCGACTTTTTGGTTCCTTCTGTTGGCTCTCCCTTTGAACCATTTTGTCTGTTGCCATTCTCTGTTGTACTCGCTCTCTATTACCTGCATGCCGGTGATCTGTGCTCCTGAGTTGTTTAGAACCTGGAAGCTGGTGATGGGTACAGGGTTCCCAAGATCTTGTCCGCTCAGAGAAGGATACATTGCGATGCGCATGAGGGTTACATCTCCTGCTATCCCCACTAAAGGCACCTGGTACTGAGTTGCTGCGGTGAAGTTCTGTGTTACCGTCATAGCACGCTCATATGGGAAAAACCAGGAGTGCTTGAAAGCTTCGTACTCCTTGACAAGTCTCGATAGCGATACTTCAGAGAGCTGTGATTGTGGCGTCTCTAGGGAGAGCGTGTTCAGTGTACAGGTGGGGCCACTTATCTGGAACACCGATGGGTTAAAGAACTGAAGGAGCACCTGGAAGTCGCCCTTGGTCGCTGGAACCGCAAACTTTCCTGGTGAGAGAGGGTTTCCTATTACAGGGATGTAGATATTTTTTGTTGAGAGCGGTAAGATAGGAAGGCCAGGGCCGTATGCTTTGTTGCTCATCAATCCGGGAGCGAGGTTAGTCCAGTCGTCATCATCCAGTTGTTCGATTAGGTTGTTCCAAAGTCCTTGGCCATCTTGCGTGGCAAGCGGTGCGCCTGAAGGAGTGAAATATTGAATGTATTGAAACCATTGCGGGGCTGGGATAAAATATGCCGCGGTGGTTGAGCTGGGATTGTAGACTTGCATCCTTATAGCAAAAGGCCCCGAAAGCGGGCCACTTCCGCTCCCTCGTGTTAGAAACACTTGCACGGGTCCTCCGGTGCCCAATATACCGGTGATGTTACCGGAAGCGTTGTAACGGAAGTTATTGGAGTTTTCATTGGGGCTCACTTCTGGGAGCTGATATCGAGGGATACGAAGCTTTGCGTTGTCCAAAGTCTCCACAGGAACGAACGGATCGATATCTGGCACAAAACCAGGTTTAAAAGTGGTTGACTTGTTGTTGTCTCTCGCCTTGACTGCAAAGTCCGCCATGCTGTGGCACAAAATAAAATATGGAAAATAAATTGGGAATATTTTATTTTTTCGAATCCCTCACGTCTCTCCTTAAGCGGGATATGAGTTCCAGCATTGTGTTGGTAACTTCCTCGGCAGTCCCCTCATATAGCACCTCTTCCTCACTCGGGGTGGTGACGATGAGCGCCGCGTTCGCAAGAACATCCAGCTCGGTAGTATCTAGAGGATTTTCAGGGGGAGGGCGAGGTGCAACTGACTTCAACCTATTGCTCTTTGGTATGTCGTCGGGAACCCCCAGTTGCTGGCAATGTGTTCGACAATATATCGCGTCCTTTACAGCTCTATTCAGTGGTCTTCCGCATGCGCTTCCGGTGCGCCATCCTCTCGTTATCTCGAACTGGCAGCCTGGAGCTTTGTTGTTCATCGCGTCAGAAATAAAAAATGTTTATTTGCCCCTCTTTCTCTTATTATGCTGATTTATACTGTCTTCCTGTACGTAAAAGTTTGTAGGTATTCGTTCTCTCTGACCACGTAACACCAATTGTGTGACAATGGGTCTTCCTCCTTTGTCTTGACGTACCTTCCCGATATTCTCGTTACCCAATCTCCTTCTTACCGCTGCGATTTCCTGCTGCGCGTTGGTTAATGCTCTCCTCTCAGGTTCCGCGGGTACTTCATTGATATTCACTAGCTTTAGTTCATATTCCATGTACTTATTCTCCGGATCAGGATTCCTCTTGCCATCTACGCTAAATTCGCTCAGTAACCAACGTGCTCCCTCTGTTGGTTCAGCTATTGTGTATATACTAGGGCTCCACAGAAGCGTGTCTATCTTGTTGTTCAGCGCCGAAACTTTGTCTCTCATCAGATACCTCACTCTATCTCCTACCTTCAGCTTATTGGGTACCCACACTATCTTTTGTCTGTTTGGTTCCCTTTGATTCCAAACATCTGCCGGTCGATTCTTTATCGTAGTGTGATAAGTGTGATTATAATTGTACACCAATTCTGGCAATGCCAAAGGCCAGTTTGCTCCTCCTTCTGGATCCCCTTCGCGCCATCTCGCAATAAGCGATCTCATTGTTCTGATAACCCGTTCAACTATTGCGTTTTTGTATGGCTGACCCACTTGAGAGAAAATCAATGAGTGAACCCCGTTTTTATCCATGAGCGCTTTGAAAGCATTCGTATTGTACTCGTTGTCACAGTTTAACCTCTCTGGCCATATCCCATCCATCTGTTCCGCTATTATCGAACGAAATGCCTTGACATAGTTCGGCGCAGTCTTGTCTTTCATCGGAAAAGCGCCAAGGTGCCTCGAGTGCACGTCTATAACAAGAAGGATATACTTGAATCCGCCATACACATAGTTCGTCATGAACATGGTATCCATCTGGTAATTATCTCCTGGAAAGTCTGCCCATATTGTGTTGAAAATACGAGGTTTGCTCGGGCGGGTAGTCTCTTGGAAAGCTGGTTGTATTTAACCACGCTTGTAGTTGTTTTTTGGTAACCTTGACGCCATCTTGTTTAAGCGTTCGATAGAACTTTTCTAATGACTGAAACCCTTGTTTATTGTTAAAGTAATAGCGTCTTAAAGTATCGTTTATGTTTTCGGTGGCTTGTTCTTCCATTTATGGTTTTAAAACATCACCAAGAACTTTTTTCGTTTGTGCGGAAATTTGTCCTTCTGTTTGCTTCTCCATCTCAGCTTCGGCATCCAAACAACCCTGACCAACGCTGGTAACGCAGCTGCTCTTAGAAACACTCATGAGCCACACTATCCCATAATAAAAAACTCTCTCAAGTAACTGAATCACTGTTAGTCCGAGAAGCACATATATCTCAGTGTCGCTGGACATTTTGTAAATAATAAGTCTTATTTTTAATTTTACATTTTTCTATGTCACGAAAGTGTTGTTCTTTGGCACAGCATATAAAAAGTAAACACTGACACGAGTTTTAACAGCGCTTTGAGTTCCTCCGGCTGTTACTTGAAACTGAAGAGTGTTGTTTGCATTGAACGTTCCAATGCCAGAGGTTTCGCCATAGTAATCGGAACCTTGTGGCACAACGGTACCCAATCGAGTTTCGTTTCCCACCGCAGTGTTCACTACATCGTTCAAAGCGGTTATCTGGTTACCCGCGGTAGAAGGTGTTGCTAACATCGAAGCTCTGTAATAATATACACCGGAGACCGGAAAAGTATACTTGCCGGTCGAGTCCATAGCAGAAGATATGATGTTGGGATATGCATCCTGAAAAGGTGCTGTTGGAGTAAGGTTCACAGTGCCATTGACAACATTATTATAAGTGGCAGCAAAGTCAACGTTGAGCGAAGCTGGTGAAGAACCAATGTAATTGCTTGAGTTTTGCCAGGTATTAATTGTAGAGTTCCACAATAATGTATCTCCGTTTTGAGGATATTGTATATCTACTCCAGAAAGAGTGCCAGCGTTCCACCCACTCATCTCAAAAATTAGAAAACTAAAGTTTTATGAAAAATAAAATGATTCAGGTAGCTCCTTAGCCAGCTTAACTAGATCTTTGAGCTGGCTGTGATAGTCCAGAATTTCGAACTGGAGCTGATCTTTCTTCTTCTCAGGCCAGCTGGAAGTATCCACCGAACGGTCCACAAAGTCGGCTAATTGCATGCCAATCTTGTTGCACATAAGGGTGAAAAGCATGTCGATGCCTCCGATCCAACTGAGTCCATTTAGCTTCGTCTTGAGTTCATAAGCAAACTCTTTGTCCGATGTCTTGAAGAACTTCTCGTAATATTGTTGCGCCTTCACGTTTTCAGGCGGTAGACGCCTCATGAGAAACAACTTAAATTCCTCCACACGGTTCTTGAAGTGAGCAATCAGCTCTTGTTCTTTATGGGTCTGTTGCTCATCTTTCTCAGTGTATTGGCGTTTGACCGCAGGAGAGTTTTGTTCTCTGTCTTCAGCGGTCTCTCCTTCCCAATTTCGCTTGTCTTCTCTCCATTGTTCAAGATCCGCGAGAGCCTCCTCCTCGTAACCATCGCCAGAACGGTTCAGCTTCCTCTTCAAGGACTTTCCTTCTTCTTTGACTTGTACTAACTCTATATCACCTCCAGCCCATTCTTCTACCTCTGCTAATTCTTGTAGAGCTTCTTGTTCATTCATGGCGAGAAGATAAAACACAAAATATCAATTTTTATTCTTCCATATCATCACGTTGATGGAAAGGATGGATAACAAAGTTAGGTATCTCGGCTGGTGCTTTGAAGCATCTCCAGTCGCACTCATCCTTATTCTTTCCCTTGAGATTCCTGTACAGAAAACGATAGTCTCCTGTGCTATTATTGAGTCGCTCTGCAAACTTTTTCATGTCCCAGCAGTCCTCTCCATAGGCTTCATAGGCCGCTTCTATCCCTTTCTTGCTCGCGATACGGAACAACACTACCTGCCATGCGCCTTCTCTTATATCCGTAGCCACCCTGTTTATCCAGTTGGCAGCAATGACAAGCCAGATATTGTAGTGAGTGGGTCGTGAAGCGATCTCTACTATGAGGGGGTCTTTCAGACTGTTGAACTCATCCTCTATAACAAGCGCAGCAAGCGGTCGCGACGCCTTGGGTATCTTCAGCTGTTGCTCAATGAGATTCATGACCGCGTGCTTCGTTTTCCCCTTGGGATATTCCTTCGTTCTCTCTCCAGGCCAAGAGGTATATTTGAAGCGTGGAGGAACGAAAACAAGGTTACCTTCATCAAATGCAGTCTTTGATATCGCCATCACATAGTCTATCCTGTCTCGATGCTCGTACATTACATACTTTATATAGTGGCTCTTCCCCTCCTGAGACTTTGAATTGGCAACCAATACCCCAGGGAGAGATAACTTCATCGAATCAATCGTTGCGGAACGCTCGTCTCGTTGCTCCATTTCTATTGGTTAAAAGAAAAGAAAAAATATATGCAAAAATAACTGCTGAGAGTTATTATTTTAACAAACAGCAGTCATAGATAACAACAGCCATGGGAAAGACAAAGGTGCAGAAACTTAAGGACAAGCTCTCCTTGATGGAGAAGGTGACGAATGAAATGATTTCGGCGAAAGTGAAAGCCGAGAAAGAATGAGATGAAGCTCTCCTAAAGCCAGCAAAGAAGATCAAGAAGGATCCTTCACCTGCCCAAAAGAAAGTTCAGGATAACTTTGCACGAAGAGCTCACATCGCGAGCGAACTCTATCACGCCGAAGGAGCTAAGCTCACCTGGGGCGAAGCGATGACCGCTGCCGGACCTATTCTCAAGGTCGAACAGAACCCTTCTACGCAAGCAGAATTGCCTCCTGTAGAAAACTTTACTTTACTGCAGGAATAAATCCTTTTATTTCATATTAATGATGGCTCACATTGACATACTGTCCGCTTATCCATCCTCTGGTTTTTGCTCGTTGAATGTGCTGATATATCCTGAACTTCTCCCTAGCCTCACCATAGGCATGATGATAAACATCCCAATAGGTTCTAACTATCCCATCTCTGTCTTTCCATTTAAACGAATTATAACCATGTTCTATATATTCACCCAGATTGAACTTGAATCCGTTTTCATCCCACCACATCATTACATTGCCACAAAGGGGGCAAAAATCACGATGATCCCGTTGATATCGATTTGGGTTACGATCGAGCCCGCTCTTCACGTTGGAGGTTACCTTCAGTAACTCAGCTAAGAAAGGAAGAGTCGGTTTCTTCACTTCCATGAATAATAGCAAAAATAAAAACATTTGAAAGTAACATTTTCACTTTTATCTGCGAACAGCAAACATGTCCAACAAGTCTCGTAACCTCAAGAGGATGCAAAAGAAAGCCAGCGAAAGAGACGACCTCGACTTCTGCAAAGAGAATAGAGATAACATCCATTACATCAGACAGAACAAAGACCTCCTCACCTTCTGCCGAGAGCATAAGGATAAGCTTGATGAGCTTATGTATCTTACCCAGCTCATTGAGGGTATGCCTCTTCAACAGAGGCTTCATGCCCAAAGTATTGAGAGAGATCTCAATCAGATAAGACTTCAGCTTCTGCAAGGCAAAGCGAAAGCCATCTGGGTGGAACCACTAGAAGGTATTCCGCCTCGAAAGAAAAGCTCGCCTATCCCTATCCCAGGCACAAAGATAGAAGAAGTAGAAGAAGGATATGAAACCGATACCGAGGAAGAGGACGAAAAGAAGGAGAAGTCGCTAACGATAGAAGAAATCGATTAGAAATGTTCAATTGAAATTTTGTGAACAGTTCATAAAAATAAAAAGTTCATGTGGAGAAAACGAAGCACAATCGCATCTCCTGCTGTTCCTGCCTTCGGACAACCAAAGCCTCCTCCAACGATTCCCTTCAAAAAACAAAATGACAGGTCCTTACCAGCCACGAAACCAGAGCAACCAGAACCCGCTCCTGTTCATGATCCTGCTCCTATCGATCGGAGGACTCCTGATAGCTCTGAAATAGACCTCGAAGTTCTCAGTTGGATAAAGGAAAATCCTGATGCAGTTCAGAAACTGTACTATTTTATTAATAAATAAATCAATTGTTGAAAGCACTTCTCTATGGAACAAGAACCTGCTCTCTCCACCGAAGAAGCTCCAGCAGCTGAAGATCAGCGCGAAAAAAGGAAACGTGCAACTGCCGCAATTGACTTTGACAAATTGAGTAATGGTGAAGCTGAGGATCCTACTCCCACAGGGGAACTACCTGGTGAACCACCGTCGAAAAAAGCACGAACCTACTCTGGGTTGGAACATATACCCGATTATGATCTCCTGCAAGCAAGGCAGATGTTGCATGTGCTCAGTGATTCCTTCCCGGAGGTAGCCAAGAGAGTTATGAAAGATAAGACTCCGGACGACTATGAAGATGAAGGAGAAGCAAACACCGCGATAAAGGATATCCGCTACCTTCAAGGGATAAAATCCGGAACGAACATAAATATGTGGTTGGGTGGAATAGGACTCTCCACTATGGAGGATATTGCAGTCAACTTTACCCCACTAAAGCTACAGGGGCTGAGCAACCTATCACTTGATCCCGAGTTCCAGGAGCTATGGAAAGAGGTATCTATTGATTATATGACCTTGAAGTACCTCGATCCAAAAGCTCGCCTGCTTATGTATCTCACAAAGAGCGCTTATATCTTGCACCACATGAACTCTGGTTTGCAAAACGGAAGAACACAGAACGTTCCGGCTAATTCAAATGTTGAAAAACCCGTGCAAGAATAATAAAATCAAAATTATTCTGTTTATTATTTCCGAGATGGATATCAGCGGCAAAGCAAAAAGAGCCTTGGCAGTAGGCGCAGTAGCAGGAATAGCAACCCAACTGATTTATGGAAACACAGGACCAGCAAACCTTTTCGGTATGTCAGTCTCTTCTCCGGTGGGTGTCGCGGTCTCTGCGGGAGCTGGTTCGGTGGCAGCGGACCTCATTCATGATTATGTACCTTCAGCTTCGCTCGGAGGGCTTGGTGCAAGCGCCCTTGAGCTCGCAGGAGCAGGGCTGGTGACAAGCGCATCAATGACTGCGATGGATATCGATACCGGTATCTCTATGGAAGGAGTAGTGATGGGTGCAGCAAGCTTATTGGGTGGACGAGGTTTACTAAATGCGGTGGGCGAAAGCAGTTACATGTTTTAATCTTCAGCGTTCATGAACTCCTCGATCCTCCAATGCCCATACCTCAGACTTTCCCACCCATTGAAATAAAAACTCTTATCATCTGTATTCGTGAGTCCTATCTTCTCCACCTCGGTAGTAACGACTTCGAAGTCTTTGGTGTGATCAATCTTCTGGAACTTTACCTTGGGGAGTAACCCTTGCTTCCATACGTCCAAGAAATCTTCATGTCCGATCTTTTGACCCGGTGGAAGTGAACCATCTTGACATGCAGGGCCATATGCGGGTATGGTTGATTTAGAAGGAACTCCTTTCATCCGAGAGTGAGTCTTTCCGCCCTTGACCCGGATAGAATAGGACTTGGGTCGAAGAAAGATAGCATCGTCTATCTCCACACCCTGCATCTCATCCTTAAACATACCCAGCTCGTTCTCCTGGGTTGTGGGCGTGCCGAAACCAAGATCCACCACCGTTGGATGCTCCGGGAACGCTTTCTTCAACTTGCCCAGATCGAAGCATTTCTTCTCTATCTGAAGTCTGTTGAGGTCCCGGTAGATGTCCTCCCCCGTTATGGTATAAACGGTGGAATCAGTGTCCATGTAATGCAGCACCGCTCTATCCCCGAACTCTGCCTTGATGGTGTTGTAATGCCAGTTATACATATGCAGCTTACTCAGTTCAAGCACCGAGAAACCGATGATCGTGGGTCTATTGAGCGTGCAAGTCCTCTTGAATTTCTCCATGAGGAGAAGCTGGTCCGGGATGACTATGCGGAAGTTCTTTATCCAAGGTGATGATGCTATCCTCAGTGCCCTCTCGCGCGCCTTGTCCCCGTGAACGATCTCAACTTCTCTCCTCCTTCTCACATCCTCCACCGTCTTTCCGTAGATCGAATTGGCACAAAGTTTCCAAGCGTTTCTCTCGGCCTCGTCCAGTGCGGCGGCCCTCATTTTCGTACAAAAGTCGATGTAGACCTTGAGCCAGCGACTTTGTTTGAAGCTGAATACACGGTGTATCTTCTTCAGCACGATCCCTTGGCGCAGAGCTTCTTTGAGCATGGCGATGTGCACCACGTAGCATGACTTGTTCGTGAGGTCCATCACAAGTTTCTGACCACTTGGTGGTAGCTTACCGTCCCGGTAGTTTGAGTACACCCTCTCCATCTGTTTGATTGTATAAGGACTTGGCTCGCACCCCTTCTTCTCAGCAAAGAAAGGCATGTCATTATGTTCATCATGGATCCCCTTGGGGTATTCCACATCCACCTCCAGCACATAACCTCTATCCCCTTCCACATCCATCTCCAAAATAGTCTCTGTGATCGAAGCCATGTCCTCTCGGTGCCAAAGCTCATAGTCTTCCACCATAGATAGGTTATGTGACTGTGACGGAAGGTCCTGATGCATGTTATCCGTGCTGAGCAGAAGCTCTTCCCCTTGATCATCTAACCTCGGACTAGGGTGGTCAATCTGCTTCTCCCAACGATAGTCCCCTATTGGCAAAGGGCGGCTCATCGCCCACCCATATAGATTGTTGGCATCCCAATAGAATCCTTTGCGAGTGTTGCTCGTAACGAGTCTCGGATCATCACCATACATAATCCGCCCCGTACTCCTATGTGTCATGGTTAATTTGTGTATCCGACATTGGAAGTGACTACCCTTCTGCGTCATAAACATCATCTCCAGATCTGTCATGTTCTCTATGCGGATATCGTTCTTGAAGCATGCATGCAGAAGCATCGCGCTCCACGATAAAGACGGTGCTGTGATGAAGTGGGCCGGGTCTAGCTCCAAGCTCCCCGACTTCAGACAAGTCCTCCTGAGTTTCTCGAAACACGAAGCCAGTTGCAGAACATCCAGCACCACGTACATCATTGTGTAATCTTCCAGAGTCTTGCATCCAAACTTCTCGAAACATAGCCTCGCCCTCTCGTGTTCCTGGTCAGTGACCCCTTTCCCCTGTAGGTTCGAAAAGAAAGCTTCCTTCGGAGGAAGCTTGGTCTCCTTCATCACCTCCATCTTGGTCATGTATTCGTAGGGGTATATCCCCTTGCCCATCAACAGGTTGAACTTCTCATCATCATCCTTGACACCGAAGTGTGTCACCACTGGTTCGAACGCTTCCTTCATCTGTTCCAATGCTAAGCCTTTCTTCAACCCTTCTACGTTCGCGTCCAAGGTCCCCAGCAGAAACTGGTTCGAGTCGCTGAAACGCATGTTGTCTATCTGGAAGGATGTGAACTTGTCGAGACTTCTGGCGATGCAGTTCATGTTCTCTATTCCGTCCACGTACCCCTCCAACCCTTTTAGAATGTGATAACCATCATACCCCTTCAAGTTATGGAAGAATATCGGAAGCCTCCAGTTCTTAGCGCTGTAGTATTGGAAATTGCAGTTCATGTGTGCCGCTCCTCGATACAGCCCGGTTATATGATCGTGGTCTAGCACCTTGTACTGTTTCGGATTGATGGTGCTAAAACCCTGCTTCCCACAGATATGACAGGTGTCGGCCTCCAGATACTCGAAAGGAACCTCCCCTCTATATTTCTGATGCTCCAGGCTCTTGACTATCCCCTCACAGATCTCCGTATCGTGCGCCAATCTCTCCAGGAATTGGTGGATAGCATTCGGGCCGCAATAAGTCCTTACCTCGCTGAGAGGTTTCCCTCCCACCCCCTTCACATCCCTGTGTATCTCGTAATGACACTGGATATAATAGGCCCAAGCAACTGGCTTGTGACGTGAGAATACGTTGGCATTGGCAGTAGCTCTAGGTTGCTTGAGCAAGGCCTCGAAGTCAGCATAAACCGTGAACGGTGCCGGTAGCTTGTGTCTCCATTCCTTGAAAGTGATGAATTGTTCCTTCCCACCCGGCTTGGGCATCTTGATCCTCGTGGGCTCATTGGACATGCACTCCTCCTCATGCTTCTTCAACGCGGGCTCCGATTGGTGAGGTGAGAAACAATTCTCACAGAAGAATCGCTTCGACTTGTTGAAAGGTGCCGCGACCTTGCTTATATCTTTTATCATGACATAGTGCATCGTATTTCCATCCTCAATGAGCCCCAGCTTAATGTGCTTCGGTTTCTTATTCCTGGTGACGTAGAGGGGTCTGATCTCATATTCCTTGTTCCCTAACAGGAATACGCTCAGACTGAAGTCGTTCAGCTCTTCCACAGCTCTCATCGTTCTGGTTGTGCATTCCACCGGAAACTTTATCGACGGAGGTAGTAAGATCTCGCAGAGCTTATCTTCTATATCTTCGCATCGCCTTATGGTATTGTTGCTTAGTCCTTCCGCCGGAGGATATAGTCCTCGAAGAATAGCCCATACGAAGCAGCGCTCGTCCTTCTTGCTTCTCTGTGGATTATAGACACCTCGTGTTCTCAACCACTTTGGTAGTTTGAGCCACTTCCCTCCTCCCTTCAGTTCGGTGAGTCCCTGGAATTCAACCGAAGCAGTCCTGTTGCTTGCTCCCAAGCCCGCCACGAAACGGCTGAAAGAAAGATCGAGTGAGATTGACTTTATCCATTTGAAGCCGCTACCGTTCTCCGTGTATTTTTCAAGCTCGGCATCGAGAACAAAGAACGCTGCGTCGATGAGATCGGGTATATCCTTCGGTATAGAAAGCTGCTGCATGTAACCGCTCTTTATGTTTGCCACCCGACTCTCTTCTACCTCCTCCAAGTGTGTGGTGCCATTTGTCTCTCCTCTAATGAGATTCATCCGTGTTTTGGCCATAAGGCACTTGTACGTCAAGAAGAACCTTATCCTCTTGTGGGAACGAAGAACCTGTTGAAGATGTGCTTCCAGAGTGGGTCTTATGTAAGCCAGGTCCCCATGATAGCTCTCGCCAGGCCAATTGTCCGATGTTATCGATTGATTAACAAAATCCCCGTGAAAGGTTTCCAGTGTTTCATTATCGGTATCGGAAGATATGGTTTCGGTATTCATTTCCGATTCGAATGCTTCGTCACCCACCTCTGACCTGATGAGTTCCTTGGCGTCACTGAGCACTCCTTCCGGTAATGCGTTCGGATCATAGAAAGGAGCTTTTAACCCCTTCTTGAGGACCTCCGCAACCATTTTCACAAGCGCGTCATACTTTTCTACCGAGACTCCGTTCTTTTTCTCTTCTCTAACTCTCTGTATGATATTGTACATCACCCTGTTGTTGTTGTGACTCAAATCACTGATGGTGACTTTGTTCCTTGTTAATGGGTTCCATACGGTTACTCCATAGCGTGCTTTCTTTCTCGGTGGTTCAGAAGGCCCTTCATCCGTTTCCTTTTCCTTCTCCTTTCCCTTTTCCTTTTCCTTTTCTTTTTCCTTTTCTTTTTCTTTTACTTTTTCCTTCCCCTTGTCTTTTGATTTCGTTTTCTTACTTCTTTTCCTTTTCTGACCCTTGTTCTCAGCTTCAGCTAAGAGACGCTTCTCCTTTACAAGTTCTATCTCCAGCCTCAGCCTCTCTATCTCTCTATCAGTCATATTGTTGTTGTTGGTATCGGTTTTGTTGTACGAATAAATCGAAGAACCCTCTCGTTTACTTATACCCTCTTTTGGCGGGAAAACAGTGTTGTACCGTTGCCATTAATTAATTACCGAAAACGTTCTCCTTATTATTTTCGGCTAACCCTCGGTTGTTTTTATTGGATTACGGTACTACAATAAGGAACATTCCGCATTTTTAAAACCTGTACCGCCAGGTCGGTATCTTTTGGTATAACGGGTATAATGCTTAACTCTAATTTGGTTAATACTGTTGTACCTCAGAGACTACCAGGTACTTTGGGGCGCGCCTGGCGGTACCCACGGGTCCCCTACCCAGTGGAACCCACCCCCACTCAGGCAATCTTCTAATGGGCCCAAAAGAGCAAAAACTGTCCTCATTGCAAGCAGCCTTTGAGTACGTACTTCACTTCCCCGAAAAGAGGGTGAGCAAATTATTCCCCCCCCCAAAAAAAGATATGAGCAGTGCAGCACCGCCACCCCGATTCGTCTCAAATACTCTGGATAGCTTGATGGTATTTTGTCCTGTCTGTTACGGCCAATTTGAGAGAAAGTCCTTAATCTCCCATGTCCTC
>Ga0209935_1003900_pt1 | contig 14520 bp, 12 predicted proteins | sample ThiBio_1000_plan_2_FD_183958 | JGI IMG/M metagenome (GOLD analysis project Ga0209935, IMG submission 183958) | Wastewater bioreactor microbial communities from Cape Town, South Africa - Thiocy_cont_1000_plan (SPAdes) | ecosystem: Engineered > Bioreactor > Thiocyanate-remediating >... | reverse complement strand
ATCTATCTATCTATGTATATGCCTATATACGTGTAGCAGAAGAACATTGTCGCACTATTGTCTTCTCTTTTACAAGATATATTACACTACTATACTATCATAATTTGTAGCGGGTATCTCCGCTAGTCAACTATATTTTAAATATAATGAAACTCTTTCATGTCCATGTTCAACAATTTCAACATTCTTTGACGTTTTTCACCGATTTTAGTATTATGAATTCATTTCATTTCCAGGTTTATTACACAAAAATAATCTTAAAACTCTCAAATCACTTTTGTTTTTCATTTTATATAGATTTTTTTAAGAACTTTCCTGCGCTATCGAAAACATCTATGAAATCTTTACTTGCATCCTATACTTACCGTCAAGTACAAAAATATACGCAAATCATGCAAAACATAATAGGGAAGTGCGAACAACGAATTGATCCTTTCGATTTGTCAAGTAGCTCTTGAGATAATATTGATATGATGCACCAAGACTTCTTAATTGTATCGATAAAGGAAATAAATAACTGCTACGAAATGCATGTTTGTTTTATGATTTTATTGAAAAATCAAAAAGATGGTTTTCTCAAGCTTTCGTTAGAATTTTTCTAACATCTTCAGGAGGATGATACGAAAAGTAGAAAAGTATAAATATTGAAATATAACAGAACGAAAAGAAATACGTAGAAGAAGAAAGAAAAAAGGGAAACCCGAAAAAGAAAAAGAAGGAAAGAATGTGTATCGAAGAGATAAATATGAATGTTAACCAAACACGTTTAGTTTGTGATTAACTTCATTTATTGCTTTACCATTACTTTCATATGTATATAAGCTTTCTTTTACATAGCTGAGCAAATACAGATACATTTTGTACTCTAGAAAATTGCATGTAGAAAACTTAGAATAGGTGGGAGATGTATACTGATGTACTCTGATGTATTCTGATGAATATCATCCAAAAACGGTAGAATAGGTGGGACATGTATTCTGATGTACTCTGATGTATTCTGATGAATTTTTTCCGAAAAAAGCTAGAATAGGTGAGACATGTATTCTGATGTACTCCAATGTACTCTGATGTATTCTGATGTATTCTGATGAATATCATCTTAAAAAAGCTAGAATAGGTGGGACATGTATTCTGATGTACTCTGATGTATTCTGATGAATACCATCCAAAAATGGTAGAATAGTTGGGACATGTATTCTGATGTACCCTGATGAATATTGAAAGATGAATCTGTTTTTAATAAAGTTGTTTGAATAGATGAAGTTTGCTTGAGGTATGTATGCGATTATAAAATGAGGTGAAGTTCTGGATGTTTGACGAGTGGCTGTAACAGTCCATAAGATTTCCGTTGGTCTTAGGAAGTCTTATAAAAACTTTGAAAGCAGAAAAGTTGTTTTCTGTCTTTGGAAATCATTAAAGTGGTGTGAAATTAATGGAGTTCGGGCGTTATGATATAACAGCGGTGGGAGTTTTCTAGTCTAGGACTTTTTATAAGTCTTGTTGTCTTAAAACAATATGGTTGAATGATTGGAGTATGGTAGTACAAATCCACAGTGTATGTTGAACTGATTCATACATGATTGAAAATGTTATTCGCTTCAAAATACATAAGAAAAATATGTTCGTATGAACAGTAAGTGGAAATGCTCTTGTGGCTGCGCACAGGAAATAAAAACTGTAATTCTCTTTTGGATATGAATTGTTCTTTTATTCAGCAATGAGAAATGTTCATGAGGATCGTTCAGAAGAAAGAAATGAGTGAGTTTGCAAGAGAAATATCATAACAAAGTTCAAGTTTTGTATAAAAAACAATAGACAACGTCTTTGTAGCTGTTTGCCATGAATGAATCGAGATACTGTTTAATCTAAACAAAAAAATCATATAAACATTGACAAAATGTTGCGCTTTATGTTAAGTTATAGGTACAAAGAAAATTTACGAATTGATAATTGTCAAAGTTCAATACCAACATTATTGTCTGTTTCCATCGCGGTACAACTGGTCGAGTGTTCTGTTGAAGACGAATCTAATAAAAAAAAGATTTTTCATTGCCAACTGTTACAATATTCATCTTTCGTTTTTTATTCTTAGAGAAACGTTTTTCGAAAATATTCAGAAAGCTTGCCTTTTGCATACGTTCTACAGTATTCAAAATGACCATCACATGTATTACGTTCACAATTCATCAGATGGAATAGTATCAAGTAAGCAACACGAGCTTTTCTTGATGAGTATGAAGATAAAGCATTGTGATATTGTTTCAAAACGCTATTCCTCTGTTCAGCAACTTCTGTGTTAATATTTTTGATTGCTATATCTGTATGGACATAATCTAAGTTTCTCTCTTTTTGGCACATAGGTCTTCTGTGATTGGATTGATGAAATCGATCGATAAAGAAGAAACATTCTGATATGAACTTTGATGATGATGTTTGTACAATACGTCGATTGAGATCAGTTTTCTTGTATCGATTCCAAAAGTATATATATAAGCTACAAGCATTGTCGTATATTATTATTTTCGGTAAGTATTGATGATATTGACTATTGATTGCATGTATAATCTTGAATAAATGTCGCAAAGCAATGAAACAAGATTCTGATCGGAAAATTTCATCGAAGCCAACAACTATTCCACATGGTGATAGAGTGTAAATGATGCCTTGTGAGATTCGTTTTTCTAAGTCCACGAAACTAAAAAAAACTTATTTTTTGTTTATTAATACCGATAAACTATGAATATACCGATCTTCTCTTGACACATTACATCCCAATAACAAATCATCATAAATTCCTTTGTCATCATCATTTAATAAAGATGTTTCACTATCTCTCAGGATAGTAGATTCACGACATGATTCACATAAGCCAGATTTTGCTTTGGGTGTGTTACCGCACCCAACATAAATTCCATCAGGAAATTCTCTAGTAGACTCTTGTTTATTCTTATTGATACAAATTGGTCTCGCAACTTTTTGCATGCCATCTAAGACAAAAGATTTCATACAGCCAGCGTCTAAATTATTTCGTGTTGTTGGGCATGGATGTGATCGATGATGAGTTGCCCAATGATTGACAAAGTCATTGTACCATTGATCGTAATTGATATCGAAGAACTCGTATATGGACTTATCGCATAATAAACTTGGTATTTCACATTCATGAAGATCGTTCATAAAAAACGAATACAATGACAATTGATATATAAACCAAATATTGGAGAAATATTCTCGATTTAATTCAGATGTTACTTCCTGTTCCTAAAATAAAAATACATAATTGCATGTAGAAGATGTTTGCATCAAGAGGAAAAGAAATCACAATGAATTAATTAATTCATCAAAGCGAAAATAAAGGGGAAAATGTGTAAATTTCTCGGATAATCGATATTTATACTTACCATATCTTTATTCAAGTTTAGATTTGCATATTTTTTTAGAGAAAGATTAAACGAGTTTTCGAAGTTTTCGAAACCCGAATATTGTCGCAAAAACAACGAAGTAAAGTGTATCAATAATTTGGTGGAATAAGCTTTCTTGCCTCCAAAATAAATATATTCTTGATTGTATAAACAGTGTGGCGTTACGAATCTTTTCCCATTTGTACACCTTTCAAAATAATTCGGATAAAATTTTCGACGACATATGTTGCATTTAGAATAATAAATACCACCTTTAATGATTTTATCTAACTCGTATATGGTGACATATTGGTTAAAGATTACATCAAGATCTTTATTACAACCAATACATTCTTTTGTGAATGGTTTTAAACAAACTGATGTTGCCTGTGTATCAATTATCGAACTCGTCATATAAGTAGTAAGTAATTGATTAATATTAAAGGAATGAAAAAGTTCATTCATTTCACCTTTATTTAAACGATTGATTATTTCCTGTACCGTCGTTTCCGTAAGATTTGTAGAAAACGTTATGTTAACAATATGTGTAATATCTTTTGTGCGAGTTGTAACAACACAATCCAAACGATCGTTTAAATCTTTTATTAAATGAAGAACTTTGATTTTAAATGTTCGATGTAATGCTACGATATAAATTTCATCAGTATTGGTGACCATCATATTTGATGACATTTTTATTCGTGAAAATTGTAGAGTATGAACTTATAAGAATATCTGAAAAAGAAATTAAAAATTCCAGATTTGTCAAATAACGGTTACAATAGTTTCATTTATGAAATAAAATTTCGTCGATTTGACATCTACTGCGTGAGTTCGATTGTATCTTAGAAACAAAGTTATTAATGAGAGTATCTTATAATCGTGTTATTTTGTGTCTAGACTTTCACGTTTATCAATAGATGCACATAAAACAGATGTAACTCGTTTAGACCTGTTTATTTCACGTTTTTAGAAAATAAAACAAAGCAAGAAGTGAATAACATCATGTAAGAGTAAATGATATTTTCATTTTACAATGTAGGATATACTTTCGAATTATTTCAATAAAGATTAACAAGAACATTTTTGTTTCAGAACAGCAGGAATATTTGCAATGTAGTATGACAAATGTAGAGCAAAAGAATAAAGAGAAAGACACAAAAATAAACTGAACAAAAAGATGAATAAAACAAGAAAACATCGTATTAACAATAGTGACGTTCAGAGAAAATGTTTGATATGTAATTGAGTACACGCTTAACTATGAAAGTAGTGCATAAGAGAAGAGTTCAATTCAGATTTTGAATTTTTTTTCATATAATTTTTTTCGATTATTCACACAATATATCAACATCGGTGAGAGATACACGTAACAAAAAGGCAAACTGTGTGAATACTTATACAGTTTGTCAATCATTCTGTTCATGTAGGCGGCGACTTTTTGATCTGGTGCGCATTGGGCTTAAATCACCTCTTGCTCGTTTAGGTGTTGATGACGGTTTCGAGGTTGAGTTATTAATTGATATTCCTAAAAATACAACAAATAATTACATTAAAAAATGAAACTAAATTGTTTCAAAGTTTATAATTTTATATCAGAAATAATTTAAAAATCGTTCTCCAGGAAACATTTGAATTTTAAAAGAGAATTAAATATCTAAGAAGTTTGTGGTTAGATAAATCATATGTACTCAATAATAAAATCGCGAAAAAAGAATTCAAAATATTTTACCAATAGGTACTGCACTAGGCGATGTTGATTCCAATGGAATGTTGGATGTGTCACTGTTTGGTAAAGATTGGGCAATCATAGATGCTGTTGAGTCTTCTGGTCTTGTATTCGAATCTAGAACACAAAAGAAAATCTTCATAAACTCAAAGACAATGATCAATTATTACGCTCTCGTTCTGAAAACGAAGACATTTGAATATTATCAGCTGATCTTTGACTAGAATTTGATGAACCTACAAAGAAGAAAACCATAATTATCTTATGTTGCTATTCTAAATATCCCTAATGGAAGAGTTATCCAAAGATGAAACTTTATAATTTTTCGAATACGATTATATCAACGAAATACGTTACCTGTTCGATCTCGTTGATCAGGTACATTTGATTCTGAAAATAGAACAGTATTCTCAGTTTTACGAGTACTTTTGATGAATGTGAAGTCGAATACTTTTTTCCTTTTTTTCAAAAACAATCGTTTCATCCAAGGTAAATCCAATATCAGTGTATGGTTTAGAACGAAGAATCGTTGCTGCAGCTTGTGATATAAAACCTGATGAACGGCCATGACCAAACTCAATTCGTTGAAAAGATGAGACATATTGATTCCATGTTATTCCAAAAATGTTTAATTTATTTTGTTGAAAATGTAATGTTACAATCATATTTGTTGGATCTGTTGGTAATTTTTTTATCCAACTAGGATAAAGTTTAGTTGAACATGCTGCAAATTGACCTTCCATCAATAAATCAGCCGTCAGCAATAATTGAGTTGCCTGATGGCACAAATTGGCATCGCCACCAAATCGTCGATTCCAACATGTTCGAGTAACAATAAGTGATGTTGACAATAAAATTTGTTTACATTTTTCTAGAATACGCTTTGATATTGATGCAGGATTTGCCAAGGCAGTAACTGGATCAAATGAATTAGTTTGTGATTTTGATAATGACGATAATGGCATTGATGAAGAATCTACTGATTGTCCGTCTGACATTTCTAAATAATACAAAATATATGTTAAAAATTGGTGGATAACTAAAAACACGTATACTTTGACAATCTGAATTTAAAGCTTGCAATGCTTCAATTTCTTGAATGAGTTTTGAAAACGAATTATCTTGATCGAAAAGCAATTCCGATTCGTCAGATTGTTGCTGTGGAACAGGTACGTTGCAATTAGAATGATCTTTATCTTTATAAACAATGGATTAAAAAAATAATATTGAAATATCGAATGAATTTTTAACTTACCAATTGATTCTCTAGGCGTTGACGTATTCACTGTTGTCGGTTTGAAAAAATTGTAGTTTCCTACATCTGAATGCGTGAAAAAATAAACAATTAAGTTATGACTTTCAAATATATATATTACCAGTTTGATCAAGATCGAATGAATTCTTTGTTTTCAACAATCGTTGGTTCGATTGAGATAAAGTTTTCGATAAGAGTTTGTTGTGGAAAGTCTCTATAGATGTTACACTTTGTGAACGTGAATGTAATGGTTTATGTTGACCTAGCATGTATTAAAAACATAAGTTCGAGATAAAAATTATGAAAAAAATATGTTAATTATTAGTGTTTTTTTCTATAAATCACCTTGTCTTATATCTGATATTGCTAATTGTGTGCTGATATCAGTTGTAGCCATTGCACCATGCAAACGATTGTAAGCATTTGTCCGATCTAAAGGCAAACATAGGCAGAATTAAAAAATAGAAAAGTTTGAACATAACTAAATGATATTCACTTTGATCAAACACATTCAATTGTTGTCCATGATGATTGAATGAAGTTTTACTAAGATCCATTGGTACACAGTTTTCATCATCATCAGCAGTTGAAGAGTTATCTTAATAAATAAATCAAAAGATAGACATACAAAAAAAAGACAGAATTTTTGTCAATCTCAAGCAATATATTATATTTCTCTCAAACATCCAGTTTTTAAAGAATGATGACTCGATAGCATACTTTACAAACTAATACTGATAGAAGAATACAAGCGGAATGAAACCAATACAGATGAACAAAAATAAGTAAAACTGAATATGAAAACAAATACGTACCGATACGGAAAATACTTTCGTTATATTGTTCTTTTTGATATTCAGTTGTATGTTGGATATTTTTCAGTGGATTTATCAAACTATTTAAGCGATCGTCTGCAACCAATAATTTATAGTTAAACAATGCGTATAACAGAACAGTAACTAATAAATATTACTTGTAATAGCCATACTATTTGCCGATAAAGATGTGTTTTGATGCAGAAATGAATCGTCGTTTATCGAAAGGTTATCTAGAAACGTCGACATCACTATTTGAAGATAACACAAAGTGATAGTAAGTACTTGAATTTGGTGAAGTCATATTTTGTGGTAACATATTGGTTGTCGCACAGTTATTGATCGAGCTATCTGTTGGCAAATTGGGTCCACTGATCGACAAGGAATCAGAAACTACAGTCGATGATAAGTCAAGCGTATCAAAGATATGCGAAACTAAAATCATATATACAAAAAAGTTCAAAAATTGAAAATCAAAATTGTTTATAAAACAAATGTTTTCTCTTATTTAGTACTAGTGATATATCGCTGAGATAGCATAAAAACGTTTTAAAACTTACTCGTAGTAGCTCGATTACGTTCACGTTGTGGAACACTTTCTTCTGATTTAGAAGATTGTTGATGTTGAGCATGTGAGTTGTCAGCCAACAGCATATTTCGTTTTTGTAATTCAACTTCACCATACGAAGTTAGTCGAGTTGATGGAGGTGAGATTTCGCTTTGTTGACATAATTGTTGATAGTATTCGTAAGAAATATTATGTTTCTCCAATTCAACTGATAATTGTTGCTGCTCAGCCACAGTACTTGGCAAATATTTCATGTACGATTGGTATTTATTCGATCGTTCTGATTGTAAATATTGCCCTTTTCTCAGAATACCACGTCGAACAAGACGGTTTAACAAATGGTCGATTAAATCCGTATCAACATTTTTTAAGACACCATTATTTCCAGATAATGTCGTTTTATGAAAAATGTTGTATTTCACGTTTAAGATTCGAGTTTGTAAATCAAGTTCAGATGATGTTTCAATTGTATCATTATAATGACGATTATTCATAATTATAAAATGTTGAGGCATAAAAATTTTGAAGAAAATGTTAACTGCTTCTTCACATGTTTCTTTTGTTATCATCAATTTTTCTGGTAAATTTGTTGGTAAAGCTTTATGTCCAATTGAGAACGATGTTGGTGGTCCCAAATTATCAGCTATAATAGCATTGGCCCGATGGATAAAAATTTCGTCAATTGTATAGAAATCAATTTGACCAATAAGACGAATAATTTGTAAACAGATCTTCATGTATTGAATATTTGAAGCAATTCGAACAATCAACTCAGCTCCACGACGCTCAACAACCTCTTCATAGGACGATGTAGAACGTGGACTTCCACTAAAGTAGGACTCATTAGAATCCAAAGAATCAAGATACGGTTTAATAAATTCGGCAGCATCATTTGTAAATGTTTGAAGACGATCACCGATAGGTCCTCTAATAATATAAATATGAGCCAGAGAAGGTTGTGAGCGATTTAGATCCTTTTCCTGACCTAAAAATATAAGAGTAAGTAGTAGTAGCATCATGTTAAACTGTTAGATTTAGTATATAGCATATTTATTTACGCACCATCAATTGTGGCAGCTGGTTCCAAAGCATAAAACAAGAATCGTGGATGAAAACCATCTGTTGTCAAATTTTCATGTAAATGTAGCAATATATGGGACCATTTTGCACCAGTTGAACCAACACAGATGGATAATGTTTTACCTTCAACAAAAATCTTTCCGTGTCGAGTGGAACGAGTAATAGTTTGACCATCGTATAAAGCTGATGCACATCCACGCATATCAGTATTTTCTTTGTTGGGCTGATCAAAAAAATTCACTTGTTCCAGTATATAATCGCCTTCTGGAGCACAAAGAAACAGATTTGAGAATGTTAATGCTTGCATTGCTTCGGCATATGTTAATGACTGTTCAATGAATGTAATTGTACGAAGATCTTTCTTGGTCAAAGGCATTGTAACTGTTTTATCATTATCAATTCGTAATGCAAATTTTTTCAATGCCATTTGCTCTTCTGAACTTTTCATTTGAATTAAAACCTTTTCAGCCATAGTTGCAGCATCGTAAATTTTTTGGATATATTTAGATTTCTTGGATGCTAAATCAAAGAAAAAAACAAATTAGAAATGACTTTTATAATTTAAAACAATATAAATCAATCCGAATTTCAGTAAGTATAAACTTCCATAAGAGCTCTGATTCAAATACCATGTAGACATTTCTCTATTACACTTTGTTATATATCAAGAAGCATATAGAAAAAGAGCAAACGACAACACCATACACAAACATACCACTTGCACCAACGATCACAAGAAATAAGCTTGATTTTGTAGAACTATTAGACGTCTGAGAATAAGTCCATGAGTTATATCCAAAATGGCCAATGGCAGTTAATGATGTAAGAAAAAACGCCGTATCATTCAGCCCATAAGCTCGTCGATAATTTTGAAAAAGATCAAGGATCGACGCCGACTTAGGAAGAAAATCCGACAACTGAAATGTTCGAACGAGTTCACAACAATCTTTCACGTTTCGTTCGAAAAATTCGGCTGCTGTTTTCTTTTTCAACATGTCCCTACAAAACAAGCATAAAAGAACGTCTGAAAATAAACAGATCAAAACCGATTCCGTACCGATAAACGACCACGAAAGAAGAATATTAGTAGATAAAAAACTCTTTTTTTCACAAACAACAATAAACTTTTCTTCAATATGAAAACTAATCGATTGCTTTTAGAGAAGACAAACTGTATAATCTATTTAATACACAAATTAAATACTGAGAACTTTTCAAGGTCAAAGTTCCACTGCCGGCCTTTATAAACAGCCGGCTATGAACTCGGTTGAAAAAATGTTTCTACTGCAATAAAAAGAAAAGTTTAAAAGTATTTATTAATATTGTCATTCATACTACTATCATTATTTTCATAAAAAATTATAACTTCAAGATGGCGCCACACAACAATCTTAGTCGATGTACATGGCCCGAACATAAACTGATATTCGAAATTACGTTGATTTGCGTTGAATCAATCTCAACATCAAGTTTCAATCGAAATTACGTTGATTTGCGTTGAATCAATCTCAACATCAAGTTTCAATCGGAATTACGTTGATTTGCTTTGAGTTCACTTCACAATGATTGTTCATATGCAGAATCATTTGAAGAGAATGGAACCAATTGATAGTCTACGGTAATGGGCCACATATATCAGATGAGAAATAAATCATTAATTATGTAATGAGGAATAATCTATAAATCTGACTATAGTATTTTTGATATGAACTGATTTAAGATATTAATTATTGATTTGTATTGTTGTGGTAGTATCGTAAACTGTTCAATTGATATACGTGTTCATCTGTTAGAAAAATTGGTCTGTACAAAGGAAAAAAAATTCTATGTATAAGTTCACTGCGGGAACGATCTGAAGTAATACTAGATGAAAGGAATATTGTGGGATAAAAACTAAATTTGTATTTTTCGGAACACGTTGCTTTGAATTGATTATTTTCGGATAATAATGAATGATATTATAACGAAACAATTAATTGTGACGATTTTAGATGAAAGAGTTGCTCCAGCCTGATTTTATCCTTTTTTATTGCGTTTCGTTCTATCACAAGCTGCTTAGATTCCACAAAATGTATACACTTATATATTAGCTCTTGAGAGAGAGGCAATATCAGAGGAGAATAGAACAAATAAAAGTACCGAATGAGAAAGAAATAGGCAGAAAATAAGAGAATTGCATGTCATCGATATACTCCAGATAGCTTGTCGCATTAAAAATCGAGAATTTATGCTTTATCATCCGTATTTTGGTATTAGGTTAGCTTATAATGTGTGTAAACGAGTTAATTATGTGGATTGTGTGTATAAATGTGAAAATTCAAACTTGAGAAAAGATTTTGCAAGAAGAATGAATGTACTTACTGTGGATGTTATTTAAGGTTTCATCTAATTCGTGCATGTGAGACGTTTTCTGCTCTAAATTATCATGTCTAGTTTTCATTATGGGACACAAGAATGAAGATAGTTTAAATCATATCTTCTTCTAAAAACAATTTTCAAAATTAATTTAAGTAATATTATGGTTTGATTGTTCTACTTTCGTAGAAGTCGAGTTTACACAAAATGTTAATTTTCGTTTGCTGATAGAGTTGTAACATCATCATTTGCCTTTCGTTTAGTATTTCTCAAAAAATAGGATTTGCGCAAGGAAGCGAAATAATTCAGAATGTTTTATAAATGCTTTGAATTTCGATAGTTTGAGTGATTCTTACCATTTCAGTTGAATTCTTTGGTTGCCAGAGATTTCGCTTGGTCCAGTTTTAACTTTGATATTTGCAGAAGAAATCGGCTTATTTGCATTGAGAAATGCACAGAGACTATTCAATCCTACTGTAAATTTATTCAGATAAAGTCTTTTATTGATTTAAGGTGTGAAAGTTAATTTATTTGAGTATAAGTTATTTCCGTAAATTAGCGCCCTCATTTTAATTAATTAACTGCAGGATCATTGGTTGAGATTTCTAGAATTGGATGATGTCATTTCGGAATAGCACCAGTTACACGAAAAAAAATCAATAGATATGCCACCAAAAAAAAACGAGAGTTCTGAACAATCATCATCAATCAGTGTCAATAACCTCCGGTTCATGGAGCTGTTCATTGACAATGAATATAAAGGCTAAAAATCGAGGAGAACAATACAGAAAAACTCCATTTAAACACTGTTTGCACACAAACAGACTTGTTGCTTGACGAAAATTACTTGTCACTCGAAAAAAAATATAAAAAATTACAAATCAAATACAAATTATTAACTTATAAATACAAAATGAACAAATTGAAAAAGAAAAAAACGAAAAATCGTCGTCAAGAAATAAAAAAATTAATGGAAAAATTAGGATTACGAGTAAATCAGTTAGAAATCATTCGTGGTGAAACATCAACGAAAACTTGTCGACGAATCATCGCCGAGTTATTTCCTGATAAGAACGAGAGAGCTCGTTTTTCAATTAAAAAACTCGGTAAAAAAAAGATATCAGAAATTATCAGTAAGCAATACATATATATTCTGTTTTCAACAATATCTGCAAATAAATAATCAATTTCAGAACTTGTTCAAATGATGCATCCCGATAGTACAAAAACCATCCGACAACTAACTGATGCAATTAGTAACGTATTCACGATGGCAAATCGTCGATAAAATATAAAATAATATTTTGTCAAAACAAGAATAAAAAAAAGAAGATTTTTTCATCATCTGTTCATCCGTTCCGTCTAACAGTTCGCTGCAGTCTATAGATTTGGGTCTTGATAGGATTTTCACACTGAACGTAAAGTCGATTTCAAAATTTGATATAGATTTGAGATTAAATTTAAATGTCTATTGCAATTCGAACTCGAGTTGATTTTGAATTTGATTTGATAATTCGACAATTTGATATGGATCTACTTGTTTGAATGTAAAACTGAATATGAGTTGCGGATGTAATTTACTTCATAGAGTTCAAGCTAATTTTAATCGACCGGATCTCGACCAACAATCACCACCTTGCATTTTAACACCATCACCACGACCTCGTCGATTACGTCGAAACTGTGATGGTTGTTCAATAGACCAGTCTTGAGTACTCTCGTCGAATTCTAGTAAGATCAATGAACAGTTGATGGTCATACGAAAAAAAAGATTGAATAAAACTCTCACCTAACGACATCAATGAGACAGATCGAGTCGTCGACAACGAGGACAAGATCGGCGTGGTGTTGCTACTCGAGCTGCTCGATTGCAACGATAGCGAAGATATTTGCTCGTTATTCAACGCTCTAGAATAAAAAACGACAAAAAATCTTTGTTTCAACCAACAAAGAGAGAATATACTTTTTCATCGCCCTTTTTTCTCGAGGATTCTTTTGTTGATGAATTCTTTTTATCGATTTTCATTTGAATAATTCATTCGATTGGTAAAAAAAAATTATTAACAAGGTTAGCCAAAAGTTTATTTTCTTCTCGTGTGTCTTGTCTCTTATCGAAATGGGAAAATCATTGAAAATCGAGCTTGATGTAACGATGTACGAGTCAATTGTTGAATTGAAAACTTCGAACACGATTGATTATCTTGTAGATAAAGTATATATTTTTTTAAATAGAAAAGAAAAAACAGCAAATAGAAACGTTCTCGATAAAGCTTGTAAGAGCGCCGTTAGTCTTCTCTCTTAGAAAAAAAAGAAACATCGCCAAATGTTTTGTTAGTATATGTACCGGTCAATTGTTTGGAATCTCTGTTAGATACGGTCGTACCTAACGCTTCATCAGATGACGACGTCTCTCAATCCGATGTTACTATCGATGACAGTCATACTGATTCCGATAGTCAACCTTCGTCAACACCCTCAAGAAATTGTTTTTATGACCGAAAGTACAAATTTTAGCTTCACGAAAACTCGAAATAGAACTTTTAATTCCCTGACTGGAATGTTCCAGACGTTTTATCGAGTCAACACTGAGAATTTCAACAATATAGGTTGTCCGGAAAATCATTTACCAAAAAGAAAATTAAATATTTCGACCATTTTTCAACCAAATGGAACAAATATTTTTTGAATAAAAGAGCGATGTTTAAAGTTGTAGCTGATATGAAAAGATCTTATATACACTTTTGGAAGATGTCATGATTCAAATTACTACAAAATTTGAAAATTTTAGCAGTATCCTCGGCATTAATCTTCACTACATCTGCTTTTATGACTACCTTTTTCTAGTTTCATTCAATCGTTTTAAAGCCAATAAAATCGAGTACATCAGAATACATGTCCCACCCATTCTACTGTTTTTGGATGATATTCATCAGAGTACATCAAAGTACATCAGAGTACATCAGAATACATGTTCCACCTATTCTAGCTTTTTTGGACGATATTCATCAGAGTACATCAAAGTACATCAGAGTACATCAGAATACATCTCCCACCTATTCTAAGTTTTCTATATGCAATTTTCTAGAGTACAAAATGTATTTGTATTTGCGCACCCCTCGTTCTCTATTCCCTAACCATTAATGTCTTCATCTCAGTATGCCGACTTTGTTTGCAGTATACATAACAATCAGATTTGAATCCGATGTTTCTACATTTATTCTTTATGAAAATCGGTTTAACCCTTTGAGTCCCGAATTTTTTTTTGAATATTGGCTTAATAAATGAGTGTATTATGTATTTAGATGATATTTCGAGAT
>Ga0209935_1003899_pt1 | contig 14522 bp, 11 predicted proteins | sample ThiBio_1000_plan_2_FD_183958 | JGI IMG/M metagenome (GOLD analysis project Ga0209935, IMG submission 183958) | Wastewater bioreactor microbial communities from Cape Town, South Africa - Thiocy_cont_1000_plan (SPAdes) | ecosystem: Engineered > Bioreactor > Thiocyanate-remediating >... | reverse complement strand
GGATGTCCGCGCCATACCCGTCGAGATCCGCCGCGTCGGGAGGCGCGAGCACCAGCGGACCCGTCTTGATCCGGATCGAGAGGTCCGGCGTCGACACGCCGCGTGTGGCGAGGTCCTCGAGATCGGGCGCTGCGACGAAGTCGAGGATCGCCGGCGAGGTGCGGAATTCGCTGACCATGCGATCGAAGCGGCCTTCGCCACGGTCGACGGCGATCGCGCCGCGCAGCATCGGCGCGATCGCGTCCGGCGTGGCAAGGTGCTCCGGCAGCGGCCGGCGTGCCGTCTTGCGCACGCCGCGCCGCGCGACGAACTCCTCCGCCCGCGTCACGTAATCGATCATGCGGTCATAGGCTTCGCGGGCACTCGCCCCGAAGGTGAAGATGCCGTGCTTGTCGAGGATCAGCGCCTCGACCGATGGGTCCTGGTCGAAGATCGTCGCGGCCTGCTTCGCCAGCGCGAAGCCCGGCATGACATAGTCCACGAAGCCGATCCGATCGCCAAAGGCCTCGCGGGCGAGGCGGCGGCTCTCGGCTTGGTCGACCACGGCCAGCACGGCGGTCGAATGGGTGTGGTCGACGAATTTTGCCGGAAGGAAGGCATGCAGCAGCGTTTCGACGGACGGATTCGGTCCGTCGGGATCGATCAGATTGGCGCGCTGCAGCGTCACCATGTCCTTGTCAGAAAGCCGCTCGAACGATCGCGCCTTGAGCAGCGGGGCGAGCTTCACCGCCGGCAGGCCGGCCGGCGCGATGGTCGCCATGTCCCAGCCGCTGCCCTTGACGCAGAGCACGTCATATTCGTCGCCGACGAGGTCCACGGCCCGCGTCTTGACCGAGGTATTGCCGCCGCCATGCAGGACGAGTTGCGGCACGCCGCCGAGGAGGCGGGTCGTATAGACGCGCAGCGCCAGGTCACGGCCGACGCCGTTCGCCGCATGGGCTGCGACGATAGCTTCGGCTTCGGTATCGTTCCAGAGATTCTGCATGGGTCCGGCTTCTGTTGGACGGTTGTCGCGTCTCAAATCGCGCGCTGGCTGGGCGCTGGCATAATGCTCACCCGTCCTGGCGCCTGCCAAGCCCTCGGCGTGCGCATGACGAGATCGGGCGATTGACCCAGGTCAAGGCCTTCCGGCGCACCTTCCCTAGAGTTGTGCTGGGAGGAACGGGCACCGGCACTGATGCGCCCAGCGCAAGGCGTGCATGACCCGTCCGCCGGCCGCAAGGCGCCGGCATCAACGCTTCAGATCGGGGGTCGCAGTCATGTCCATCAAGTCGCTTCTCGTCAGCATCGATGCGTCCGAGACCGGCCGCGAAAGGCTGGACTATGCGCTGGCGCTCGCGGAGCGGCACCGCGCCTATCTCCTCGGCTACTATGTGTCGCCGACCGTCGCGGCCTCGATCGAGGGTTCGCCCGAGGAGATCGCCGAGGCTCTGCATCAGGACTTCATTCGCCAGCTGGAAGTGCGCGGGCTTGATGGCGCCTGGGTGCTCGGCGAGCATCCGCTGGCGGCCGATATTGCCGAGCAGATCCGCTATGTCGATCTCGCGCTGATCGGGCTCGGTTCGCCCGACGACATCGGGCCCGAGCCGCAGGGCTTCCAGGTGGCGGACATCGTGCGCGAGGCTGGGCGCCCGATCCTCGGCCTGCCGATCAGCCGGCTGACGCCGCCGCCGCTCCGCAGCGTGATCATCGCCTGGGATGGCAGCGCCGGTGCTGCACGCGCCGTGCATGAGGCTCTGCCGCTGCTTTCATCCGCGGCGGAGATCCGGGTCGTCTCGCTCGGCGCGGAAGGCCCGGCCAAGGGCGGGCGCCTCGTTGCCGCGCTGGCGCGCCACGGGCTCGCCGCCACGGTCGACACCACGCCATCGGTCGAAGCCGATATCGGTTCCGAACTGCTGCAGCGCGCGGCTCTCTATGAGGCCGATCTCGTGGTCGCCGGCGCCTATGGGCATGCGAAGCTCGGCGAGGACCTGTTCGGCGGGCCGAGCAACGCCCTGCTGCACCAGATGCTGGTGCCCGTTCTCGTCTCGCACTGAGACGGCGGCGCCTCAGGCCCGTCGCCGTCTCAGGCGGCGGGTGATCATTCCGGCGAGATCCACGAGTTCCCGGACGCCGAAGAGGCGCGCGGCGGTCGCATAGATTGCGATGCCGACGCCGCAGAGCACGATGCCGCGCGTGAAGAGCGCGACGAAGCCGACGCCGGGGACGAGCGGCACCAGCACGGCGCGCAGCGCGAGGCCGGCCGCGATCGCGATCGCCGCGGCGGCCGCGAGGCGCAGCGCTGCCGAAAGCATGCCCGGCACGCCGGTGAGGCTCGTGCCACGGCCCGCCGCCTCGCGATCGAAGCGGCGGCGCTGCAGCCAGCCGAGCAGGAACACATAGACGAGGATGGCGACGGAACTGGCGACCGCGAGGCCGTCCGCGCCGAAATGCATCCGCAGTACGACATAGAGCGGGATCATCGCGATGGTGATCGTGGTGCCGACCAGCGTTGGCAGCCAGGTGCTGCCGAGCGCATAGAAGCCGCGGCTGATGACGGTCTGCGCCGCCCAGCCGCCGAGGCCGAGCGACAGAAGAACCAGCACGGACGCCGTCTCCTGCGCGTCGGCGACCGAGAAGCGGCTGCCGAACAGGCCCCAGATCGCATAGACCGCCTCGAAGCCGGCAACGGTCAGGCAGACCTGCGCGCCGAGGATGGCGACCAGCATCAGCCGCACCGCGCGGGCGAGCACGCGATAGGCCTCGACCACGTCGCCGGCCGCGACCATGCGTGAGACGGTGGGGTAGGAGGCGACGCCGGCTGCCATGCCGAACACGCCGATCGGCACCTTCATCAGCGTGCGGCCATACTGGAGATAGGACAGCGCGCCGGCGGCGAGATAGGAGGCCTGGTTCTTCACGATCCATTCGTCGACGACGACGATCGAGAAGCCGATCATGATCGGCAGCGACAGGACGAGGTAGCGGCGGAGGTCCTCGTTCCTGAGCGAGAACACCGGATACCAGCGCATGCGCGTGCGGATGCAGCCATAGAGCGGCAGGGCGAACGGGCCGAGGATCGAGCCGGCGAGGACGCCCCAGGCGAAGCCTTCCGCACCGAGCTCGGGATGGTAGGCGCCGAAGAGGCCGCCGGCGATGATCGCGCCGGAATAGACGAGCGGGGCGAGCGCCGGCAGGGCGTGCCGATCCTGCGCCATCAGCGCGGCGGAGAGCAGGCCGCCGAGAACATGGAAGAACTGGGCCGGCAGGATGATGCGCATCAGACGCACCAGCGTCGCCACCTCGTCGGGATCGGTGAAGCCGGGCGCGACGATCGCCGCCAGCGGGTGCGCAAACACCATCATCGCCGCGATGCCGGCGACGCCGACGATCAGGATGAAATTGGCGATGACGCTGAAGGCTTCCCAGCCGCGCCGGTCCTCGCCGGCCTGGAGGTATTTGAGGAAGATCGGGATGAAGACGATCGAGAGGGCGCCGGCCGCGAGCAGGTAGTTCAGGAAGTCGGGCAGCGTGAACGATGCGAAATAGAGATCCGCCTGGCGGCTGGCGCCGAGGGTCCGGCCGATGATCTGCTCGCGCACCAGGCCCATGATGCGCGACAGGAAGATCGAGGTGCCCCAGATCAGCGAGGCGATGCCGACCGTGCGGGCCGTGCTGGGGGGCTTGGGTTGCGCGGGGGCGGGGCTCGGCGGCGAATCGGCCAAGGGGCAACCTCATCAGGAAGAGACACGAGCGGCGGCCCGCCGGTATGCGCCGAACGCGCCGCGGCGCGCAAGTCCCCGGCGCGGGGTGCGACGCGGCCGCGCGGCGATCCCGGTTCTTCTGTTCAAGCTCGTGCGCAGCCTCTAGTTTCGCGCATGGAAATGCGGAGACTGGACATGCGGCCGATCGTCGATCCACGCGGCGGGGATATCGAGGACGATGCGTCCAGCACCAAGAGCCGGACGCTCATCTCGCTCGCGGGCAGCCTCCTGGCCGAGATCAGCTTTCCGAAGCTCGTCGTCGCCTGGACGATCCTGATCGGCCTGCCCGTCCTCGTGCTCGGCCTCGCTCCGTTCCTCGCTTCGATCTGGCTGCAGTCGCTCTCTGCGCAGGCCTTCACGCTGTTCACCGGCCTCGGCCCGCCGCTCATCCTCATCGTCCTCGGCGCAATCGGCTGGTGGGGCGGGCGGCGACTGTGGCGGCTGATCGAGACGAATTTCTGGTCGCTGAACGCGCTCGCCGTGCAGCCCGGTTATGCACTCGTGCGCGAATTGCTGCGCCATCTCGCCGAGAAACTCATGCCGGCCGGCACGCCGCAGGCGCGGCGCGATCTCGTCCGCGCGCTCTGCGCCGCCCTGGCGGGGCTGATCGTCTGCGTGGTTTCGGTGGCGCTCGCGCGGCTCGCCTGGCCCTATGCGCGCTGGACCGGATCGCTCGCCGATCTCGGTCTGCCGATGCATCTGGTCGTCGTCGCCATCTGCAATTCCGTCGTCATCATCTCGGCCTATGTCGCCGTGGCAGCCGTCACCTGGGGCCTCGCCGATGCGCTGATGCCGCAGCCGCGCGATCTCCCGACCTTCGCGTCCGGGGACGATTCGGCGCGCACCTGGCGGGTCGCGCATCTTTCGGACATCCACATAGTCGGCGAGCGCTACGGCTTTCGCATCGAAAGCGGGCGCGCCGGGCCGCGCGGCAATGAACGCCTGCGGCGCGCGCTCGCGACACTAGAACGCGTCCACCATGAGCGGCCCATCGACGTGGTGCTCGTCTCCGGTGACCTGACCGATGCCGGGCGTTCTTCGGAATGGGCGGAGTTCTTCGACATCATCGCGGCCCATCCCGCGCTCGCCGCCCGCATGGTGGCGATCCCCGGCAATCACGATCTGAACATCGTCGATCGTGCCAATCCGGCGCGGCTCGACCTGCCGACCAGCCCGTATCGCCGCATGCGGCAGCTTCGCGCCCTCTCCGCCTTCGCACTCCTCCAGGGCGACCGGGTCCGCCTCGTCGATGCCGCCAAGGGGATCGGGCCGACGCTTGCCGAGGCGGTCGAGGCCCATCGTGTCCAGATAGCTGATTTCGCCGACAGGGGCGGGTTCAAGCTGTTGCGCCCGCTTGAGGATTTGTGGACCAGTGCGTTTCCGATGGTCCTACCGCCGAGCGAGCCGGGTGGCCTCGGCCTCGTGCTGATGAACTCGAACGCCGAGGCGCATTTCTCCTTCACCAATGCGCTCGGCCTCGTCTCGCGGGACCAGACCAAGGCGGTCGAGCGCGTTCTGTCCGATTATCCCGATGCGGGCTGGGCGCTGGTGCTGCACCACCACGTCGTCGAATATCCGCGCGCGGCGAAGAGCCTTTCGGAGCGTGTCGGCACGGCGCTCGCCAATGGCACCTGGTTCATCCGGCGCATGCGCCGCCTCGCCGGCCATGCCGTCATCCTGCACGGCCACCGCCATGTCGACTGGATCGGGCGCTGCGGCGACCTGCAGATCGTCTCGGCGCCGTCGCCGGTCATGGATGTGACCGACACCGACGACAGCTATTTCTACATCCAGAATTTCCAGGTCGGGCCCAGGGGGCGTATCGACCTGCTCGCGCCGGACCGGATCGATGTGGCGGGCGAGGCGGCCTGAGCCTCCCCTTAGGTGATGTCGACCGGCTTGGAACGCAGGCGGCTCGCGACCGCGGGATCCGCCCGGCGGCAGAGCTGCGGCGGCAGGCCGCGCATGATCAGCTCCGCATCGGCAACTGCCATGGAGCCGATGGCGAACAGAGCGTCGGTCGTGCCACCGGTGCGGTGCGCCGAGAGGATGACGTTCGGCAGGCTGCGGACCGGATCGTCAGCCGGCACAGGCTCGACCGGGAAGACGTCGATCGCCGCGCGGATATGGCCGGAGCGGATGGCGTCCAGCATGGCCGGGAAATCGACCACAGCGGCGCGGCTCATCAGCAGGAAGGCCGTGTCGGGCTGCATCAGCGCGAATTCGCGCGGCCCCAGGAAGCCCTGGTTCTCGCTGGTGACGCCGGCGAAGACGAAGATGACCTTCGAGGTCGACAGAACTTCGTCGAGGCTCGCCGGCTCGCAGTCATGGCGGCGAATGATCTCGTCGGGCAGCCAGGGATCATAGACGGCGACGCGGTTCTTGAACGGGCGGATGAGATCGCGGAGATTCTTGCCGAGATCGCCGAAGCCGATCAGCCCGACCGGCACGCCCATCAGGCGGAAGGTCCGCGTATTGGCGTCGAGCCCGTATTTTTCGTGGCCGGCGCGGAAATCGCGGTCGGCCTCCGTGATGCCGCGGGCGAGGTCGATCGCCATGCCGAGCGCGGCTTCCGCCACCGGCGCGGCGAAGGCAGAGCCTGGCGAGAGGACGGGAATGTTCCGCTCCTGGCAGGCCTGATAGTCGACATTGGGCAGGAAATTGGTCTCGACGTTGAAGATCGCCTTCAGCTTCGGCGCCCGGTCGAGACGCGCGCGCGGCATGGCCGTCTGCCCGAACAGGAGCACGGTCTCCGGCAGCAAGCGGTCGACCTCCGCGTCGCTCATCGGTTTGTCCTCGGACAGGACGACCTTGCCGAGCTTGTCGAGCCGCGCCCGCACGGCCGGCTCCATGATCAGATCCAGCGTACGCGGCAGCGGATCGACCAGAATGATCGGGTCGCTCATTGTTTCCTCCCCGTTTTATCGTTGGGTCGAGCCTAGACCATCGGGCCGAGAAGGGGAATCCGGTTTCCGTTCAATCCGATGCGATAACAAGGAGATAGATCGCCGTAGATCCGGAAGGGCGTTTGGGGAAAGCGCGGCTCCTTCGAGCCTGCCGCCCTGCAGGGCATGGGCCTTGCTTGTGCCTTCGTCCCGACCGCAGGAGCCCGAGCCATGAGCCAGCCGTTCGAGACGAAGTCGCTTTCCGATGAGCCGGACCATCTGGCCCCGGACGGATCCGAGATCCGCGTCCTGGTGTCCACCGGCAAGGCGGGCCTTGCCCATATTCGCCTCGCCCCCGGTGCGGTGACGATCGCGGTGGCCCACCGAACGATCGACGAACTCTGGTACGTCCTCGCAGGGCAGGGCCGCATCTGGCGTCGGATGGGCGAGCAGGAGGCGATCGTCGACGTCGGGCCGGGCGATTCGATCTCACTCCCGCTCGGTACCGCATTCCAGTTCCGCGCCGAGGGCGACGAGCCTTTCGAGGCGGTGACCGCGACGACCCCGCCCTGGCCGGGCAGCGACGAGGCCTTTCCGGTCCAGGGCATCTGGACGGCGACGTTCTGAGCCGCGTCGCGCCTAGCCGGCTCAGCCCTTGGCAAGAATGCTGCGCACCTGATCGGCGAGTGCCTTGCCCAGCGTCGCGTGCGCGTCGGCTTCGAGATGGATGCCGTCATTGTCGCTGGAGCTGATCACGCTGCCGGCGTCGAAGAAATGCACGCCCTTTTCGCGCGCATTGATCGCGATCTCGGCAGCGAGATGGCGCGATTTCTCCGTCCCGCCCGTGAACATCTCCTCGAACCAGGAGAGCTTGGCGAAGGGCGCAGGCGCGACGAGCAGGACCTCCGGCGCTGTGCCGTTCGGCCCGAAGGGGGATCTCAGCGCGATCTCGGCGAGCTTCCCCATGCCGAAGCCGACATCGACCGGCTGCATCGCGAAGCGCGCCTTCAGATCGTTGGTGCCGAGCATGATGATGACGAGGTCGAGCGGCTGGTGCGATTCAAGCGCAACGATGAGATGGGCGGTGCCGCTCTTGTGGTAACCCTCGACCGGGTCCTCGATGCAGGTGGTGCGGCCGTTGAGGCCCTCCTCGATCACGGTATGGCCCGCGCCGAGATGGGCGCGCAGCACGCCGGGCCAGCGCACATCGGCGGCAAAGCGGCCGAAATCGCCACGCCGCGGCTGGGGCGTCGCGCCCCAGGTGTTGCTGTCGCCATAGCAGAGAATGGTGCTCACGATATCCTCCCGCGGGCCTCAGCCCACCCTGTATTTCTCGATCACCGAGGCGATCGGCTCCGCCCCGTGGCCCGGCCGGTTCGGCGCGCGCACGACGCCGTTTTCGTGCCAGAACGGCTCCTCGACAAGCTCGAATTGCATCGGCCCCGGCAGGGGCTTCAGTTCGAACAGGATGGCGGAGGGCGCGGCGAGCGAGAGATGCAGGCTCGCGGCGGTGAGAACGGCGCTCGACCAGGCATGCGCGTTCACGGTCTTGCCCGCGGCCTCGATCGCGGCGGCCGAGCGGCGGAAGCCCGTCACGCCCTCGACGCGGGCCGGATCGATGCCGAAGATGTCGATCGCGCCGGTCGCGAGCCACCGGCGATAGCCGGCCTCGTTCCACTCGCGCTCGCCGGCGGCGACCGGGGTCGAGACCGCCTTCTTGAGCGCGACATGGTCCTCGACCCGGGCTGGCAGGAAGGGCTCCTCGATCCAGGCGATCCTGGATTCCTCCATCCGCTTGACCGTCCGGATGGCCGTCTTGAGATCCCATTTCGTGCCGTTGCCGGCGTCGACCATGATGCCGGCCTCGGGACCGATCGCCGCCCGCAGCGCCGCGACGAGCGCGACGTCATAGTCCGGATCGCGGCCGGCCCTGGAGAGGCCGCGCTTGCCGAGCCCGAGCTTGGTCGATCGGAAGCCGGCCTCGATATGGCCGGCGATCTCGCGGACTGAATCTTCGATCGTCGCCTGGTTGACGTGCAGGCTGGCGCAGGCGGGCAGGCTCTCATGCGCCGCGCCGCCGAGATACTCGACCAGCGGCTTGCCGGCGTCCTTGGCGGCAATGTCCCAGATCGCCATGTCGAGCGCTGAAATCGCGAGCGCGGCGATGCCGCCCTCGCCGTACCACCAGGTGTGGTCCTTCATCGCCTGCCAGCAGGCGAGCGTCTCGCGCGGGTCGCGGCCCGTCAGCAGCGGCGCCAGACCGTCCTCAATCAGCACTACCGTCGCGCGGCAGGCCTCGGGCCACATGGCGATGGCTTCGCCCCAACCGTGAGTGCCGGCGTCGGTCTCGACGCGGACCAGCACGGTCATGCGTTCATGATTGAAATCATTGGGCTCCGGCCACTTCAGCACGTGGCAGGCAACCCCCGAAATCCGCATCGCAATCCTCCCAGGCCAGGCGCTCCGACCGCATGTCGGTTTTTTGCCCGAGCCATATTGGCAAGCTAGGCGACGACCATTATGGTGGTCAACGCACATAATTGGTCAGTCCAATTCTCAGGGTGATCGGATATGTGGGGGAGAGGGGCGCCGGTGGCCGCGAGGAGGTGGCCGGGGCGTCGGGGGAGGATTGAAGCCTAGCCCGAAGGTGTCTTGGTCATTCGCGCCCGGCCGTGCCACGGCCCGCCGCATCGGTGTCCACGCCCGACTGCCCGCATGGAACCGCCACGTCGCCGGCCCCAGGCTGAGCGACCCGACGGGGATGAGTTTTCGCTTCCGGATCGAGGGGTCCGGTTCGCATTTCGAGGGAGGAGTTACAATGAAAGTGGACAAGCCCGGCATGAAGCGGATCGGCCTTCGCGCCGCCGCGGCCACCGCCATGGCGCTGATGGCCGGCGTGGCCTTTGCGGAAGACTTCCACGGTTTCGATCCGGAGAAGTTCGACGGCGCGATGCTGTCGGCCGACCAGCTCAAGGCCATGGTCGCCGACGCTTCCGCCGCCCATAAGCCGAACAATGGCACCGGCCTCGTCATCGGCTTCGCCAATCTGACGCGTGACGTCTCGTTCACGCTGAAGGTCGAGGACGGCATCCTCGCCAATGGCAAGGAAGCCGGCGTCGACGTCGTCGTCACCGACAACCATCTCGACGGCGCGACCGCGCTCGCCAATGCCGAGAGCTTCCTGCAGCGCCAGGTCGACTATGTGATCGAGTTCCAGACCGACGCCAATTTCGGCGCCACGATCATGCAGAAGATGAACGACGCCAACACCAAGGTGACGGCGATCGACATCCCGATGCCGGGCGCGACCTTCTTCGGCGCCAACAATCCGCGTTCGGGCTTCATGGGCGGCGCCTATCTCGGCCAGGCCGCGCTGAAGAAGTTCGGCGCCGACAAGACCAAGACCGGCTATCTCGTCATCGGCGAGCTGCCGCAGTCGGGCGCGATCCCGGCGATGCGTACCGGCGGCCAGGTGGCCGGCTTCCTCGCCGCGGTCGACGGCTTCCCGGCCGATCACGTCATCAAGATCGATTCGAAGAACACGCTCGAAGAGAGCTTCACGCAGATGAACAATGTGCTCGGCCGCATCCCGGCCGGCGCCCCCATCTTCGTGACGGCGATCAACGACCAGTCGGCGACGGGCATGCTGCGCGCCGTCAAGCAGGCCGGCCGCGAGGGTGACCTGATCGTCGTCGGCATGGGCGCCGACGAGATCCAGACGATGATGGACGAGCCGACCTTCGTCGCCTCGGTCGGCTACTTCCCCGAGCGCTACGGCAACTACCTGATCCCGCTCGCGCTGATGCAGCTCGCCGGCAAGACGACGCCGGACACCGTCCTGGTCAACCATGTCATGGTCACCAAGGACAATGTCTGCAAGTACTACGAGAAGTTCGCCTGCACGAGCGGCAAGGACCCGATCACCTTCGAGTTCCCGCAGGAGAAGTTCGCGGCGCATCTGGCCGAGATCCGCCAGTCGCCGGAGCTCAAGGGCTTCGAGAACCTGATCCCGACGAACTGATCGGCTGACGACGGACGGCGGAGGGCCCTTGCCTCTCCGTCGTCCTCTCCGCCCAGCATGCAGCATCGATATCCCGGATAGCGCCTCGATGACGTCCGCCAACACACCGCGCCTCACCATGAAGGGCATCGGCAAGTCCTTCGGCGGCGTGCCGGTGCTCTCCAATGTCGATTTCACCGTCGCGCCCGGCGAGGTCGTGGCGCTGCTCGGCTCGAACGGCGCCGGCAAGTCGACGCTGATGAAGATCCTGACCGGGCTCTATACCCGCGACGGCGGCACGATCGCGATCGACGGGCGCGAGGTGACCTTCGCCTCGCCGGCCGAGGCGGTCGCCGTCGGCGTGCGCCTGCTGCCGCAGGAAATCTCGATCATGCCGGACATGACGGTGGCCGAGAACATCTTCGTCGGCGACCTGCCGATGAAGCGCAGCCTCGGTTTCCTCACCGTCGATGACGGCGCGATGCGCCGCCGCTCGCGCGAATTGCTCGATCAGCTCGGCTTCGGCTCGATCGATCCGGACACGCCGATGAAGCGCCTCGCCGTGGCCGAGCAGCGGATCGTCGAGATCGCCCGCGCGCTCGCCGGCCAGGCCCGCATCCTGATCATGGACGAGCCGACCGCCGCGCTCACCGAGCAGGAAGCGCATCTGATCTTCAAGATCATCCGCCGCCTCAAGGAGCAGCAGGTCTCCGTCGTCTATATCTCGCACTATCTCTCGGAGGTGTTCGAGATCTCCGACCAGATCGTGGTGCTGCGCGACGGCAAGAATGCGGGCACCTTCGCGACGGCCGCCACGCGCCAGTCCGAGGTCCTCTCCGCGATGCTCGGCAATACGGTCGACGATCTCTATGCGGTCGGCGGTGGTGTCGCGCCGGGCGCCGACGTGCTCGGCGTCGAGAAGCTCTCCATTCCCGGCAAGCTCAGCGAGATCGACTTCTCGATCCGCGCCGGCGAGATTCTCGGCATATTCGGCCTGGTCGGCTCGGGCGTCGAGGTGCTCGGCCGCGCGCTCTATGGCGCGCTGGGTCCGCTCAAGGACGGCAACGTCAAGCTGGCCGGCAAGACCTACCGCCCGTTCTCGCCGCGCGCCGGCAAGCTCGCGGGCATCGGCTTCGTCGCCGCCGAGCGCAAGAAGGAAGGCATCATCGCCGACCTCACCGTGCGCGAGAACATGGCGCTCACCTTCCAGGAGCGCTACGAGCGCGGCCTCTTCGTCTCCGAGGCCGCCGAGACCGCCAATGCGAACAACTGGATCAGCGCGCTCGGCATCCGCACGCGCGGGCCGGAGCAGAAGATCCGCACGCTCTCGGGCGGTAACCAGCAGAAGGTCTGCATCGCGCGCTGGCTCGTCGACGGCGTCCAGCTCCTCATCCTGGAGGAGCCGACCCGCGGCGTCGATGTGGGCGCGCGCAAGGAAATCTATGGCAAGCTCCGTGAGCTCGCCGATCGCGGCTTCGCCGTGCTCGTCCTCTCCTCGGATGTCGAGGAGGTCGCCGGGCTCAGTGACCGCACGCTCGTGCTCGATCGCGGCCGCGTCGTCGGCCGTTTCGCGCGCGGCGCGAGCCCGGCCGAGCTGATGGCCGCCACCAGTGATGACCCCGCCTTTTCCGCCGCCTGAGGAAACGAAGATGGCCGCCGTGACTACCGTGAATTCCGCCAATCGCCGCCGTATGACCAGCCTGCTCGGGAAGCCCTGGTCCGGCGTCGCGGTCCTGCTCGTCTTCTATATCGCGCTGATCATCGTGTTCTCGGTGCTGTCGCCCTTCTTCCTGTCCGTGCGCAACATGCTGTCGATCGGGCAGAACATCGCCTTTGTCGGCCTGATGGCGGCGGCGGGGACGCCGCTGATTATCGCGGGCGGTCTCGATCTTTCCGTCGCGGCGATCGCGGGCCTGACGGGCGTCGCGATCTCGATCCTGCAGGGCGCCGGTCTCGATATCTGGGTCGCGGTGGCGCTGTCGCTGGTGATCGCGGCCGGCGTCGGCATCGTCAATGGCCTGTTCACGACGCGCCTTCGCCTCAACCCGCTGATCGTCACGCTCGGCATGATGAGCATCGTGTCGGGCCTGTCGCTGGTGCTGACGGGCGGCCTGACGCGGCCGATGATGTTCCCGACCTTCAACTGGGTCGGCCAGGGGCGCGTCGGCGGCATCCCGATCCCGCTCGTCATCATGGCCGTGACCTTCGTCGCGCTCTGGGTGGTGCTGACGCGGACCCGCTTCGGCCGCTTCGTCTACGCCTCCGGCGGCAACGCCGAGGCGGCGCGGCTGATCGGCATCCCGGTCGACCGCACGATCATCGTGCTCTACGTGATTTCCGCGCTGTCGGGCGCGGTCGCCGGCATCATCCTCTGCGCCATGCTCGGCGCGGCGGCGCCGACGTCGGCCGGGCAATATCTGCTCACCGTCATCGCGGCCATCATTCTCGGCGGCACGAGCCTCAATGGCGGCCGCGGCTCCGTTTGGGGCACGCTGCTCGCCATCCTGATCCTCGGCACGCTCAATAACGGCCTGACGCTGCTCAACGTCTCCTCGTTCTGGCAGGATGTGACGCGCGGCGTCGTGCTCATGCTGGCCGTCAGCCTCGACCAGATCCGTACACGGGCGCTCGGCGACTGATGACCCTCTCCGGAGACTTCGCACCCATCGAACGGAGTTCCGTGGCCGAGAAGGTCGCGAAGCACCTGCTCGACCTGGTGCGCTCCAAGAATCTGAAGCCGGGCGACCAGCTGCCGCCCGAGCGCGAACTGGCGGCCATGATGCAGGTCAGCCGGCCGAGCGTGCGCGAGGCGCTGCGCGGCCTGCAGATCCTCGGCGTGCTCAAGGTGAAGCAGGGCGGCGGCATCTATGTCTCCTCGCTCGATGCATCGGACCTCCTCGCGCCGCTGCAATTCCTGATCACGCTCAACATCGAGAATGTCGATGCGCTCTACGAGGCGCGGCTGATCATCGATGCGCGGATCGGCCGCCTCGCCGCGGCGCGGATTCCCGATGCGGATATCGAGCGGCTCAAGAACCTGCTGGTGGTGCAGAAGGACCTGATCACCGATCCGCTCGGCTTCCGTGTCGCCGATTCCGAGTTTCATCGGGTCATCATGGAATCGACGAAGAATCCGTTCCTCGTCCAGATCTCCTCGTCGCTCTACGTGCTCGGCATGGAGTATCGCCGCCTCGCCGCTGAGACGCCGGGGGTCACGCGCCAGTCCTTCGCCGATCATCAGGTGATTGTTGCCGCGCTGGAGGCCCGTGACGAGGACGCCGCCGGCAAGGCGATGGAAGTGCACATGACGAACGTGCATCGCTCGACGCTCGAGGCGATGGCGCGGGCGAAGGAATAGACCGCGCAGGCGGCAAAGCGGGAGGAGTGAGAGACGTGACGAGGAAGGCGCGTATCGGCGTGATCGGGGCCGGCTGGTGGGCGGTCGCCAACCATCTGCCGCTGCTGAAGGCCAATCCGGATTGCGAGATCGTCGCGGTCAACCGGCTCGGTGCCGAGGAGCTTGCGGCCGTGGCCCGCGAATTCGGCGTGGCCGCCGCGTTCGAGGATTATCGCGCGATGCTGGACACCGTCCCGATGGACGGCGTGATCATCGCCTCGCCGCATGTCAATCATCACGAGCATGCGCTGGCTGCGTTGGCCAAGGGACTGCATGTCCTCGTCGAGAAGCCGCTTGCGACTACCGCGGCCGATGCCCGCGACATCGTCGCGGCGGCGAACGCGGCCGGGCGCGAAGTCGTCGTCGCCTATGGCTGGAACTTCAAACGCTTCACGGACAGGGCGCATGAACTGGTCGCGTCCGGCGCGATCGGCACGGTCGAGCATGTGAAGCTCGAAATGGCCTCGGCGCTCGAGGATCTGATGGCGGGTCGGCCG
>Ga0209935_1003898_pt1 | contig 14523 bp, 18 predicted proteins | sample ThiBio_1000_plan_2_FD_183958 | JGI IMG/M metagenome (GOLD analysis project Ga0209935, IMG submission 183958) | Wastewater bioreactor microbial communities from Cape Town, South Africa - Thiocy_cont_1000_plan (SPAdes) | ecosystem: Engineered > Bioreactor > Thiocyanate-remediating >... | reverse complement strand
GCGGTACTCGAAGAGCGCAAAGCACGGCGATCGAATCAACGTGAATCTCGCGGAACACAGGCCCAGACGATCGATGCACCAAGATCGCCACCGATTGGCTGCAAAGTGGTTCGGCATGTATCGGCATAGCACTTAGAAGCGAGCATCACTCATCGAGTGAGGACGGCATCGACCTCCTCCTCCTCCTCTTCCTCCTCCTCCAGGAGGTGCAGTGAAGGCCGAGCCACGGAAGCCTGACGAATCTCCGGCTCCGCCCGACACACTATCCTCCAAGACTTTGAACGCGACTGTGTATCGCGAGACCGCCACTGTCTGTCTCCGATGCGTCAGTCGCATGGCGGCCGACACAAGTGCCACCACTGTTGATATGCGCTCTTGACTTGCGCTTTGGTCTCTTTGTGTACGTATCACACAGTCGTTCACTGTTAGGGAGAGAGAGAGAGAGAGAGAGAGAGAGCAGAGACATGCGAGAGTGGATAAAGGAGAGAGAGCAGATACAAACGTACTCCTCTGCCGCGGCGTGGCTTGCGCATGATATACGGCGCAAAGAGAGATATATGGCGCTTCTTCGTTGTTGGAGGCGGTCGAGGAGGCTCAAGAGCTTGGTGCCGCTGCTCATCGCGCACACATACACACGCGCACGCGCACGTAGCCACACATCGAATGGTCAGCTGGCGGCGCTACAAGGTTCGCGGCCCATCATTGTGTGTGTGTGTGTTCGTTCGTTCGTTCGTTCGTTCGTTCGTTCGTTCGTTCGTTCGTTCGTTCGTTCGTTCGTTCGTTCGTTCGTTCGTTCGTTCGTTCGTTCGTTCGTTCGTTCGTTCGTTCGCATATCTTGCTCGATCTTGCATTGGAGAGCGCGCGATATGAACGACACCAACGAGCACGAGAGCACGAGAGAGCACGTACGTCTTGTTCTTGTTCCGTCAGCTTGGTAAACTCTCTCTCCTCGCATCATTTGCGATTGCTCCTCGTCGGATAGCGTCTTGCGAGGAAGGAACAACAATACCGTGGAGCTCGAGTACCGAGCAGCTGCCAAGATCGACATCACGATCGGCAGAGGCCCAAGTGAACAAGCACTCTCGTGCACTTGCTGTGCGCTGTGAGGCGCGTACGACCACGGCGACCATCCGTGTCGTTCGTGCTTTCGTGAGCCCAGCCGATCATGTGTGATCGACGGAGAGTCGCGCGAGTTCGTCGCAGAGTACGCCTGCAGCTCATTTGAATGTGTTGCATGGCAGAAACAACCAAGAGAGTCATCATACCTGCGAGTGTGCGGCAGAAACGACGACGACGATGACGATGTTGATGTGTGAGTGCGCGTTGGCGCAAGCAAGCGAGCGTGTGTACGATGATGGCGCATTAGACACGCACTCGAGACTCGATCCAATGCGCAAGTATCACCACTTGGAGATCGCCGTTGCTTCAAGCAAGCCGTTCATGCACTGAACGCGATTGCAATATGTTGAAGACGCTGATGATATGACGACGAGGACGACGGCGACGGCGGTTGGTGGTTGTTGCTGTTGTGTTGCTGTTGAGGATAGCAACGGTGCGCAACTGGCGCTCGTGGTGGTATCAGCCCATTCGCGTCGCTGGGCACCACAGCTACAGCTCGGCTGGGAGGCGAGTGTTCATGCGACGAGTGGAAGATGCCGCCATGTGGCTGCGCAGGCGAGCGGCGCCCGAGATGCGAGCGAAAGAGGGAGAGAAGGACTGAAGAGATCGACGCAGGCAGGCGCGCTCTCCCTCCACGCAAGCGCTGTCCTTCTCACAGAGGCCTCTGTGAACGTCACCGGTCCGTTGGAGTGTGCAGCACACAATGCGTAGTGTTCAACCAAACCAAACCCACCAACATCACATGATCGCATCAATGTCACAATGGGTTCATTGTATTCGGTAGAGACGATCTTCTTCGCTAGATGTAGGGATGAGTTGTTATTGGCGGAACAGCTCGGAAAGGTGCTTGGCAAACGCATTGATGGAGTTCACAACATGGCTGCCACCTCGTCCTCTACTGCACTCGCATTTTGTACTGTGATTGAGCCGCCAAGACCTGGCTCTTGTTGTTGTTGTTGCTGCTCGTGCAAATCGAGCAACTCGACGTGGGGACGCTCTTGACGAGCGTGTATCCACTCAAGACGGGACACGCGCCATCCTTCTCACAGAGGTTGAAGGTCACTGGTCCATTCGAGTAGCTGCAGCATACAATGCTCTCTGTGCAACATCACAGCAACATCACAGCATCAATCACACATTCTCGTGCAAGGAGAGTGGCGTTCGTTGATTGCGCCCAACTTAAAATGGTGATTGGTGGTGGTGGAAGGGACATACCACATGGAGTGCACTGTCCGTTTCCTTTCGGAGGAGCATCGCACCAGCTCGGCAATGGGCATGCCTGTGTCGATCGTTTGTGTCAAACCTCAGCACGCGTGTGGGTGATGGCTACGTGGATCGTTGTGATGGAGATGCGCAGTGGGTCGTACGAATGAGTTGTTGCGCAGATCAAGTTGAGGAAATGGGGGTTTGGTTTGCAAGAATAGCGGCAGTGGTGAATTCAATTGATTGTTCTGGAGATATCTGTTCCACCCATGTCGAGCGAATCGAGTAAGTGATACTTCTTAATACAATGCGCAGCATGTACTTGATTGATTGGCGTACAAGTACTGAATTTTCACGAGAGAGCCAATCGAAGATGGAATGGTGCCATTCAGTTGATTTTTGCGGAGGATCCTGCTCAATAATATCAATATCATCATAAAGTATCGAGAGAGAGAGAGAGAGAGTGAGAGAGTGAGTGTTCGTGAGGTATGTAAACTGCTTGTTGTTGGTGGTGAAGAACATTGAAGAAGAAGAGCATTTGTGGATGTCACATGTTGGATTGACGTACAAGTACTCAAGATTCACGAGAGACCCAATCGATGATGGAATGGTGCCACTCAGTTGATTGTAGTCGAGGCCCCTGTTCAATATCATCACCAAGTATCGAGAGAGAGAGAGAGAGAGAGAGTGAGTGTTCGTTAGGGATGTAATCTGCTTGTTGTTGGTGGTGGTGAAGAACATTGGAGAAGAGTAGTTGTGGATGTCACATGTTGGATTGACGTACAAGTACCACAGATTCACGAGAGAGCCAATAGATGATGGAATGGTGCCGCTCAGTCGATTGTTGTTGAGGTACCTGTTCAATATCATCACCAAGTATCGAGAGAGAGAGAGAGAGAGTGAGTGAGTATTCGTGAGGTATGTAATCTGCTTGTTGTTGTTGGTGGTGGAGAACATTGGAGAAGAAGAGTATTTGTGAATGTCTTGTTGGAATTGACGTACAAGCTTGTAAGATTCACGAGAGACCCAATCGATGATGGAATGGTGCCGCTCAGTTGATTGCTGGAGAGGTACCTGTTCAATATCATCATCATCAAGCATCGAGAGAGTGAGTATTCGTGAGGTATGTAATCTGCTTGTTGTTGGTGGTGGTGAAGAACATTGGAGAAGAAGAGTATTTGTGAATGTCATGTTGGAATTGACGCACAAGTACTGAAGATTCACAAGAGACCCAATCGATGATGGAATGGTGCCGCTCAGTTGATTGCTGGAGAGGTACCTGTTCAATATCATCATCATCATCATCATCATCATCATCATCATCATCATCATCATCATCATCATCGAGAGAGAGAGAGAGAGAGAGAGTGAGTGTTCGTGAGGTATGTGATCTGCTTGTTGTTGGTGGTGGTGAAGAACATTGGAGAAGAAGAGTATTTGTGAATGTCATGTTGGAATTGACGCGTACAACTCATAAAGATTCACAAGAGAGCCAATCGATGATGGAATGGTGCCGCTCAGTTGATTGTTGGAGAGCTCCCTGTTCAATATCATCATCATCATCGAGAGACAGAGAGAGAAGTGAGTGTTCGTGAGGTATGTAATCTGCTTGTTGTTGGTGGTGGTGGTGAAGAACATTGGAGAAGAAGAGTATTTGTGAATGTCACATGTTGGAATTGACGTACAAGTTCTGAAGATTCACAAGAGAGCCAATCGATGATGGAATGGTGCCACTCAGTTGATTATTGGAGAGCTCCCTGTTCAATATCATCATCATCATCATCGAGAGAGAGAGAGAGAGTGAGTTTTCGTGAGGTATGTAATCTGCTTGTTGTTGTTGGTGGTGGTGGTGAAAAACATTGGAGAAGAAGAGTATTTGTGAATGTCACATGTTGAATTGACGTACAACCGCTCAAGATTCACAAGAGAGCCAATCGATGATGGAATGGTGCCATTCAGTAGATTGTTGAAGAGGCCCCTGTTCAATATCATCATCATCATCATCGAGAGAGAGAGAGAGAGAGTGAGTTTTCGTGAGGTATGTAATCTGCTTGTTGTTGGTGGTGGTGGTGAAGAACATTGAGAAGAAGAGCATTTGTGGATGTTATGTTGGAATTGACGTACAAGCGCTCAAGATTCACAAGAGACCCAATCGATGATGGAATGGTGCCGCTCAGTTGATTGCTGGAGAGGTACCTGTTCAATATCATCATCAACAAGCATCGAGAGAGTGAGAGAGAGAGAGAGAGAGAGTGAAGTACGCAATCCGCTTGTTGTTGGTAGTGAAGAATATTGGAGAAGAAGAGCATTGTGGATGTCATGTTGGATTGACGTACAAGCGCTCAAGGTTCACAAGAGAGCCAATCGATGATGGAATGGTGCCGCTCAGTTGATTGTAGGGGAGGTCCCTATTCATCATCATCAACAAGCATCGAGAGAGTGAGAGAGAGAGAGAGAGAGAGAGAGAGAGAGAGAGAGTGAAGTACGCAATCCGCTTGTTGTTGGTAGTGAAGAATATTGGAGAAGAAGAGCATTGTGGATGTCATGTTGGATTGACGTACAAGCTACCAAGATTCACAAGAGAGCCAATCGATGATGGAATGGTGCCGCTCAGTCGATTGCTGGAGAGGTACCTATTCATCATCAATCAACAAGTATCATCATCATCATCATCTTGTTATGATGCTGGTGGCGTGCACGTACAGTTGAATGATAGTGCTGTTGATCGAGCAAGTAACACCATACCACCTCTGGTTGCAAGGATCGCCATTGAGCCAGTTGGACTTAGTCCTCCATTTGGGGCCATTGGTGGCAGTGTACAAGTCCACGAGAGCTTGTCCTGGGTCGATGATGATGATTGGTGCATCAGTACCGCGCCAAGGTACACAAGAGCGCTGCGCAGGGCTTCTGAATCGAACTGCGCAGCTTGCCGAACCGCGCACGTTGGTCTGATGGCACGCTATCACACAGAGCCAGTGCCACAACGAAGCAAAGAACACTCAGCAGCACCGCCGCTGCTGAGTGGCAGTGACGACCAGTGGCACGCATGGGTTGCAAGAGCGCGGCCATGTGCAACGCAACAAACTGCACAAGAACACAGAGAAGGGGAAGCAGAGAATGGAAAGCAAAGGATGATTTGCGTGAAGGAGGGGCGGAGAGTAACAGAGAGAGAGAGAGAGAGAGAGAGAGAGAGAGAGAGACGGAGGTTGGTCTTGTATTGCCGCTCTCTCCCTCGTGTTCATGAACGAGTTGCACTTTCTCCGCTGCGGCGAGATCGTGCAACGATTGTTCTGCTGATGCTGCTGGTGGTGTTGCGGAAGGTGGTGGGCTGGCGCACAGCTTGCGTGTACATCTCTCGGAATCTGGTTGAATGACTGTTGCTTGTATGTTTCAATCTATGAATGAATGAATTAATGAATGACATCATCCAATTGCATCAAGGGCATCGATCATGGTTGAATGATCTCGACATGACGATCGACCATCACGCGCAGGTACCTCTCAACAACACAGGAGGCAGAGATATGATGGAAGTTTTCTCCACCGAGATGAGCAAGATACGATAATGAGAGAGAGAGAGAGAGAGAGAGAGATCGGCGCTGTCGTGATGCAGCCGCAGCATCGACTGCATCAGCAGAAGCGCACAGCACATAATATCTCTCCTTCGCTACTCTTCCGCGCCGGCAATGGAGCGAGAGGCTCGGCGAGATCTTTGATTCATAAATCTTAGATACAATCGCCCAGTTAAGTATGCGCGCTGGCGCTGTAATCGCACCGTCTGTCATCTACGGTTAGGGTTTGGCGCCCAAGCAGCGCAACACTGGCAACAGCGCGCTACCGTTGGATTTGCTGCTCGTGCCAAGAAGCACATACAAGCAGTTGGGAGGGTACAATAGATCGAGGAGGAGGTAAGAGAGGCTCCGAAATCTCACAAACAGCCAAGTACTCGCCGCGCCTCGTTGCGCGGAGCTCGCATCGCGCCTGGTGATAGCACACCAGCACCGACACCAGAGCGCCTGCAGCCGCCAGCAACGCACGCAACACGACAATATGATACGTGCGAGAGCACTCCATCCCCACGTATCTTCTGCCACGAGACCCACGCACCGTGATCAACATGGCGACTCATCGCTTCTCGGGCGCGCGCGTACCGTACCTCGCGTGCGGTGAGCCAGCGTACCCGTGGGTGGACACGAAGCCGTTCAACCCCGACACCGCACCAAGACGGTGTCCACTCAAACCGGCCCACAAGCTCTGGAGTCGACGAGGCGAGTATGTGTTGTCGGATAGTTGGTGGAAGAGGATGACGGCGTCTTGCGCAGTCATCCTGCTTCGTACGCTTGTGCAGCTCGTCGCTGTAGCAGAGCCATCAGTGTCAGCGTTGGTGCTCGTCGAGAGAATAGCAACACCTTCCACTCCGAATGCGCAATCTGGTCGATCAAGTGCGAGTGGCTTGCTGTTCTTCACCTCGTCGCCCTCGCTGCCACCGCCTCCTGCTCGCGGTCATATGCTGTTGCCCGCGGTACTCGATGGGAGTCTCTGGCCTGACCAGCTTTGTCACCGCCAAGATCGTTCCAGCGTCGTTGCGTGTATCAGCAACTGCAGTGACCACGACACGAGCTTCTCCGATTCGCCTGCTGGTGGATGGCAGCGGCCTGCTGCACGAGCTGTACGCGAGCGGCGGTCTCGATGCCGCACACGGCGAGCAGTACGTGCAGTTTGAGCGCTTGATCGTCGACTACGTGCGCCGCCGCCGCCGCGCGGGGATCGAGCTCGAGGTTGCGCTCGATGGCTTGCGGCCAGCCAGCAAGCACGCAACGTGCCTGCAACGCCGCGAGCGCGAGCAGCAGCGCTGCGCCGAGCAGTGGCGCTTCCTTGCCTCGGCCGCGTCCGCCACGCACTCGCCATTCAACAACGGGCTCGCAACACTGAACCAGAGCTCGGCATCTACGCTGCCGTTGTTTGCATTGGTACGGTACCGTAGTACGTCGCTTCATCAGATGATCGCGCACTGATGCTCTCGAGTCGACAGTCGTGCATTCGAACGGCGCTGCAGCGCGAGCAGGTGCGAGTGCTCCAATGCCCAGCCGAGGCCGACGAGATGATGGCCGCCATGGTGCTCGCTCGGGTACGTCTGGATGAGCGCCAGGGCGCGCTGCTATCGTGTGCGTATCCCTCTATCTCTCTGATCCATGGGCGCTCGTCGTCGAGCTTGGAGCAGCCCGAGCACTACTTTGCCATCATGGCGCACGACTCGGACTTTTACGTGTACGCAGTCAACTACGTCCCGTTCAACAAGCTGGTATTCGACGACGCCGATGGCTCGGCGACTCTCTTCTACTACCACCCGACCATGCTCGAACAGCAGTTGAACCTACCGTGCTCGTGTCTACCACTGGTACGTCGAACCAACCGTGTTGGCCGTTCGTTGGCTTGCGCCTGCTGCCGAGTCTCGTTGCCGAGTCTTGTTACCTGACTCCGTAGCAGGCAGCGTGCTTGCTGGGCAACGACAACACCAAGCACCTGAGCTCCGAGGTCTTGCGCCTGCTGCATGTATCGATCCCTGCAACCAAGAAGCCATTCGGCAACGTGTCATGCATACTGTCCGAGTTGCGGCAGCGCTATCACGGAGACGACCGAGGCTTTCTTGAAGCGGCACCAAAGGCCAGGCCGTCCGATGGTACGCGTACGCCATCGTCGTTGCCACAACTCGATGGTACAAACACACACGTTGCCCAATTGATTCATTCGATTCCTTTGTGTATGAAGCGCGAATAATTGCCACGCTGTGCAAGCATGCTGCAGACTATCGCACTCCGTCATTGCTCGTGCCCGCCGAGAGCTACGCTGCAGAGCCGTCGCCACGTCTCGTGGAGCTCGGTCAAGTGCTGCAACAACGCTTCTTGACGGCTCTGATGTCGGTGCTCTTCACACGCACCATGTGGATCTATCCGGTCACATGTCAGCCAAGCGCCACGCCAGACGCGAGCTGGTACACTCTCACACTACCGCTGCGCTTGTGCCTCTACTACTGGATCTTTGGTACGTACCCATACTTTGAACACTCGATTGTTTGCATCGAGTCTCTCTCTCTCTCACTCAGCAGCAAGCAGCAGCTCGAGTGGTCTTCCATCCGATACGTGCATCACGGTCACCGAGTATCTGCCTCGCAAGTCGGGCTACAGCAAGACTCTCGTTTTGTTGTCGATTCGCGCTCACGTGGCAGTTGTATCACCCACCGAGCTGCTCGATGGCGTCTGCTCATTCGATCAATGGCATGCCGCATTTTGCGCGCTCGTGCTGACTTTCGCATCGACTCTGGCTGCGACAGTGTCGTTGGATGGCATGCTATCGGCTCTCTCGCCCGTGTCGACCGATGGCTTGCACCACTCAGCGGCGATCGACACTCGGTACTGCTCGAGTTGGCTCTTCTCGGATTGGTGCCTCTATGCACTGGTGGCGTTGCTCCCACAGTGGCTGTTCGAGTGGGAGTGGGACGCCTTGCTGGCGTGCTCGACCACCATGGCAGCCGACGCTGCTGTCGCTGACAGCAAGCACGCTCTCTCGGATCGTGGCAGCCTCTCATGGACTCCAGAGCAGCGTGCTCGAGCGATCGACATTGTGGTGGCCTATCAGCTGGTGGCCATGCATTTGGACTGGATGAGCGGCGTGCTCGGGTATCCGTGGCCACCATTGAATCCTGCGGCTCTGTTCGATGGCGCTCAATGGCAGATATCGTACTTTGCGGCGCTGGGAAGCAATCGCTCAGTAGCGTTGTCAGCGGCCGAGCTCTCGCGCAAGGACGAGATTCTTTCGCGACTCAGCATCAGCGAAGTGGCACCTCCAGCGCTTGGTCCGTTCATACTGCTGCCTGTTGCTTCTGCTGCTGCTCCCGCCGCCATCGTCATCGCGAGCCTACCAACGACCACCATATCGTCATCGCAATCTCCTCCGTCGCCTGTAGTCTCTACGAGATCGCCCAAGAAGGAAGCCAACACCAACGGCCCCCACGAGCAAGCCACACGCGCAAGATCGCTCTCACGCGCGACACATCGACACGCAGCGCAGCGATCAATACGTCCGCGCTCTCGATGCTTTCGGACTACTCGCACTACCCAGCACCGCGTGCCACGACAAGTCGCGCAGCCACAAGGATACGTACCGTGATTCGATGGCGCGACGGCCCCGAGCAAGTTCCTGCCACCACCGTCGTCGTGGTCTGGTGTTTTGGATGGCTCATATTCTGGTACTGCGTGCGCTTGTGTTGGGTGCAGGAGACTGATCAACAGCGCTGCCACAAGTACGCGAGCCAGAAACGACTCTTGGCACCAGCGAGTCATCGTGCGAAATGAACGAAGCGTGACGACCGGCGTGACGTTGCACCGGTAGAAGGCGGCACACGCGCGGGCACGAGGGAGGGGGAGAATGGCTGAATGAGTAAAGCACGGTGGCTTCGCGCTCGCATCCAGCTGAGCTTTACAGCCCCGTGCATACATGCGCGCGCGTTCCTTGCGGCGAGCCGTTGCCGCGATTTTACCAGCAGATCTGGCGCACTAAACGAAAGAGTATCTGAGCTACTCGCGACAAACCATACACTATACCATCCAGCATCAAAAGAACGTGAGTTTACTCGGACGTCTGCAATAGACAATAAATGTACGCCAGTTGGATCCCTTGATCGTTGCGTATATCAGCAGCTCGCTGCCGCTCGAGTTTGACGAGAGATGTTGTACGGCTCGTCTCCCTGGGTCATACACAATGCCCCTGCCTCCTGATCTTGATGCTGCAATCGTACATATCATGCGCTACGCTTGTTATCACTTGATACCTGCAAGCGATAATAGAGCAATAGAGTAATCACAATATCATCAATATCATGATGGCTTATGCACACAAGTATCATCACAGAATCAAGGGGGTAACCATCAATCGAGAGAGAGAGAGAGAGAGAGAGAGAGAGAGAGAGTGCTCCATCTCGCCGTCCTGTGCAGTATCTGCGTGGATGCGTACCAACGTGTACGAGACTGCTTCACTGATCGATGCCATCTCAGCCCTCTCGAACAAATCGATGCAACCGCTGCCTGCGTGATGGTCGATGGCTATTGTGTTTGTCGAGAACCATCAATGCTACTTACAATTGGATGAGATATGAGATGCCATTCATTTATGCGTTACACATACATAGAAGCAAGCAGTAATTCCGTACATTCAAGCAGATACAGATTGCTACACACGCAAATAAAGAGCAAGATCGAGCTTGATTACACAACCACACATATATATGTGTGGCTTCTACTGTGGTCGCAAGATCGGTATCGTATCCGAGCTCTATCACGCATCCACCATCATCAACTCATCAGTACAATCGAGTGACCACGAACAAGGGAGAGAGAGAGAGAGAGAGAGAGAGAGAGAGACTGACACAACAACAAGCAGAATCAGACATCGACAGGTGCCATTCAACGACGAGAGCTGTCGGGTGGGTTCTCCACTCGCTGGTTAAAGCTCGTGGCTCCCGCACACCTCTCCCTCAGACAAGAAATATAAAGGCGGTCGAAGCTTCCATCATGTGCGACAAGACTATATTGTGGGGCGAGCTCGAGCTGGAGGAGATTCACACGTTGATCGCACACACCAACACACATTGTTACGAACCTTCTTGGATGTGTGCTTCTTGGAGGTGGAGGAGCGCTTCTTGTCCTTGCGACGCTTTCGACGCTCGAATGGTCCACTTGGCAGCACAAACGCCGAGCGCAACGCCAATAGAGACAAGGTATCGAACGACACGCGCTCTTGGTCGTTCACACGCGCCAGCTCCTCGTTCTCGACCGCCACCAGCGACAAGAGCGACTGCTCGCGCTGGCTCACTGGCGTGGCCTTGACCGATGGCAAGTGCGCCACATAGTGCAAATAGCTGCGCTGTTGTTGTTGCTGTTGTTGCTGTTGTTGTTGGAGAGCATCAGGGGCAATGGAGGTTTGTGGTGGAGGAGGCGTTGGGGTGGTTGGGTCGCCGTCAAGCATCACACACCATCGCGCGCCCACGAGAACGAGACGAGCAAGAGCGGAGAGGAGAGGAGGAGGTGCGAGCGCCAGCGAGGCAACAGCAAACAAGCCACTGCTCCAATAGCATTCGGAGCCTATGGCATTCCTTACGCATCAAGCTCGATATTACTTTATCGTAGCGCGATCGCGAGCTTTATTTGAGCTCTCTCACTGCTCTACCGCCTCTTCCTCGCCCTCCTCCTGCCCACCAACCGATGCACACACAGCCATCTCGCGCTGCTATCGTTGCGATTCGCTGCTCCAAACGCAATACCACACAACGACACTACATCTACCTGCACTATCCTCGAGTTTGCAGGTCACGTACATTTTCTCCTTGCGTATCGAGATCGAAACAGGCGAGTAACGTTGTTCGGGTGCGTCGATGCGAGGCCGTGTACGCCTGCCAGTTGTTGACGTTGTTACTCGCCAGATACACGAGCTCGTGCTCCTTGCAGGTGGATTGACGATGGAATAATATGTGCACACCATCAATATCATCATCAATATCAATACCATGATGAATAGAGCAGTAGAGTAATTACAACACACTGGGTGCAGCAGAAACGAGAGAGAAATACGTGTATCGGCGGCGCAAGCATACATTCATGTGAGCTTGGTGCACGAAATAAACCAGAATCACATCAACAATCGAGTATATAAGCGCAACGTACAGCGAATGGCATTTGTTGTTGATCGTTGCTTGAGGTACCAATATGTGTCTGTCGTTGCTTGATGGTGATCAGTGCAATGCCAACGAGCTGGAGCTCCCCGCCAATCGGTATCTCAGGCCGAGAATAATCGAATTGCCCTTGCGCCAGGCCTGCAAATAGCTGCTTGGTGACTCGAGCGTGAGTACAGTGATGTTGATGCTGCATCGGTTGAGAGAGTATGGCAGTGGCCGCACAGCGCCGATCAACACGAATATGTGTGTGTGTGTGTGCTCGGTGATGCCAACAAGAAGCAACCAAAAATCTACGAGCGACAATAAGCCATGGAGATCGATAGCAGGGTCAGAATCATAAAGTTCCAACGTTGAGAGAGGTGGATAGTGGGTCATTTGTGCACACAACATCAACAACAACCACACGATATGGCACGTACTCTTGTGTATGTGTGTGTGCTCATATCAATAAATCCGTATGTGACCGCAGAAAAATATATCCATCATCGCAGCGCTTCCATATCGTGTGTCAAGTGATGAACCTGTGGTCTACGAGTCGAACAAGCACCAAGTACGTGAGAACGAGATTGATATGTTGACGATATGAGAGAGACACAGAAGCAAACGAATGGGACGGGGTACATATTACGGGGTACGATACGATGCTGCCTCTGAGGAACTCCATATCGCCGCCACGAGAAACATCAATAGCATCCATCAAATCAACTCTGACGCCCTCCAAACCACTCTAAACTCACTACAATCATGATTGCTCAATAATATGATGATCGTCGAATTTTTGTGGTACCTTGAATCAACCGTACACGACACGAACGGATGGGAGATATCGCTCGCGCTCTCGTCGGAAGAGAGAGGCAATATCCTTCGTGATACACTGCCGCTCATCAGATGATGCAGCAACTGCGAGCACAAGCAAGATCATGATATTCTCTCATCAGTGAGTGTTGGTGTTATTGATCCTTGCTGTTGTTGTTGCCGCAACGAATAACGAAAAAGTGAGACTGCGCGTTATCGACGTACTACTGCTGCTCGAGGTTGATCACGGAGCTCTGTGATCGATCATGGGAAAGTATATTCTCTCTCTCGAGTTGCACCTCGCCATTGGAGTCGCGCAGTTGTTGGTGCGTCCATCAGATTGAAGCACGCTGGTCGTTGAGCTCGACGGCCATCGAGGCGTATGGCAGCTGCCAAGTCGCTGCACGCTCTTGGTATCACTCGCGGCTCCAAGAATGATAAAGCCCATCAATACGCGAACGGCTCAATACTGGAGAGCTCAACAGCATCACGCAACGTGCCAGTGAGCAGGAAGCGAGAGCACACAACGAGATATGCGAGCAACACACTATTCATGCAGTCTGCGCGGGCGTTCCATATCATTCGTACACATGCGCAACTCGTCGTTCTTGATATCGGCCAATCCGAAATGCAATATCGTCGTCGATGTGCGTGTGTGTGCTCGCTGAAGGAGTAAAAGGAGCGAGTCTGTCATCACCACTACCATCACTACCAACAACAATAATCACGTGGTGAACGAGTGAGCGAGCGAGTAAGTTGGCTGGTAGATTGCGCACAAGCACACGAGAGAGCACAACAAACGCACAAAGATTATTAACATACATACATACATACATACATACATACATACATCTGGTTCCCATTTGATTCGATCCAGTAACCATTGTCAATAGAGAGTTGAAGGTGGGGTGCTGATGGACAGCGAGTCTGCGGCATACGATGCTCGTCCTTGGCGCAGTGAGCATGTGTGGGTATCGCTGCAGCAGGAGGTATCAGGAGGTATCGAGCACGAGATCAACACTCGTGCGTCCCTCTCAACCACGGTGCAACAACAGGTAAAGCTCCATCTCTACAAAGCCTTGGAACGAGGCACGATCGATCAACGACGTACGTGGGAGTATGGTGGCCGAGGTCAGGGAGTGAGGGTGTATCGCGCCATATTGTCATCATCATCATCTTGTTGTCGTCGTGCGATGCGGTACTCGAACGGCGCAAGGGATGCGCCAATATCCTCGCCGATTGGCTGCAAAGTGGCTCGGCATATGCGCATCCCTCTTTACAAGCGAGCATCAGTCGCCGCGATGGAGAGGGAGCGATGGGGCGACTCGCGAGGCCACGAGCCCCACGAGAGCAGCACAGAAGAGACACGGCCCAACCATCGATGTGCGTGGGTGCAAGTACGCGAGGAAGAGAGTATCTCCTCTGATTCAGCTCCTTCAATCGTGTGGCTTGCGACCCGAAGGAGACAAGGCTTGCGCGACACAAACACCGAGCAGCAGGACCGAGCAGCAAGAGCGAGGGAGGAGGGGTAAAAAGAAGAAGGGTACAACATCATCAGTTTCTCTTGGCTTGCTGCGGCGCGCACCTCGTGTGTTCCCGCGTGGTCTCCCCCACCTAACGGTCAAGTGAGACTAAGCGTAAGGGTGTGCTGAGGATATCCAACGACACGTTCTACGTGG
>Ga0209935_1003896_pt1 | contig 14530 bp, 21 predicted proteins | sample ThiBio_1000_plan_2_FD_183958 | JGI IMG/M metagenome (GOLD analysis project Ga0209935, IMG submission 183958) | Wastewater bioreactor microbial communities from Cape Town, South Africa - Thiocy_cont_1000_plan (SPAdes) | ecosystem: Engineered > Bioreactor > Thiocyanate-remediating >... | reverse complement strand
CGACGATCAGGAAGACGGGATACACTTGTCCGACGCTCGTGCGCGACACGTTGAGGTTGTAGGTGATGACGGCGGTCGAGTAGTTGGCCGGCACGGCATCGAATCGCAGGGCATTGATCGTGACGCTAGTGACATTCAGATGCAGGCCGATCTTGGGGTTGCCGACTGGATTACCTCGCCAAACATACACCTGGACGAGGAGAGAGAGACAGAGAGAGAGAGAGAGAGAGAGAGAGAGAGAGCGAGCCGGAAGCCGATCGGATAGTCGGAGTTGAGTGAGTGCGCGAGAGTGTACCCTTTCGCTCAGTCGTTCCGACGCGCGCGATGCATGACGAGCGTGAGAGACGCGCGTACCGTCACCGGAGCAGAGTACGAGTCAAATGGATAACTTGAGGTTGTGGTGTGGTGGTGTGATGGTCATATCGTCAGTTAGGCGGTCGATTCGATTCGATTCGAGTCCGATTCGATCGTGAAGGCTTACGTACTCTTGGGAGTCTCCCGAAGTGTACCCAATGTTCTGAATGATGATTCCCGGTACCTAAAGCGAGGGAGTCGTTGCGCGCGATACACGAGTGAGACCGAGAGAATGGATCTCCTCGATTGGAGGCGAGAGGTGTTCGCGTGTGTTGCGTTGGCGAACGGCATACCGTGCCATTCGCATACGAGTACTTGACGCCATTGATCTGTACACCGAGCGAATCGACCGCCAGCCGGCCATCGGGAGTCGTGAACCCGGGCGGGAACGACAACGGCGAGAACTGCAGGTTGGCCGATACGCCATACTGGAAGCCGAGCACACGCACGCCGAACGTGACCTCGCCTAGCAGCATGTTGCCGTCGCTCATCGAGACGAGCTGTGAGTCGGATCCTCGCGCGCGGAAGAGGCCGAACACGATGCCGTACGACATGAAGAAGAGCAGTATCACTGTGATGGAGACTGCCCAGTGCACCTGTCCCGAGACAAGAAAGCCAGTGTGAGAGTGAGAGCGCTGTCACGAGAGCGGGTTCAAGGCAGCAATCGAGCGCGAGAGCGGCGTCCATCGCGGACGGCAGCTGCGTGCCGCTCGGACGGGCACGTACCCAGACCCAAGACGGTCTTCTGTAGGTGTGCCAGCAAGTGCGAAACCAGTCGCGCCATTCTTCAGCAGAGCCCATTGCAGTGTGGTGTGTGGGAGGAGAGAGAGCGAGGACGAGAGGCGGCGGTACGAAACTAAATCAGCCGAGAGATGATTTACGCGAGCGAGCGAGCGAGAGAGCGGCCTCTTATGTTTGTATCGGTCATTCATTCAATCGTTCATTCCGTGGAGGCGAGCACATGGGGAGCGAGCCAGCGAGCATGAAACACTGGTGACTGACTTAGAGAGGCAGCTCACCCGAGTTGGCGATGACGACGGTCTTGGCCGGAGCACCGCTGCCCGAGCCGACAGCCTCGATCTTCTTGACAACGTCGAGACCCTCGAGCACCTCACCAAAGACGGTGTGGCGGCCATCGAGCCACGAGGTGGTGACGGTGGTGATGAAGAACTGCGAGCCGTTGGTGTTGGGTCCAGCGTTGGCCATCGAGAGCAAGCCGGGGCCGGTGTGCTTGAGCGTAAAGTTCTCGTCAGCGAACTTGTCGCCGTAGATCGACTCGCCGCCAGTGCCATCGCCTGGAACCACGCGCGCAACGGGTCAGCACAGATGAGGGAGGGTGAGAGAGCACGGGCGCGCGTTCTTCTTCTTCGTCGTCGTCGTCGTCGTACCGCGAGTAAAGTCGCCGCCCTGGATCATGAAGTTGGGGATGATGCGGTGGAAGCTCGAGCCCTTGTAGTGGAGAGGCTTGCCGCTCTTGCCGACGCCCTTCTCGCCAGTGCAGAGGGCGCGGAAGTTCTCGGCCGTCTTGGGGACGACGTCGCCGTAGAGGCCCATGACGATGCGACCAGCGCTCTCGCCACCGATCTCAACGTCGAAGAAGACCTTGTTGGTGACCTTGGCGCCCTTCTTCTACTCGAACAGCCAGACGCAGCGAGAGACGCAGCGAGTGAGCAGGTGCGATCTATCTATCGGTCTTCGTCTTGGCGTGGTGTCGCAGCCCTTCGAGTAGGAGTGCGAGAGAGTCACGTACCTTGGCCTCCGAGAGGCCGAAGACGGCGAGGCAAAGCACGAGAGCAACGAGCAAGACACGCGAGGAACGCATCGTGGTGGTGATGGCGGAGCGAGCGAGCGAGGACGAGAGTGAGGCGCACGAGCAACGAAGCAGCGATGACGTGGACGGCTGGAGTTTCGCTCTATCGCTCCTGCGCGATATCGCGATAGTGCGCTGGCTGGCGCAGCGATTTCTTTCTTCGCCATTCGTTCTCTTGCTCGCTCGCTTGCTTGCTCGTCAGATCGCTCCCGCTCTCGCGCACGCACATGGGTTCCAAGCGCGATGACGACGACGTCGATGCCGATGACGACAGCACCGGCAAGCACCGCCTACGACGCCTGCTGCCTCGTCCAGTGCAGTGCTTCCACTGGCTGTTGGTTATCGTGATCTTGGCACTCTTCTTCGGCGCCTACGGTGCGGTCTTTGGCGCCTTCCGTGCCTCCGGCAGCTCGCCGTCGTCCGCCAACTTTGTCGGCCTTCCGTCGCAGACGGGGTTCACGGCGTGGCAGCTCAAGGTCTTGTCGCAGACGTACGGCTACTCGGCGCAGTTGCAGTTCACGCCGATCTCGTTCCCTGCCGGCTTCACGTCGCCCGACGGACGCCTGATCAGTAATTCGATCGGAGTCTCGATCAATGGCGTGCAGTACAGCTTCGCTGCTGGCACGCTGCCGGGAATCATCACGCAAGACATTGGCTACGACACCGGAGACTCTCAAGAGTACAAGGCGCCACGCGCGCTCGGCTTGGCATCACGCGCGCACGCTCATTGCTTGCTCGCTGTCGAAGCACGTGCGCTTACCTTACCTTACCTTGCTTGGCTTGCTTGCTTGCTTGCTTGCTCTCCAGCTATCCGTTCGACTCGTACTCGGCGCAGCTCAAGATGTACGTGTGGGCCAACGATCCCAGCACCTCGAACGCCATGGGCTTGATCGTCAATGCCACCGAGATCACGATCAACGCACAACGCTACACCTTTTCGCAGCTCGATCTCGGCCCGGGCCTCGTGCGCCTCGAGCTCCACGTCAATCGCACGAGCATCGGGCAGATCTACCCCGTGTTCCTGATCGTCGCCTTCTGGATCATCACGCTCGCGCTCGGTGCTCTAGGTCTGGCCATCATCGTGCACGAGTACCGCCGCGTCGAGGCCGGCATCATTCTGCTGTTCTCGGGAGCGCTGTTCGCCATGCCGGCGCTGCGCAACACGGCACCACTCAGCCCGCCGTTCGGATGCACGCTCGACTACTCGAGCTTCTTCTGGTGCATGCTCACGTGTGTCTTGGGCTTCACGGCGGCCGCCATTCGATACGTGATGCAAGGTCGCTACCCGGCATTCCCGCTGAAAGCCATTTTGCCATCGCAGAACAATGAGATGATGTGACGATCCAGAAGGATTGTTGTTTGTTTGTTTGTTTGTTTGTGTGGATATTCGTCAGGATCCGTGCTCACGTTCGTCAGTGCTTCAACGTGGCTCACTCATATCGCGATTCATGCACTGTTTCCATCGAGTAACTGCTCAATCTCTCTCAATGCGCTGTCTCATTGTCGCCAGCAATCGATCTATCAACATGTATCAATTTGCCAAAGGGCACACTCTCATTTCGCAAGCGAATCCAGCGCTCCAGCAATGGCATCGACGGCTTGGTCGACCTCGCGCTCGCCAATGATGAGCGGCGGGCATATGCGCAGCACATTCTCGCCAGCGTTGATGAACAGCACCTTGCCGTGCTCGCGCGCATGCTCGATCACTGGCGCCACGGGCACCGTCAGCTCGAGGCCCATCAGCAGCCCGAGGCCACGCAGCTCCTTGACGAGGCCCGAGCTGCGGTGCTTCTCGGTCGCGCGCGTCAGCTGCTCGACGAGATAGCGCGCGGTGTTGCGCACGTTGGCGAGGAAGCTATAGCTCGAGAGCAGCTCGAGCGTCACCAATGCGGCGCGCGACGCCAGCGGGCCGCCGCCGAATGTCGTGCCGTGGTCGCCCGGCTTGAGGCACTCGGCCACGCGGCTCTTGAGCAGCACGCCGCCCATCGGCAGGCCACCGGCGATCGGCTTGGCGAACGTCAACACATCGGCCTCGACGCCGAACGGCTCGTGCGCCCACAGATGCCCGGTTCGCGCCAGGCCGCACTGGATCTCGTCGAACACCAGCAGCGCTTGGTGCTGGTTGCACGCGTGTCGAAGCGCACGCAGGAACTCGCCCGTGCACGGCGTCACGCCGCCCTCGCCTTGCACCGGCTCGACGATCACGGCCGCCGTGTCGTCGTCGATCAGCTGCTGCAGGCCGCCGAGATCGTTGAGACGTCCGAACACGAAGCCCGGTACGAGCGGCGAGAACGGCGCACGGTACGCGGCCTTGTGTGTGGCCGACAGCGCGCCCATCGTACGGCCGTGGAACGAGCGCTCGAATGCCACGATCTTGTGCTTGCGGTTGTTCACCACCTCGGGTACTGCTGCCGGAGGAGTGCCGGCAGGAGTGTGGCTCGGGTGTGGCAGCGCGCCCGACGCCACGGCACCGTACTTGCGACTGAACTTGAGCGCCGCCTCGTTGGCCTCGCAGCCGCTGTTGCACAAGAACACGCGATCGAACGACCCACCGCTCGTCTCGATCAAACGTTGCGCCAATTGCGGCGCCCATTGGTTGTGATAGTAGTTCGAAAAGTGTACCTATCACAGCACCAGCATCAGCGTGAAGCGATGCGCCTCTCCCTCTCGCTCACGACGTACGCCTTGCTGCACTTGCGCCGTCACCGCATCGACCCACTCCGGATGAGCATGCCCAATCGATGACACAGCCACACCCGCCATAAAGTCCAGATACTTGACGCCCTCGAGCGTGTAGACATACGAGCCCTCGGCGTGCGAGATCACGAATCCCGCACGACCATACAGCGGCAGCAGATACTTGGCATCAAGCTCCACCAGCTCCTTGGTCGTCTTGGGCGCCGTAGCACCACCACCACCACCACCACCAGTATGAGCCCTCCTCACACCGAGGGGCTTGGTGACATAACGAGATGAACCTCCAGCCAACACGAGCCGTGAGGCAGCAGCGATGTAGTGGCGATGCATCATCACGAGGCGAGCGAACGACAGCGAACGAAGAGAAGAGCGAAAGGAATGCTGCGCCTCAGGCGAGCAAGAGAGGCACCGGGGTACACGCGCAAAGCCGCAGTAACGATCTCTTTTTCTTCCTCAGGCGCCTCTCCTCCTCTCTCGCTCTCTGCTCCTTCCTCCTGCGCGGCTCGTCGTTGTTGTTGTTGTCAGTGTCGCATTGCGCGCTCTCGCTCTCTCGCTCTCTATCCCCCGCGTTTGGCTCGCTCTCAGTCTCCTCCCTTACTCTCTGCTCTATCTTGGTCGTGGTAGATTCCTCGTGAGTGTGTGAACCTCACCAACCACGAGAACGACGTCGGCAGCTCGCTCTCTCTCTGTGTGTGTTGCGGCCCTCGTAGTTCCTTGACGCGCCAGCGGCCGCCTCGTGTCTCTCTCTCCTCTCTCGCTCGTGCGAGTGAGCGGTTGCGTTGAGCCCTTGGACCACCACGACCTCAGCCATGTCAGTGCTGTATCGCGGCTCGTGGGCGCCGGCGCCACGCGCCTCGTTCGCGGCCCACAATCCCTTCAAGTTCGTACAGCCGGCCAGCAGCAGCCCCAACGTCCAAGAGATCGTACGACAGCGCAAGATGGCTCGCAAGGAGAGCGTCGTCGTCATTGGCGAGGAGGTGACGCGTCGGCCGACCGGCGAGCTCGTCGTCAAGAGCATCTTCGAGAGCGACCGATCGGCGCTCGAGTACGCGCTCTCGCTCGGCGGCTTGATCGGCCCGCTGTCGCTCGATGAAGAGCACGACCACCACGACCAGGACGGTCGTGATCACGAGCACAACGACTCCTCATCACCATCATCCTCATCCTCCAGCGCAGAGCCTCTTCATCATCAGCCTCATCCTCATCATCGTCGCCATCATGCTACGGGTGTCATCGACTCATCGCCTCCGCATGACGTGATGCACCGCGCGGCCTCCGACAAGGCTCTCTCGGCTGCCGCCCTCACGGCAGCCACGCTCCTGGGCTCGTCAGCATCCTCTTCCGAGATCCGTCGCTCGGCCTCGACCTCGTCATCGCCCTCCATCTCTCGCACCGGCTCGGGCGTTCTGCGTACCACCTCGTCGGGCAGTGAGCAGCACCGCCAGCAGCGCCATCAACTCGCGCACTCAATCTCCTCGAGCTCCATCATCGAGCACCCGCTGACCGACGACAACAACACCGACGGCTACTTGAGCAGCGAGTACGCGCTTGCCACCTCACAGCCGATCTTCATACCGATTGGCGACATGCGCGAGGCCGAGGTGCTCACCGAGGAGCACATCTCGGACGACGACGACGACGAGCTCGGCGACCCGCTCGACTTTGACTCGCAGCTCGAGTCGTCGTCGATCGGCGCCGAGGAGCTCGAGTGGGACGAGCAGGAGCTCAACGCCTCGTATGCCGCCGTACTTCAGCAGCTCAGCTACAACCCACGCGAATCGCTCGCCTCGTGCTCGTTCGGCGTCATGTCGTACGCTTCGCACGTCACGCCATCGGCCAGTGAGCCATCGCTCGCATCCTCCAGCGCCCCCTCCATCGCCACTAGCTGCGCCTCTTCCTCCTTGTCGTCGGTCTCGTGCTCCTCGACATCCTCCGCTGCGCGTGCAGCCGCCATGGCCAACCGCGAGGCAAGCCTGCGCTCGCTCGGTACTCACTGCCAACTCGAGAACCTCGTCACACCCAACCAGGCGCGCTTCGCCGTCTTGGCTCGCAAGTACTGGAAGAGCCGCGGCGGTATCGCGTGCTGTTCGGTGGCTGAGGCCGAGGAGGTCTATCTCAACTCGCTCACCAGCAGCTCGTCGGCCGGAAAGCCGGTCGATCCTCTCGCCGAGACGCTCCTCGCACAGGCGCTCGATCCCGCACAACAGCAGCGCTTGCAGCGCAAGCTTCGCCGCGCCGTCTTCGGCATCCCCATTCCGCTGCTCCTCGCTCGCCAGAAGCAAATCCCCGCCCTGAGCTCTCTCGACGTTCCGTTCGTCGTGTACCATATTGTCGAGCACATTAAGGCAACCGGAGGTACGCACACCCTGACCGCATCGCCGCCGCCGCCTCCTCCTCCTCCTCCTATTTCTCTTCTTCCTCTTGCTGCTGGAGCTGACATTATCCACTCTCCTAGGAATGGTTGCTGAGGGTATCTTCCGCGTATCAGGCCATCATGGTCATCAAGCAGAGGCCGTAGACCAACTCGACTGTGGTAGGCTTGTAAATTATGTACGTCACGCACTCCAGCCTACCCGATCTCGCCCGCGCGCTCACTCACTCGCTCACTCGCTCACTCACTTGTTGTTCCATGTGTCCGCAACCAACAGGAAGGAATGAATGTCCATACCGTTGCAGCGATCCTCAAGTACTTTTTACGACGGTTACCAGCGCCTATCGTACCACGTCAAGTCTTCTTCCCACGCTTCCGAGCAGCCATCGGTACTGATCCTTTGCGTCACTCACTCACTCTCTCACTCACTTGTTATTTGGTCTCACACCATTGTCTTTTGCTAGGCATCGCTTCGGAGGAGATTCGTAAGCACTACATGGCGACCATCGTCGCGTGTCTACCACGATGGAGCTTCGCGCTGCTGCGCTACCTCACCTTCTTCCTCAACACGGTAGCGAGCTTCTCAAGCAAGAATCGCATGAACGCATCGAACCTCGGCATGGTGTTTGCGCCCTCGTGGTTCGGTACCATCGAAGACGACATTCGCACGCCGAGCTCCAACAGCCCCGTGGTCGGTCGGTCGGCGAGCATCTCTCAAGGCCCCGGTACCCGTGGCCCGGTGATCGACCAGACCGCCATGTTGCAAGATGCGCTGCTGACTGGCAAGCTCGCCACCGAGCTCATCACGCATTGCCACTACATCTTCCAGGACGGCATCCAGCCCCTGGGCGTGTATCTCGTTCCGCCTGGCACCAATGTCTCGACGCTCCCGAACCTCATCATCTCCACCACGACACAGGAGCGCATCCTGGCCGATCTGACACGGTTACGCGGCGACACGACCGATGAGGAAGAGGACGACGACGACGAGGAAACCAGCGGCTCCGAGAGCACGGCCACGGCGACGTCGGTCACGCAAGAGAAGCGCACCAGCACCCCGCCATCGATCTCTCCACCACGGCCCTCTCAAGCGGCACAGCTCCGTGCTGCCAGCGGTCTCGTCTTCACGTCGAGCGAAGACCTCTTCCGCCTGACGCGTGGCAGCTCGAACTCGGCCAAATCTCCGCTGCGAGCCATCGCCGCTGCCGCCACCGCGGCCCCGATCGCTGTCCCGGTGCCCAACTCAAGCAATAGCTCCGCCAATATGCACGGCCGCTCGCGTTCGCTCTCGCTCTCGGCCTCGTTGGCACCGCCGCCCAGCTTCGCGCTCACAAAGACCACCAACATCGTGCAGAACGGAGTCGTCACCTCGCTGCCGATACCGCTCTCGCTGCCGCTTCTGTCCTTGTCGGTCGGAGACGAGATCTACGTCTTTATGCGTGCCGTACGACATGGCATCTGCTACGCCGAGATCGACGGAGTCACTGGCTACTTTCCGCTCTCGATCCTTGGTCAACTTCGCCGTCTCGATGTGCGGGCTCCGGCCGAGGTACTCACGCAACTCCCAATGCCCTCGGCAGGAGGAGGTGGAGGCAGAGCGCTCGCTGCTCCGAGTCCCTCTGATACGCTCGACATTCGACCACCGGTATCTCCACAAATTCTACGCCACCGCTCGATCGAACCAGTCGCCAGTACTTCGTTTTGATCGAGTGATTGTTGCCGTCAGTCGTTAGTCCCTCCCTCTCTCGCTATCTCATTGTAAGAATGTATATGTAGGTTTTTGATCTTGTTCGATTGTGTGTCTCTCTGTGTCCGTGTGTTTTAAGCTTGTTCTAATCCAACTCGATGTGTACACTACATCACCAATACAACCCTAATGCCGTCGTGTGGCTACGGTTGTAGGTGCTTTTTATCATCATTCCTTTGCCTGGCAAACAGACAGCACTAACCACAACAACGCACTCGGCTCACGAGCTCTTCTTCCAGCTGGCAGTTATGAATTCCAGACATAGCGCAAGCGATAAATACAACAATACATCGGCGCCATCGCTAATCTCGATTGCGTAGTTGTCCAGCTGGAGCTCATTCACACGCTCCGGAATGATGGTCGCCACTAACAAGCGGTCGATGAGTTCAGAACAGCGAACACGCGCGCACACGAAAACAGGCGTACGTACTCTTCACGTCGCCATCATACAGTGCAAGTACTGTCATCCAGTCTCCCGTTTGTTTGATTGCTACATCGTAACGCCACCGACAGTCAATAACAAGCACACAATCGGTGTACTGAGCGAGAGGACGTACTGCGGCCACCACCAAGCGTGATGCGCACGGAATGTGCAAACGATCCTGGAACCACCGTTTGATTGATGGTGCATATCAGCTCGCGAACTGGATGCACACACGGTACGGCATCCGCCACCGAGAAGGGCGTCTCGAGCGTCGTGCTCTCGCGTGAGAAGCACTGACACTTGCTGCGATCGTGTGTCGGATAGCAGAATCGATGAATCTCGTAGCGCCGTGCACCGAGTCTGCTCGAGCCCACAGCCCAGGTGTGTGAGAGGGGATGCTGCGGTCGGCATCTGCACTTGCGCCGCTGGAACCTACCGTTCTTCTTCGCGAATACTCATCAGCTGAACACCGCTGCAGTTCGAGATCTTGGTGAGGATGCAATCCTGCGCTCGGATGCCACTCTTGACCATGAACCACACCAACCCGTCGGCGCCGTTGATAGGAGACTGCGATCGATTCCAGAAGCAATAACCCGTGACGAATCGCACTCCGTTGGGATATACAAGGATCGGCGCATACGGCTGCAAGTTCGATCGCATGCAAGCGATCCATCGATGAGTCTCGTGCGGATCGAATCGAGCGAAGCAACGGCTATACCGCGACCGACGAACCTCGACCGACCCTCTCGGGGGAACGTGAAAGCGCTGGCTCCATTGGCGATCCTCGGGTCGAATCATCAATGTCGACATGTTGGAGACGATCTGCTCTTCGGTGGAACGCGTCATGCTCGATTGCTCATGAGTATCGGAGCTCTCTGCATGACCACTCGGGCGGCTCTCGAGCTCAGCATGCTCATCCTCCGACAGGAGCGAGATGACGACGCGCGGCTTGGTTCGCTTCATCTGTTGAACGAATCACTCAGCATTCTCTTCGTTTGGCTCTAGCTCATGCGCGCACGTGTGTGTGAGTGCGAGTGTGTGCGCGCACCTTGGCCAGCTTAGCCCCGGCTCGGCTTACGACCGAGGCCGATTCGGTATCGAGTTGCAACATGTCATGAAAGTAGCGGCATTGGAGTATGTCGGCATTCCGTATCAGTTGCGAAAAGTACCTGGAGCGAACAGCAAGGTTCAGTACTCGAGGGAGGCAGCGCACGAGGTCGAAGAGGCACACGTACACGAGAAGCTCGCGCGATCGATCAATGTCGGGATTGGTGACCTTGGAGATGTAGCGCTTGGCGGGAAAGGTCGGCAGCGGTATCTCGCTGAGCTCTTGTAACTGTGTACGTGCGTGCACATAGCGATCAGTGGTGGCACTCGGCGTCGATGCAGGTCGTATCAGACTGGCATACTTTGAGATGCATCTCGCGAAACTTGCGATAGCGAGCAGTTAACGATACGACGATCATGTGGATTTGTAGCTCGAACGTGTACTCCTGCGCGATCGGCAAGCGTATGAGTACGACTTCGAAGGCTGGCGGTGTGGTACGCGCCAACGTACCTTGTAGATCTCGTTCGGAGTGTGGATCGTGTTGACGGCTTGTAGTCGAGCCTCGGGCACCTCGACGAAGCTGCCGACAGCAAAGAGCGCGTTCAGCATCGGCATCTTGCGCTTGATCGACGAGGCCGTGGTCGGAGAGGTCGATGGCGATATGGTGGCCGGTGTCGCCGTGCTGGTAGTCGAAGTAGTCGAAGATGTCGTAGTATTCGTGGCTCTGGGACTCGTGTGCATCGCGTGGTCGGGTGGCGTGGTCGCGAGCGTGAGCGCATTGTCGTCAGCGTCGTAGGAGCCTGAGAGTGATGGCAGCTCGCTGACGGTACTGCGCGATCGAGTGACGATGGGTTCGGGCGGAGGTGGTGGCGGTCGCGTGAGTAGATCGTCCGGGAGAGGCAGTAGAGTCGCGGGCCACCATGGCGCCTCGTAAGGCGAGGAGGACGTTGTGGACGACGACGACGACGTGGCGCGCGCTCGTGTGCTGCTGGGCGAGGTCGACTCGTGCTCGCTGCCGCCGCTATCGTGCGAGCTCGCTATCGACTGTGTCGTGGTCGAGATTGGTGAACTCATGGTTGACCACCGCACCCACGCACACCGCGCATCCACCCAACAGACTCGCGGCTTTGTATGTGATTGAGAGAGAGAGCGAGAGCGAGAGAGGGCAGCGAAGCAACAAGCGCGCTCGTTGCTCGAATCAACCAATCACTGGACCACTCTCATTGATTGGACCCGAACCAACGAACTAATCCATCCACGGACACATTGATTGACGATGATAACGATGATCAGGATAATCGACTCGAATGCTCTTCGATGCTTGCTGGGTTGGTGTATTGTACATGGGGACGACCGAATGTCGTCATGGATCGAGTGCGGGCTATCGATCTCGGACGGCTCAACCAAACGCTAGCTTCTTGCGACCTCGAGCTCGCACTGGAGATTGATACACGTGAGGGAGGGAGCATTGACCGATATTGCGGCCGCATGAGGTAGCGTGGCAGCGTACGTACCTGCTTCAAGACGATTGAGTGTCAGCTTGGCCTTCTTGGACGCTGCGCCATACGCGCTCAACACGAACTCGAACAACGACTCGGATGTATGGTGCGTGCTCAAGAACGCTCGCTCGAGCACGTAGAGGTCGACAGCGCGGTCCTCGTCCAACGATGAGGTCGACGACAGACCAAAGTCGATCGGTACCTTGACGGCGATGACAACGGCCACGATGATGGCGACATCATGTTGGCGATCGAGCAAGTGATGGCAGTAGCTCTGTGTGTGTGCGTGCGTGGAATAGTAGCTGCCACGTACCAGGTGTGGGGAGCCTTGCTCGGGTCGATCGGTACGCACGAGTATGTTGGATGTTGTCAGGTCGCCATGCACGAGCCCAGTGTCGTGTATCTGCGCGACCAAGCGTCCGATGCCGCTCGCGAGCTCCTTGGTTTGATCTGCCGTCCACATCACGGTAAGCACCGCGGCGAGGCCCGCTCATGCATGCCATGACATGGCTACGAGGCGGTAGTGGTAGCAGCATCTACACACCGTTCCACGGGAATGCGTCGCGATTGATGAGCTCGCGCGCTGTGATGCTCGGTACGAATGCCATGTAGATCCGGCGGTTTGGAAGGTCGAGGTACAGCGGTATCGGGGCATCGATACCAGCCTTACGACACTTGGCAAGCGCTCGTACTTCCTAATCATGATGACGATGGCTCATATCGCCGCCGCCGTCGTCAAGAATGAGCGAGCGATCGATCGTGGCCGACCTGCATCGAGCGATCGTACTTGTTGCAATCGACGCACTGAGAGCTTCTGATCCAGCGTCGCATGTCGATACTGCTTGACGAATCGCTCCTTGATGATGACCTCCGAGCCAAGGAAGGTGCCAGTATACACGCGCTGCGCTCGAGTCAACCAGCCAACAACGACGACAACGACGACGACGAGGAAGCGATGAGCGACACCAACTCGATCACAGTCGGCGCTGTGCGATAGCGAGAGTGCGATATCGATATCGATGACGACACGCACTGCTTCAGCGCCTTGGAAGATCAAGGTGGCGCCAGGTGGGCCGATGATCGTCGAGGTCTCGGATGTATCGGACGAAGCCATCGTGGTCGCAGAGCGAGCGAGCGAGTCAGACGGACGGACGGACGAGGTGCGTGCGCGACAGCGACAACGAGCAATGAACGATCGTCCCCAAGCATCCTGATACTTGACCACAATACCTACCTATCACGATGCCACTCATTACAAGACCTTGTAGGCAGGTATGTATGCATGTATGTACACGATTCTGGGTGTAGCTAGGTGCGCGCCACTAACTCACGATGCATCGCTTTCGATGGGCGGGCTTGATCGGCTCGGTGTGGCCCCAGGTCGCGAGTCGGTGGCAGTACGACACGGGCTCAATGTCCATGACGCGATAGACCTTGTGCTTGGCCTGCACGGCCTCCACCCACTCGTCGATGCTGGCACGCATCTCAGCTTGAGACGGAGGGAGGATCTGACCGGTGAGTACGCGACCGAACCAGCGGGCTTGTTGTTCGGCGACCGGGTGGAGCGAGCCTGGGGTCCGGGAGCACACGCGAGCGTGCGATCAGCACAGCGCGAGAGTGGCATCATGTCGCGTACACGGCACGTACCACCGACATTCGAGACCGCGACCACGATGAGGTTGGGCAGCTCGGGCGGCACAAAGTACTCCCACATTCTCACGTACTGTGAGGTCGGAATGCGTGCGTCGATACGGTGGACCGGGATCATCGAGTCGCGGAGGAACGGGAACGATAGCTGGTAGCCCGAGCACGAGATCACGAGGTCGGCATGTACCGGCTCGAGCGCCGTGCTCGATGTGGCAGTGGCACCGTCGGCGGCAGCAGCGGGAGCAACGGCAAAGTACAGCAGCTCGCCGGCAGCGTGAGAGACCGCTGGCAGGAGCTTGAACACGATCTCGGTGCCGTGGCACGAGAACGGCACCGTGGTTCGACTCGAGATCGACAGCGACTTGACGCGGGCGCGAGCTCGCAGGTCGCGTGCAATGTCGTAGGCACTCGCGCCCCAGCCACAGATGACGACATCGAGTTCGTCTCCAATGTCAGGCGTACGGTACGAGTGTGAATGCACGATACGGCCCGTGAAGCCAGCCAGCTCGGGTCGTGTGTTGGGCAGCCAATGGTGCCCATTTGCAATCTACAGCACGCAGACACACAGACACAAGGCCGATTGGTGGGCCGTGATCGAATGCATAGAGCAGCGTGCACATGCGCACTGTGAGCCTGTCGTGGCCCGACGTACAATGATAGCATCGAAGACGGCGGTGTTTCTCGTGGGCTCTACAGCTCGAGCACTTGGATCTTGCTGCACCGACGGTGCCGAGCCGTGAACCAGCGAGCTGTAGTCGTCGTACGTGACGCGCCACTTGAGATGCGGCTCGATCCACGAGCTGGCACCAGCCAGTGCGTCGTCGCCCTCGCTTATCACCGAGCCATCGTCGGCATGCAGCTCGGGCTCGACAGACACCACCTTGTGTCGAAAGCGCACGTGGTCCGTGATTCGATAGTGTGCCGCATAGTCGA
>Ga0209935_1003895_pt1 | contig 14531 bp, 28 predicted proteins | sample ThiBio_1000_plan_2_FD_183958 | JGI IMG/M metagenome (GOLD analysis project Ga0209935, IMG submission 183958) | Wastewater bioreactor microbial communities from Cape Town, South Africa - Thiocy_cont_1000_plan (SPAdes) | ecosystem: Engineered > Bioreactor > Thiocyanate-remediating >... | reverse complement strand
CTCCTGTATCATCATGCCAACCTCTACATGCGTGATGTCAACAACAAAACGCCTCTCGATCTGGCAGCAACCGGCAGCTGGAGCGCAAAAACGCTCGATAGTCACAGTACGTACATGTGTCTCTCTGGGTGTATCAAGTTGCCCGAGTTGCTTGCTGACTCGATCGAATGATGTATGCACCGCAAACAGTATATCCTCAATGGAGTATCCGAAATCACTCGCGAGCTCCCAAAGCCGTCAGGGCGCTCGTTTCCACGTTCACAATGATTCGATCGATTGCGTTGTGGTCATCAATCTCGCTGCTTCCGAATGAGCTCTTGTTCTTGATCTTTGAGTTTCTCGATTACGATTCCATTCTTGAAGTTTCATGCTGATGGCCATCCGCATGTTTGCGAGGCTTCATGTATTGTTACTCATAATAGAGTGCAACAACAGCAACAGCAACAGCAACACTACGCATAAAAGTACGCAGCAACGTGATATCGAATAAAGTATGCCACGACGCCGCAAAACACTTGAAAGCACAGCAGTTGGATGGCGAGACTGCGTTCAGTTGCAGGGCCAAAGAGATAGAGCCACGCGTTAATGAGCGTCAAGTTCTTGGAGTACTCGAGCTTGCCGGTCTTGGTATTCAAGCTGCACCAACCAATCAATCAATCAAATCAATCAATCAATCAATCAATCAATCAATCAACCAATCAATCAATCAATCAATCAATCAATCAACCAATCAATCAATCAATCAATCAATCAATCAATCAATCAATCAATCAATCAATCAATCAATCAATCAATCAATCAATCAATCAATCAATCGAATCAATCAAGGGCGCTGAATGAATTCACGCTCGTTCATCAAAGCACCAACGTACACAGGGAGACGATGACGTGGGCAAGGAATGATCTTGAGCAACTGAGGCAGAGAGAGCACGGCATTGATGGCTTGCGGAGTAAAGATGATCATCAAGGTCTTGCTAAAGTGGCCGAGGATGCCGGCGACCGCGAACGCCATGCCTGCAAAGTACGTGAACGTATCACCGACAAACACTTGCGATGGATACCTGTTGGCATCGTTACGGCGGTTGCGTGAGTGAGAGGGTGAATCAACTATGACGATGACGACAACGACAACGACAACGACGACGACGACAATAGCAGTAGTATTTGTGCGGATGGCGCGTACTTGTTGTAATAGAAGAGACCCAAGGTGACCATGAGGAAGGGCAGCATCAGGAAGATGGAGAGTATGTGGTTGTCGGGGCTCTGGCCGTTGAGCTCGAGAAAGTTGTGCACCAAGATCTCGAACGCGATCACGACCGCTTGGCCGGTCTCGAGGCCGTTGATGCCGGCAAAGATGTTGATGGCGTTGGTGCAGAAGACGGCGAGGATCTCCATGTACAGCAGGTAGAAGACGCCGAGCGTAATGTCGTAGCCGAGCCACGCACGAAGCGGCGTCGGCACGATGATGTTGGTCGGTCCGTCGTACGCCATGATGAGCGGGAAGCCGGCGAGGAATGACAGCAGCAGCTTGATCGACCATCGCACGTCGAGCACGTCGTCGGCGAAGCCCAAGAACAGCATCAGGCACATGGACGTCAGCGCCGCATTGTACACTGCTTGCTCTTGCTAGATCGATCATCATCAATGCGCAGCGTGTCGTCATTTGATGCCGTAGCCGGTTGATGATCGATACAGCAGTGCAACTAGAATGATAAGTAACTTGGTCTACCGAGAGAGAGAGAGAGAGAGAGAGAGAGAGAGAGAGAGAGATCTATCGAAGAGATACTATGCTACATACCGAACCAATAAAGAACCATTTGAGCGAGATAGCAGCCATCAAATACACGGTAGCAGGAACGATACCAAGAGCTTCAGGGCTATAGATATCCAATCCAATCCAATGCAATGCAATCCAATCCAATTCAATCAATCGACTGAGCCACAGTGCGTTGCGAGATATGAAAGGCCTCGCGGGCGCGTCTCGACGTACATGGGCTCCGATCCTCCCTTGTTGATATCGCGACCAGAGAGACCGGCCTTGAGGCACGAGTCCTTGATGACCGGCACGAGGCGCAGCGTGGCGAGGAACGAGAGGGCCGACACGGCGGCGAGGGCCGCCAGCCAGCCGAGCGTCAGGCTCGACGAGCCCCCGACGCGGCCCTCGACCAGCTCGTGCGCCACCATGCCGCAGTACACCACCGGCACGATGATGCTCGCCGCCGCGAACGTGCTGCGATTGCGTGCCGACGCACTCGTGGTGGCGGTTGGAGCTGCCGTTGTGGTCGCGCTCATGGTGTTGGATGGGACAGGTGGGCGGGCAGGCGACGATGCGAGCGCGAGCGAGGCAGCAACCAACTACCGCCATCTCCCATCGGCCATCGCCTATCATCACTCGATGACGTGGAGGCCCTTGACGTGGCCGGCCGCTCCCAGACCTGGATACCTCCAAGTGCCTCGAAACAAACCTCGTCTTGGTCAGGCGAGCGCCATCTATCGTGGCACGTGGACCAGCAAGAGGTACCCTCAGCAGAGCCCCGAGATATTTCTGTTCAAATCTAACGAACTGCGTGGTTCGATAGCGCAGGTGCGTCACCCACTCGCTCTCCTATTTAGATACCGGCACCTCCTGTAACCTCGAGCGTGTGACCCGAGACATACGACGACAAGGACGACGCGAGGAACAGCATGGCACCCGCGGCCTCGTGAGGTTCGCCCTGGCGGCGCAGAGGAATGCCCTCGAAGCCCGACGCGGCCGCCGTCATCTTGCCGGGAATGCCGAGCGCGATCTTCTGGCCCTCGACCTGGATGAAGTCGCCCTTCTCCTTGGCCTGCGTCAATCGCGTGTTGATGAGGCCGAACGCGATGGCATTGCAGCGGATACCGAACATTCTGATCGACGAACCGCTGGCAGCGTCAGACCTCTCGACGCTCTCGCGCAATGTGTCGCGCGGTGTCGCACGCACCCCCACTCCTTGGCGACCGTCTTGGTGAGACCAATGATGCCCATCTTGGCGGTGGCGTAGTTGGCTTGGCCCAAGTTGCCGTGGATGCCCGAGGTCGACGAGATCTACACCGCCGTCGATGCGCGTCACTCACGAATGTCGGGAGGAGGATGCCGCGCGAGCACGTTCGAGCGAGCACGTACGTTGATGATGCTGCGGTTCTCGGGCGTCTTGCCTTCGTCGATCTCACGCTTGGCGGCCTCGCGCATGTACGGCGCAGCGGCACGGATCAGACGGAACGGCGCCGTGTTGTGGACCTCGAGCATCACGTGCCACTGCTGGTCGGTCATCTTGTGCAGCATGCCATCTGCGAGAGCGAGAGATTGCTCGCTCGTGTCAAATGGAGCACGCCAGCAACCACAACAACAATACACCGGCAATCATCGCTCGCTCGATGGTAGGATGGATTGCTCGTAGATACCCCATGTGAATCCCGCGTTGTTGACCAAGATGTTGAGCTTGCCATACGCACTGTGGCGCGCGCGTGGTTGTGAGTGCGACATTGATACGGCATCCTCGCCCAACACCACCAACGTACTCGATCGTTGCTTGAACCACGCGATCAGCAAACGTCGGGTCCGTTACATCACCGCTGCGAGAGTGCTGCAGATATGAGTCGATCAAGCGTACTCGAGCGCCGCCAAGCACCGCCTTCGCGACCGACGTACGCGAACGAGATGGCTGCTCCGCCATTCGAGCGAATCTCGGCGGCTACCGCCTCGGCCTTGGCTACAGACCCGGCGCCATGTCAGAACCATCGGTGTACACCACCGAGCGAGCAGCCGCCGTTGCAGACAGTACCTCCGTCAAGATCCGACACGACGACGCGAGCGCCGTGGGCGCCGAACAGCCTGGCGGTCGCGGCGCCGATGCCCTGCCCCGCGCCCGTCACGATCGCCACCTGGCCCTCGAGCAGCGGCGCCACTGACGTCGCGCCCGCCACTCCCTCGACTCCTACGCTGCTGCTGTCGCCGAGAGAGCTCGCTGCAGACGCAGCGACATGACCAGCGATGACACCAAGTCGGTCCATTTGTGCGCCGGGTGCGAAGCAAGGAATGGAATGCAATGCGCCTCTGCCTTCGCGCTCAAGGGATCGATAAGAGGCAGCATTCAAGGTCTCAAGGGATCGATAAGGGGCAGCGGGGCAGCATTCAAGGTCTCAAGGGATCGATAAGAGGCAGCATTCAAGGTCTCAAGGGATCGATAAGAGGCAGCATTCAAGGTCTCAAGGGAATAAGGGGCAGCATTCAAGGTCTCAAGGGATCGATAAGAGGCACCATTCAAGGTCTCAAGGGATCGACAAGCAGCATTCAAGGTCTCAAGGGATCGATAAGAGGCAGCATTCAAGGTCTCAAGGGATCAATAAGAGGCACCATTCAAGGTCTCAAGGGATCGATAAGAGGCAGCATTCAAGGTCTCAAGGGATCGATAAGGGGCAGCGGGGCAGCATTCAAGGTCTCAAGGGATCGATAAGAGGCAGCATTCAAGGTCTCAAGGGATCGATAAGAGGCAGCATTCAAGGTCTCAAGGGAATAAGGGGCAGCATTCAAGGTCTCAAGGGATCGATAAGAGGCACCATTCAAGGTCTCAAGGGATCGACAAGCAGCATTCAAGGTCTCAAGGGATCGATAAGAGGCAGCATTCAAGGTCTCAAGGGATCAATAAGAGGCACCATTCAAGGTCTCAAGGGATCGATAAGAGGCAGCATTCAAGGTCTCAAGGGATCGATAAGGGGCAGCGGGGCAGCATTCAAGGTCTCAAGGGATCGATAAGAGGCAGCATTCAAGGTCTCAAGGGATCGATAAGAGGCAGCATTCAAGGTCTCAAGGGATCGATAAGAGGCAGCATTCAAGGTCTCAAGGGATCGATAAGGGGCACCAGTCGTTTGGCAGCGCCGCATCGTCCACGTCTCTCGCTTCGACCCCGACCGACCTCGACCTTCCACGCCACCGCATCATCCAGCATGAGCACCGAAGAGGCCACCGCCAGCAAACGAACGGCCGACGCGGCCGAGTTGGACGAGCACGCGAGCAAGAAGCAGCGCAAGCCGGTGCGCATCTGGTGCGACGGCTGCTTCGACATGATGCACTACGGCCACGCCAACGCCCTGCGCCAGGCCAAGCTCGAGGGTGACTTCCTGGTGGTCGGCGTGCACTCGGACGCCGACATCACCAAGCATAAGGGCCCGCCCGTCATGAACGAGGCCGAGCGGTACGTCAGCCGTTGGATAGACTCGTTCGCTCGCTCGCTCGCTCGTTGGTTCGTGGAGCTTGTGCCACAATCCTCGATCGCTGATGGCTTCGTGCACACAAACACAAACACACAAACATACACGTGCCTCCCTCTCGATATCTCTCTGTTTGTATCCATCTATGTCTCTCCAGTTATCGGGCAGTACGAGCGTGCAAGGTTCGTTACCACAACTTCTCGATGCAATCCAACTCTCTCGCTAACTCTCTCACTCACTCGGCACATTGATTAGTGGGTCGATGAAGTGGTCGAAGGAGCACCATACCAAACTCAGCTCGGTACGTGGAGCACCTTGCGTGCCTGATCTCGTCATGTGAGAGAGAGAGAGAGAGAGAGAGAGAGAGAGAGAGAGAGATGCATCATGGCGCTCACTACTGGCTTGCTCCTTTGATCGAATGGTGCCGTACGGATGGAGCAGAGGTGCTGATCGAGCACAACATCGATTGGTGCATCCATGGTGATGACATTGTCACGACGGCTGATGGCGAGGATTGCTACGCCAAGGTCAAGGCCGCTGGCAAGTTCAAGTGCGTTGCTATCTCGAGTCAGTCGCGATGCATCCCGAGTCTCACGGCGCTCGTTGTGCAGGACCGTACCGCGCACGCGAGGAGTGTCGACCACCGACCTCGTGGGCCGTATGTTGCTCATGACCAAGGAGCACTTTACCGAGCAGGAGAGCCTCAAGAACGACAGCGGCGCCATCAAGGAGTTCCAGTCGCAGGCGCAATCGCCGCACACGCGTCTCACGCAGTTCATCCCGTCGTCGCGTCAGATCGTGCAGTTCGCCGAGGGTCGCGAGCCCAAGCCCGACGACAAGATCGTCTACGTCGATGGCGCCTTTGACTTGTTCCGTACGCGTCGCTCTCTCTCTCGATTGGTTTCGTGTGCTCACACATCGACCGTGCAGACGTGGGACACATTGGCTTGCTCGAAAAGGCCAAGGCTCTCGGTGACTACTTGATCGTCGGAGTCCATACCGACCAAGAGGTCAACCGTATCAAGGGCTCCAACCTTCCAATCATGAACCTCCTCGAGCGTGTGCTCGGTGTCTTGTCTTGCCGCGTATGTATTTTGTGGAGATTGCCTTGTCCGCAACGTGCTCACTAACTCACGCACGCTACCACCAACGTGTGCATGTGCATGTGTCTAGTACGTCGATGAGGTTATCATCGGTGCACCGTATGCTCCGACCGAGCAGCTCATCAACCAGCTGCGCATCTCGGTCGTGTGCCACGGCTCGCAGGACGTGTCGCCATGCGCCGACGGTACCGACCCGTACGCCGCTCCCAAGGCGCTCGGCATCTTCCAGACCGTCAACAGCGACTGCCCGCTTCAGACGGCCGACATCATCTCGCGTATCGTCGCCAACCGCTTGGCGTACGAGGAGCGCAATCGCAAGAAGGAGGCCAAGGAGGTCGCGGAGCTCACGCCTCACGCGTAAGCCACGTGCACACCACCGCAGCGAATCGTGCGCCACTTCAATTGGAATACCCCATCGAAGCTTCACTGTGGTGTAACGAGATATCATTCTCCCGTTCGCTAGAGAATGCCACTATGCGACAATATATCACAATACGCTCGAGATTCAACGACGTCGTTGCGGTCAGTCTGGTTTGGTCCAATTACGGCCGGTTAGAAAACTCGCCCCGACTCGATCGACGCTGCTCGCATATCTACCTACCTCCTGGCTCATATCTATCAATCCTTATCCTCCATGCTCTCTCTCTCTACAAAATGACCTATCAACGTTGTTATTCGGGTATCTTGATAGTATCGACCACAATAGTCTGGCTACTGTGGTGCCATTCACCGACCGAAGCTGCTCTCATCGCCTCGAGTACCGTCACCGAGTGTCTCGTGAGTAGCGCTGGTGCCTCTCCTACATCTGATCAATCGACCTCATGCCAGCGTCAGATCGTTGTCAGCCTCACAGTCGATGCCAATCAGGTAAGCCAACGTCGTCTTGCTCAATGTACTACCGGCACACTCACTCGCGTCCGCTGAAGGGAGGCGGCTCCTCCATCCAAGCCACACTGTCGAGTGCCACGAGTCCCGACGGCACGCCCAACACATTCCTACATCCATGGACCATCACACTCTCCAAGAGCCCCGCGCAGTACGTGTATCCGGTCACGTACCTGCAGCAGGTCAACAACAAGCCCGTCGAGCAGGTCATCAATCGAGGCGCGATCCTCGATCGTTGTGACGACAGTGCGACCTCGAACTCGCCGACCTGTGGCTGGTACTCGGACCCCATCTCCGGCGCGCGAGTGCTCAACAGCCAGGTACGCCTCGCGTTGATTGCAGCCCCACACCGAGTCAACGGCTCATCGTTCGTTCAAAGGGTTACTGTTGTTCGTGTACGTTGTCGGATTACCTGCTCGGTAACTCGGACAACACCCGAGGCGGCATCACTTGCAGTCTGTTTGGCAGCGGCGTCAGTGCCTCGGCACACTGCCTGCGCTTCGATCCGCTGTGGTACAGTGCCTACCGAATCGCTGATCCGAGCGTCTCGTACAACATTGCGGTGGGTATCTCGGCGTGGAACGACTCTGCCGGCACCTACTACCTCGAGAACCTCTCGCTGAGTCCGAGCCAGCTCGAAGCACGTGACTCGCTCGGAGTCGTCGAGGCGCAGCTCATAGGCGACTTTGCGACCTTTGCGACGCCGCCCGTATTGTCGTACAAGCTGCTGCTGACTCCTTCGCAGCCTCCCACCGATCCGCGCGTCCTACAAGGCGTCAGTGCATGGATGTTCGTCGATCAGACGCAGGTCGACCTCTCCGGCGGCACATGCGACAAGATCGGCGTCAGCTTCTCGGCCTTTCGGAATCAGAACAACGCCTGCAGCCAACCAGTTGGCACTTGCCTCGCGAACCAGCCTGACGATCTCTACAAGGTAACGTGCTCACTCACTCACTCGAGCCAAAACTATCTGACTCTCTGTGAGTGGCTGGGCGTAGCTCGATGCTGCAAAACTGGTGAGTGGATTGGCTGGTACCTACTTGCTGCCATTCTATGGCGAGTTCCAAATGTACAACGCGAGCTCCGTGCGTGTGTTGGCCATGACGGTACCGAGCGTGCAGAGCTCGGTCGTCACGCTGACGATCAACGCCTCGTATGTTACCTTTATCACCAACCGGAGCCCCGGTGCCATCCTCGCCGTCTCGATCACGTCCTTTGAAGCCCTTACTCGAAATGGAGTGCTCAACGTCACGGTCGCCAACATTGGCTCCATCAAAGCTGACTACACGGTATGGAGCCTTCGCGTCCTCACCGATGCGCATCTCTACTGATAAACTCACGCGCCCGAGCCATACATGCAGCTTGAGGTGATTCGGTGCTCGCCAGCTATCGTGCCAATCCAAGCGGCCAAAATGACCCTCGCTGCCTCCCAGAATACGTCCTTCTCATTCGCTGTACAAACACAAACCGACGTTGCTGCCAACTACACGTGTTCCGGTATATCTGACTCCCAGGCTCGCTGCCATCTCTCGAACGCGTATCGCTGACCCTTGATTCCAACACGACGCACAGTGACGCTCCTTGACGCTGTCGGAAACATTACGGACTCAAAGGTCGTGACATTCTCGACCACAGCTGTCGTGCTCAATCCCGGACCTCAGCAAGCGAGCGGACCGCCTCCGCCACCTGCTGCAGCTCCTTCAACTACGCCCACAACTTCGATCTTGTGCTTGTCAACGTGCTCTTCATGGTACATTGCAATCCAACCAGGGTGTTGGGGGTTGTGGCTGACCTTGGCGGGTGCCACAGGTGGAACGTATTCTGCTATCTAGAGAACAGCTGCTGGTTCGAAATCGTGGTCTTTGTCGCACTCATCGTGTTGATACTCCTCGGATGCTGCTGCTGTTGCGTGTGTTGCGCTATGAGCGTCGTCGGCTGTGCCGCAGTCCTGTACCGAATCCTGCCGACACCAGTGTACGAGGCACTGTGCTGCTGCCTCAAGATGGCGTCCTCGGCAACGTTCGTCGGGCCGATTATGCTCGACGCTGCCGATCGCTCGCTCAAGAGCGGCAAGTCAGCAGACAAGCGCTCGCGTCATGCTCGGAAGCACGACCGCGAGATGCAGGACATTTGGGAGCGAGTCGAGGAGCAGCAGCGAGCCATCGAGCGGGCCTTCCGCGCCAGTGAATCAGCGCGCTCACGGCCCTTTGAACAAGGCCACGGCTTCGATCGTCCACCGATGGCGCCGCCAATTGACGAGTACTATTCGCCAAGGGCACGCAACCCAGACCATCGCCAGTGGTAGTTCGTACTTGATCCTCGATCGCGTGTAAGTAGCCTCTCTATCTATCTATCTATCGATGAAAGATGCGTGCCACACCTCTTGTACCTCGGCACGGCCACACTCTACCCACAACCAACTCACGTCAAGGGGATTGAGAGTCTTGCTTGTCCCCAAGCCCCCTAAATAACCCCCACCCACCCGAGCGAGCGAGAAGATTCGCAGCCGAGTTCGAGTGGGTGTGGTCTCGATGGCTCGTCATTCGCTCGCTGCCTCGCTCGCATCGCCACCTCTCGCTCGCTCTCGCCGTGGCTCTCTGCCTCTCGGCTGGGTGTCGCTATCTGGCCTCTTCGTGCCATCCAGAGCACCCTCCCTCTCTACACAACACGAGCGACGTTGAGAGATAGGAGAGGAGGCACACGATGGGGCAGCTGCTACGGTCCGAGCGTATGCAGCTCGTGCAGCTGTACATGCAGGTCGAGGCCGCGCACGACACGCTCGACGAGCTCGGCCACCTCGGCCTCTTGCAGTTCCGTGATGTACGCCAGCAAGCTCCCTCACGTATCATCGAACCATCTCACAATTGACCCACAACACGTATCTCGGCGCACAGATGAACGAGAACGTCAATGCCTTCCATCGCAACTTCTCGAGCGAGATCAAGCGCTGCGACGAGCTACAACGCAAGCTTCGTTACGTACGCACGACGATCGAGCGATACCTGCCCGACAGCTTCGCTCGTGTCTCAGCACGAAGAGCTGCCGCCGCCGCTGCTGCCGCCGGACCTGCGGTCGCGGTAGCTGGCGCCGCCGCCACGTCGCTGTCGTCCCCCGAGGAAGCTGTCGCCGCGATTCGCCCGCCTACGCTCCATGGCATCTCACTTGAAGATCTCGAGGTACTCACAAAGGAAATAGTCTCTCACAAACAATCGATAGGGAGAGAGAGAGAGAGAGAGAGAGAGAGACAGAGTATCACTGCGATCATCAATGGCACTCATACGTGAACACGATTGGGCGATCTAGACTCGATTGCAACGTGCCGAGTCGGATCTGTTGGAGCTGAGTACCAACCAGGATCACCTCGAACGTAACCTGTACGAGCTCATCGAGTTCAGTCATGTGCTCGAGCAATCGTTTCGGCTGTTTGGAGACGGTGGCGGTACGAGCCACACCGACCTCGGCGACTTGCCGCAGGACGACCTCGAAGGCGGCATGAGCATCGGGTACGTCTCTCTCTCTGACTCTCACTATGCCATGCGCTGACTCCTTGTATTGACTCGTTCTCATCCTGGTGATGATGGTGGCTTGATGAACATTGTAGTACGATTGCGGGTTTGATCGAGTACAAGAACATCATGGCGTTCGAGCGCATGTTGTGGCGTGCTCTCCGAGGCAACATGGTGCTCAAGACCGAGTATACTGGCCTCGTGAACGATTGCGTCACGGTACGCGCTGGTGGTGTATCTCTCCGCAACCCTCGTCGCTCCCTCACTGATTCATGGTGTTGGCTGCTTTCCACAGGGAGAACCGATCGAGAAGAACGTGTTCGCCATCTTTGCACAGGGTCCGCGAGCGCTCCACAAGTGCCGCAAGATCTGCGAGGCCTTCGGCGCGCACATCTATCCGATCTCTCTCTCGATCGCCGAGCGGCAACAGTTACGCCAAGAGCTCACTTCTCGTATGAGCGATCTCTCGGCAGTGATTGCTCGAGGTCGAGAGCGAGTGACGGCCGTGCTCGAGGAGCTCAGCATGGTACTTCCCGAGTGGCACGAGGTGCTCATCAAGGAGAAGGCCATCTACCACACGATGAATCTCTTCAACTACGACATTGGTCGGCAGTGCTTGATTGCTGAGGCGTGGTGTCCTTCCTACGCCGTACAAGACATTCTTATTGCTCTACGTCGTGCCAATGTATGAATCCATCCATACGCTCTCTCTCTCTCTCGCGTGGTATCATCTCTGATGTATTGGAGTGGCTTTGATGAGTAGGAACGAGCAGGAGCCTTGGTACCATCGATTCTGACACCGGTCGATACGCATGATCCGCCACCAACCTATCATCGTACCAACTCATTCACCGATCCGTTTCAGAACATTGTCGACATGTATGGTCCAAATCGATACCGCGAAGTCAATCCAGGTATCATTCATTACTCATAGTATTACTCGTATCAATCTACGCCAACAGTGAGCGATACTAATCGCTCTCGCTCGCTCTCTCTCTCTCACAGCACCATTCTCCATCGTCACGTTCCCTTTCTTGTTTGGAGTCATGTTTGGCGATGTCGGGCATGGTATTCTACTCACGCTATTTGCTGTGGGCCTGTTCTGGGCCTGTCGCAATGGCATCAAAGCTTCTGGTGATGTAAGTATTCCGCTCACTCTCATTCTCATCCTCTCTCTTTCTCTCTTTTAACTCATTGGCTGATTGATTATTGGGGTGTGTAGGTTGCATCCTTCTTGGAAGCACGTTGGATGTTCCTGCTGATGGGTATCTTTTCTATTTATTGCGGCATGATCTACAACGAGTTCTTTGCCATTCCAATTGTACGTCTGAAGCCTCAAGTCAGTGTGAGCGAGTGTGAACTCACTAACACGCAAGCTTGGTATTCTATCTACAGGATATCTTTGGCAGTAACTACCAATACGTGATCGAAAAAAGTCCCAATGGTACCTACCGTTCCGACAACATTACCTACAGCGTCGTCACACAAGTCAAGGACCCTGGATACGTGTACCCGTTCGGCGTTGATCCGGTATGACGATGATGCTCCTCCTGCGAGCTATGCGCTCGTGTTCAGTTACCAATCGAACAGCACCTCTGGATATACTGGCGACGGGGCAGATGTGGAAAGGAGCCAAGAACGAACTCGAGTACTACAACTCGATGAAGATGAAGATGTCGATTCTACTTGGTCTGCTTCAAGTACGTGTGAATGCAACGTACGCGTGAGTGTTACCACGCCTCACTCAACACACTCGCATGTGAATGTGATCATCATAGATGATGTTCGGAATCTGTCTGTCAGTATGGAACTCGCGCTACTTTCGACGGCGCTATAACATTTGGTTCGAGTTCCTGCCACAAATGCTCTTCCTCTCATCGATCTTTGGGTATGTGTCATGTCGCAAGCCTCACTCAAGCGCTGGCCAGTACCATGATTGCTCACCGTGAGCCATGTATCAAATTGGGCAATAGTTATCTCGGCATCTTGGTAGTTGCCAAGTGGCTCACCAACTGGTCCAAGAGCACGTTGGCTGCCCCTCGCTTGATGAACGTGCTCATCAACATGATCTTGAGTCCATTCTCTCTGCCGCCAGAGTATCACATGTATACGGGACAGGTTCGTCGTCATTTTCCCAACACATGCTCTCGATCATCTCTCATCATCATCGTCGTCGTCGTTGTCGTTGTAATGTGCATCATTTAGTGGGGAGTACAATTGTTTCTCTTGACAGTTGCCTTCATCTCGGTGCCATGGATGCTGATCCCCAAGCCGTTATTGTTGCTGTGGTATTCACGCCGAAAGCCCAAGAGCCGCAAGCGACGAGGTGGTTTCCGTACGATCGAGGCCGCCAACAACCCAAACAACCTCGTGATCGACACTGAGCTGCAAGAGGTCGCGACTGCCACCGTGGCTGAAGTCGCAAGTCCCAAGGATGGGAGCCACTCCAACAACCCGCAAGAGCCCGAGGTCGAGGTACTCGACGAGGAGGAGGGCGACGAACTGGAGGAGGATGGCGGTGTACACAGCGAACATGGAGAGCACGGCGGCGTACGTTGTTGCGTGTGCGTATGCTTGCAAGGAGCCTCTTTCGTTCGTTGATGGCGGCTGCGGCGTGTATGAATGAGTAGGAGTTTGAGTTTTCAGAAGCGATGGTGCATCAAACCATCCATACCATCGAGTTCGTTCTCGGCTGTGTCTCGAACGTGGCGTCATACTTGCGACTGTGGGCCTTGAGTTTAGCACATTCAGGTTCGTTTCATACTGCGCTGCGCGCGCGAGTGTGGAGAATAGTGCTGGTCGATGACGAAAGAGCGCCGATGAAGCGAACAACGGGACATCATGCATCATTCGTCCCCTTGCGTGCAAGCGTGTGATCACTATCACACGCGCGTACGCAAGGGTTGGAGACGAGATCATATGTCCTACTTGATTGTTCGTTGTGATAGTGGCGCAGGGGCACTGAGACCGTGTAGTAATACTCAACTCAACTCTTGATGTACAACACTGATCAAGCACTAACCCAATCAATGATACAACGACCATGGTGACAACAGAGCTCTCGACCGTGTTTCTGAATCGCATCTTGGTCAAATCGCTCGAAGTACACAACACCAACTACTTTTACATCTTTATTGGATTTGGAGCGTGGGCTGGTATCACGTTCGTGGTGTTGATCTGCATGGAGAGCATGTCGGCAATTCTACATGCGCTTCGATTGCATTGGTATGGTTCTCATCAACTCATCCTTGGTCTTGATAACCAGTTGATTGATTGGTTGGTTGGTTGGTTGGTTGGTTGGTTGGTTGGTTGATTGATTGGTTGGTTGGTTGCAGGGTCGAGTTCCAAAACAAGTTCTATGTTGGAGATGGCTACCAATTCCTGCCATTCCACTACAAGCGCATCCTCGCCGAAGAACAAGACGAGTAATCGCTTGCCTCTCTCTCTCGCCTCCTCTTACACACTACACTCACTCTACTCATCTTCACCAACAATCAACAATCAACAATACAACGCTCCTTGATGGTTACTGTTTCACACCACAATCAACCGAGGGCTTCGCTTCTTGCTGGTGATTGAGTGACTGCGGGTAACGTGGCCCTCTTGTATCGCTTGCGGCTATCGCCTCAACACCGTTCCATTGCTCTCGTGCCTCGCTTGCTGCTGCGTCTCTCGGCCACGTGCATGGCAAACCATCGTCACAGCCACGCCGTACTACTGAGCACTATTGCCTTCAATCTCACCTTCGCCAAGCCTGGAGTCCTTGTGCCCGTTAGTTCGTTCAGAGACTCGCTGAGGGCACCAACCA
>Ga0209935_1003893_pt1 | contig 14544 bp, 19 predicted proteins | sample ThiBio_1000_plan_2_FD_183958 | JGI IMG/M metagenome (GOLD analysis project Ga0209935, IMG submission 183958) | Wastewater bioreactor microbial communities from Cape Town, South Africa - Thiocy_cont_1000_plan (SPAdes) | ecosystem: Engineered > Bioreactor > Thiocyanate-remediating >... | reverse complement strand
TCGGCAAGGCGCTCGACAATCGCTCGGCCTGATTGGCCAGAGAGCCGATGAAGAATGCATACGCCTGCACGCTATCTCCTCCTCGTTGCATCACGTTGCCCAGTTGTCGTGGCGAGATGCCGTAGCGTTCGAGGTTCGCGTCCGAGAACAGGAACACAAAGTTGCCACCGTCACTAGCATCGTCATCGTCGTTGGATGAGGTTGCTTGCTTGATGGCGAGCTGCATGGACTCGAGCGTGTTGTCGCCACTCATACAGTATTGCGATTGAGCCACCATTTGGAGCAAGATTCGGAAGCGATCGAGTTCAGTTTGAGGTGGCGATCCAAATCGAACGAATGGAATTGAAGGTCTTTACAGTACCACACATATGTATACCTCAATCAGTTGTGAGTGAGCTATCTATCTATCGGTGAGTATGACGTACGATTCACCCGAATGGCCGACGATGCAAAAGTCGATCTTGTCTTGGGCACTCGAAAGACTCTCGAGTATCATGGTCGTGACCTCGAGCATACGATCGAGTCGTCCGTCGTATCCATTGAAGCGATACATTGAGCCACTGACGTCCACCAAGAACCACAGCTTCTTCTTGTGCTTCTTGCTCGAAGCAAAGTGCGGACTGTTGCTGTCACCTCGTTGCTTGAAGACCGATCGATCGCCACTCAAGGCATCGACCAACTTGGTGTCATCGAGGTCGCCCGAGGTCTTGTGCTTGATCCACGCTCGCTCCTTGCCCTTACTCTCTGTTCACACACGCAAGAGAGTGAGTCACAATACAGTTGGTTGTTGGCTGGCTTTGAGAGCTACGTACGGAGACTCTGCACAATGTTGCGTAGTTGGTCGATTTGTTCGGCAACCGCTGCTCGATACGATAGGTACTGGTCGAGCTGATGGTGCGTCATGCCAATCTCCTTGAGTCTCTCGGCCAGCGCCTTCTGTGCCATCTCACGCGCCGCCTCCAAGATGCGGGGATCGACATTGTCCTTGTCTGCTTGCGACACTTGATGAACCGTGTGTCCAGCATCGAGGCGATATGGTCCACCACGTCCACCGAGACCTGCAGTGTCCCGACCTCCAGTGCCACCAGCCCACGTATTGCCACCGACATGAGGCTCGTTGTTCGGATCGACCTTGCCGTGCTTGGGACACGTTGGGTTACTCGATGGTGCAGAGTTATTCTCCTTCCATATCGTCAATCGTGGCCTATCGATTTGAGGATTGATTAGACGAGATCGAGAACTGTGGCGCTGATAACAATGAGGAGGAAGGGGAGCGTACAACTTGCGAGCATTGACGATAGCTCGATTGGTGAGTCCGAGAATGTGAGCCGGCAACTCGATGCCATGTTGTGCCATGACCTCGGCCAAGTACTTTTTCGTTTGATCGTCATGCATATCGAATGCGATCACGTTCGAGAGTGCTCTACAATCGAGATCGAGTGTGAGCAGGGATGCAAGTGATTGTGGTTCAGCTCATTGCCGTACTCGAATAATGGCTCGTTGGGGAACTTTTCGAGGTGTTTGACGACGCTGATACAATCGCGGGTGCAGTACGGATACGCCAATACTCCCTTGTCAGTTAACAAGCGGAGCTCCTCGAAAGCAAGCACAAGCTTCTTGATTGCTGCACAACGGATGGATCAGTCAGTGATTGGCAGCAGCTTGGCGTGAGGAAGAGCGCTCCAGTGCACTACCTTCGAGTGGCACCGATGGGCCATAGCTTGAGAGGATCTTGACTTGAGCCTCGATTGTTGGATTCGCGACGGCATGGCACGAGAAGAGATCTCCGCACTCGGCATAAAAGTCATTGCCAAGGAATGGCCAACTGTTGTTGTGTCGCGCGATTCATGAGTCTCAAATAACGAGCAACAACTCAATCGATTGGATATTTGAGACAGACCTTGGTCGATTGGCAAGCACAATCATTCGAAAGTTGCGATGCATGCAGATGACGTTGGAGCGTGCCATCTCTGAGAGAGCCTCATATCGTTCAGGCGATACAATGCGTCTGCCATCGGGGAGGAGCTGCTCGCAATGCCTGGTGAGTGCCTTTCACTTCAACAAGAAGGTTGGCAGGAAGGGGTCGGTACCATATCGCCATCAACAAGGCCCTTGAGCACGCACACGACCTCTCTCGGAGCCTTGTCAGCCTCATCGACCATCAAGACGTGACCTTGTTCGACGGCAGTGATCAATGCCGAATCTTCATGAACTGTACAATAGATACGAGAAGGGTGAATGATGAGTTGGGGAGGCTAATGGAGGTTGTCGGTCGAGATCGAGAGCGTGAGGTACCGATTGCGCCTGCTCGAACTCCAGTTTGTGCTGTAAGAGCTTGTACAGTGATATCACTGCAATATCAATGGAAAATAGGCAATCATGACGACGATGAGTAGTTGTTGGTATGATCTCGATGTTGGACGGAGCAGTACCGATGTAGTTGAATGTACTGTCGCGGCAGCTGATACTGCTGCAGCATCTTATCGCAGAGCTTGTTCTTTCCGACTCCCTATCAAAGAAGCAAGCATTCGGTCATCAGGCAGCTAAAGTGATCAAGTACTCGAGAGTGAAGGTGAGCGTACTTGATTGCCTTGAAGCAAGAGATGATGCCCTAGATCGAGCTCCTGCTTCATCTGAGCCATGATAGCTTCTTGTGCCTCGTTGTCAAAGAACACGACGTTCGGTACATGATGAAGTGCATCGTGCTCGATGGCAGTCGAGCGCAATTGTTGCGAAGGAGACGCCGAAGGAGCATGGCGTGTGGTGCTGTCGTCGGGAATGCCTGCTTGTTGGAGCAGCAGCTCGAAGGCTCTGCGAGTTGGAGCCGGCAAGAACTCGCTCAAACACGAGTCTCGGATGTATCGATGCAACGATGCGCCGACGGCATGCATCTGCAATGCTCGAATCAACTGGCGTAATGATAGATGGATTTGCAGATGCCGATTGCGTGGTTGCTGTAGAATCTCGTGTAGATGCGTCACGGCACTGATAGCAGTCTCGTTTGCTTCAGGAACTATATGCATTCATCATTCGATGTTGAGCGAGAAGTGCCTGCTCAAGTGATAGGATGAGGCTAGTGAGAGAGAGAGAGAGAGAGAGAGATACCAGCGATACGAAGCAATTGCTTCAACTCGGTGGCAGCTGTCGGTGCTGTCACGTGATGATAGTGGAACAGTGGCACTACCTCTGGTGAGAAGATATCGCCAATGGCGCTCGTTGGTAGTGAGCCACTCGATGAGGCAGTGTCGGAGCCACTCATTGAGCTTGGTAATGTGGCCGTCGCTATGATGCGGAAGTTCGGATGCACTGGTGTCACTCGCTGCTTGGCCAGAATGCTCTCGGCAGCGTCTCGATCCAAGGAAGTATCTGATTCTTGCAGGGTTTGAATCAGTTCTTGATACTTGTTGTGGGGTACCAGTCGAGTTCCATCGAATAGCATGGTCTACATTACAATCGATTGTTAGAGTGAGAAAGAGAGAGAGGGCGAGCTTGATAGCGAATCATGTACCTCGCGAGATTGAATCAGCGATGCGAGTGAGGATAGCAACGTCGGTGGCAGTCGATCAATGTTATCAAGCACAGCCAACTTGCCATGGATCGCTGCATGAATCAATGGTGAATGTTGCCATTGGGTGTCGTGAATGAGAGTGGTGCTCGAGCTTGCGGCGGATCGAGTGTCGGTCGTCGTTCGATGCAAGGTGAGATCGCGACTGCACATGTCGCGGTACAGCATCATTTGTTGAATGTCGTATCCGAGAGCATCGGCGAACAGACGCACGAGCATGCTCTTGCCTGAGCCGCGCTCTCCGACGATGCACATGTCCTTGCCGATTGCATGATCGTGCAGCATGTTGGCGAGCGTCTTCTCGTACGAGCCTCCAACGAACAATCGCCTCGATTCGATCGCTCGTTGTCCGTGTGCTGTCGAGCTCGCTGCATGTTGGAGATCATCGCCCACTGGCGTCGTGAACGAGAAGGTACTCGATGGTTCGTTGGACGAGAAGGCAACCTGCACCGTTGCAGCGTTTGGTTGTGCATCGATGTGCTTGATATGGATGCTCGGTTGTTGCGTCGATGCATCATGATAGAGTTGCTCGTGGTTCTTGTCAAGCAGGCCGAACTTGACGAGCGAGCTCTCGACCACGGAGCGCATGTGTTGTCGCTTCTCGGTGCCACTCTTACCCGACATCAAGTGGTATGGATAGACACGTCGAAGGAACTCGAACAAGGGTCGTTTGCTCGGCAACTGATGCAATGGCAGCACTTGCAATCCACGTAGCAAGTATGACGCTCCAATGATCGGGAACTCGGGTGGCTTTGCGATCATGTCCTTCATTGGTGCCGCTGTATCATTACGAGATGCTCGAGTGAGTTGGCCACTTGATCCAGACTCCATCATCATCAAAAGAAGCAGCAGTAGGGTTGGTTTTGATACGAACTTGCTTCTGCACGTGAGAGACTCTCGACCAATGCTGCTATATCATTGATGATCTTGCTATCGAGTGGAGTCATCTGGCGTGTTGTCGATTGTGTCGATTGTTGTTGTTGTTGTTGGTTCGATAGCAGTTCGAGGTGTGTCTGATGAGCAGGTTGTCTACTCACATCATTGACATCGTGAGCATCAGTCCATCGACTTGATTGATCTCATATGTGGCATTGTATACCCAACATATCGGCCTTGAAATCGAGATCGTAGCGGTGGATCGAGCGTGATTCCCGAGTACGGAGGTACTGGCAGACTCAGAGCGATCACTCGGAAGTTTGGATGCACGGGCACGATCTTGAGCACGTTCTCGAGATGATCACGCGAGTAATGCGTCAAGAGATGCTCAAAGGTACGTGGATGTACCAGCATTCGACCATCATCGAGACGCATCTCGCGATTCTCGAGGAGATTGTTGAGTAGTGGTAGCATGTTCCTCTCGGCCTTCTCGAGACTGTTCATGAGTTTGTGGCAGCATCCCCATCAGCATCAGCATCAGCATCAGCATCAGCTTGATTGATTGCTGCATTCGGATCATGGACTCTCGCATACCCATCGAGAAGTAATACACGTCCATGGATCGCAGCTCGAACGGCAGCTTGATCGACAAAGATCGAGTTGTTGCCGAGTATCTCACGACGTTGCTTGAGATCGCTCTCGGTCGTATCTCGCGTGATGGCCACATACTCGACGGGTCGTTGAATCAAGTGGCAGAACTGTAGCGCCAACTCACGACGCAGTGATCCAGGCGGCCCGATGAGCAACATGTCTTGACCCAGACTCTCCTTACGTAGCATCCATTGTAGATGCAACAAGCCCTCGTGCGAGTGGGTCACGAACGAGGCATCGAGAGCGTGCTCGTTGCGCGTCGGTGGTACGAGCACGGCCTCTGCTCGGGAGGGTACTGGTACCGTCACTCCCACGTCACCGATACCGACTGTCACGGTTCGATGATGACTCGTTGAGAGAGCTCGTTGAGTACTCGCTCTTGGTACAACGACAGCACTGCATCGAGTCACTCGCAGTGATACCACCGCGATCGATGGTACTGCTCGTCGTGGTATCAAACTCACACACCGCCACATTCACACGCACACACAAGCTCGATGGATATATTTAAGAGTCGTATCGAAGGAGAGAGATGGATGCGGTTGCTCTCACTGCTCAGTTGGACAGCAACAACGAGCGAGTGAGGAAGCAACTGATCTCGCCCACGGAAGCGAGTGGATTGAAGTTAAGAACAGTACTGTCGCTTTCGAGCTTTAAGCACTGAATCTCTCTCGTGTGTGCGAGCGCGAGCCAGTTTCATCAAGAGAGAAAGAACGAGAACAATTCATTGGTCGTGTAAGTAGTGAGGATGATTGTTAGAGATTGATGACCGAGAGATTCACAAGGGAGCTCAATAGGAGAGAGTAAACAAGTAAGGTCAAGGATGGACGATAATGCAGATCCAGAGTCAGTAACGCCAGCAATCTCTCTACTCGGTGGCCTCTGCCGCAGTATGGAGTGCAGGCATTGAATGCGTCTCCAACGTGGGTGCCGAAGTAGATTTGTTGGCAGCGGCGAGTTCCAGAGCTCGGCGCGCGTTGCGATCGAATGGCTCGATCATCTTCTCCCACAGCGGAGGAGGGATATCGTGGCCGAGGTCCTCGATCACCACGAGCTCGCAGTTCGGGATCGCAGCCGCCGTGGCCTCTCCGTGAGCTGTATTGAGAGGTGATAGGTATGAGGGAGGTCTGTAAATCGAGAGGGTAGATGGGGTAGATGCGTACGAAGTGGGAGCATGTTATCGACAGCGCCGTGAACGACAACAGCGGGTACCGAGAGCGCTGGTTGTCGCACGATGTTAGGTTCTCAAGTTGAACGTAGTATCAAGGTAGAAGGGCCTGACGTACATCGAAGAGCGGGAGTTCGGTCCTCAGCAGCCACGATTGCATCTAACTGACGCGTAATGCCCTCGCGGTAGTTGGAGTGTTGCCATTGCAAACGAGCTCGCTCGGAGATACGCTCAGTATCGTAGTACGCAGGGCTGTCGAGCCACAAGAGTGAGTCACTGCGAGCGCTGAGAGATTGGAGTGTAGGCTGCTCGAGCGAGTGCACCTACCTGCCCATCACCTTGAGCATGCGCAACGTGTAATCAACGATGCCATCCTCGGTGAGCGTCGGACGGCTGAGCATCGTCATCTTGACGCTGAGAGAAGTACCAGGCAATCCCGATGCTCCAGTGGTACTCATGATCGAGCACAAGCTCAATACCCTGTTCGACGTCCATTGATTGGTTCTCGCGGCTCGCAACGACCACCACCGAGATTCGACGGCCACTGTACCTCGTCGGGTAGTGAATGGCCAACAGCTGCGAGATCATTCCACCCATCGAAACACCAGCAACGTGGAACTTATCGATACCCAAGGCATCTACCAGTCCGATAGCATCATCGGCCATGTCCTTCTACTCTCTCGTAATCTCATCGTCGTGAGTTTCTCCAACAGGATACGATGCAATCGAGCGAGTGATTGAGGTTCAATCACGCACCAACGTGTAGCCACTCGAAACGCTTGCTCCTACACTCTTCTTGATAAAGTTCCACACGATCTATACACGCAATCAGTTCATGGATTGGATCAGACATCCATCGCAGCCATATCGCGATATCTTGTCGAGCATCTCAACGACGTACAGAAGGCGCTCCGAGTTCGTCGAACTTGGTCGATTGGCCGATATCTCGATTGTCGTATCGAATCACAAAGTAACCCTACAAGTGAGAGATCATCGTCAACATCATCGTATCCATTGTAGTTGTTCAATTGAAGGTTCACAAGCATCATCGAGATCGAGAGATTGCGAACCTTGTCCGCCAACAGCTGGCAGAATCCCTCATGCCATGCAACCAACGTTCCACCTAAAGCATCTCAAGTCAGACTATCTCTCTCGACTCATCCTCATTCTCCCATGATTTCGCGAGAGAGATCTTGAGAGGTCTCGAGGCCGACCTACCGAGACCCATGACCAAGAGCGCCACACCATTGGGAGCATCTCGTTCCCCAAAGGTCTCATAGCACAATCGAACTCCTCGTCCGACGTCGGCAAACTCGAGAACCATTCTCTATCTATCATCACGATGACCATCATCAAGATTGAGTGCGTGGAGACGAGAATCCAGAAGCCCAATGAACGGATTCGACACGAACCTTGTTGTTGTTGTTGTTGATCGAATGAGAAGAGAGATGAGAGCGCGAGGTGTGAGCGAGAGAAGGCAAACAAGCAAATGAACAGTGACCACCACCGAATCCCTGAGAGACTTTTCCTACTCGAGTACGAAAACCAGGAACTCATTTAGTAGAACCACTGCTTCATACCTCTAAAAACAGCGACTCCCTACTATCATCACTTTTCCCTCAAGAACCCAAACCCTACTCGAGTACACTTTCCCCCTCAGTCGCTTCGTTCCCTCCTTCACTTCGCATCTCTCTCTCGATCTCTCGATCTCACTCACGTTCAATCATGGGTCTCGCTTCTGATACCGACACCGAATCTGGCTCAACCAACACCACCACCACCACCCCGGCCACACCGCCATTAACATGGCAACAGCGACTACATCAATATCGGCCAGCGACCGGATGGATCGCGTTCTCGTTGGTGTTCAACATCATGAACACGATCGTCTTCTCGACCTTGTATCCGAAGGTGCTCGAGGGCATCGCGCCCAAGGAGAAGTACATCCAGGCCTTCTCGACCATCAACTTTTGTACTACACTCGCTAGTGCTGGTATGATGCAGCTATCAACCAACCTATCAATCAATCAAGCAAGCAAATATCTAACTACTTGATGATCCATCTGTTCAATCTGATCAATCTGATTATCATGATATCAATCTGATTATCGTGATATCAATCTGATTATCGTGATATCAATCTGATTATCGTGATATCAATCTGATTATCGTGATATCAATCTGATTATCGTGATATCAATCTGATCATCATGATATCAATCTGATTATCATGATATCAATTTGATCATCATGATATCAATCTGATTACGACATCGATCTGATCATCATGATATCAATCTGATCAATCTGATCATCATGATATCAATCTGATCCATTTGATTATCATGATATCCATCTGATCAATCTGGTTATCTTGATATCAATCTGATCATCATGATATCAATTTGATCATCATGATATCAATCTGATTACGACATCGATCTGATCATCATGATATCAATCTGATCAATCTGATTATCGTGATATCAATCTGATTATCGCGATATCCATCTGATTATCTTGATATCAATCTGATTATCATGATATCAATCTGATCCATTTGATTATCATGATATCCATCTGATCAATCTGATTACGACATCGATCTGATTATCATGATATCAATCTGATCAATCTGATTATCGTGATATCAATCATGCTATCTCTCTCTCTCTCTCTCATATGCAGTTGTCTTGCCATTCCTCGGATCATTGGTCGATCAACTCTCCATCATCCGTAGCACGATGCTCGTGACTCAATTCGCTGGCATCGTGTGCACGGGAGGCATCGTGTTGTTGGATCTGATGCCGGACTCGATGCAGACGGCGCACTTGGCTCTCAACATGACGCTCTACGTCATTGCCATGTTCTTGTTGCGAGCGGCCGTCATGTGCAACAACTCGTTGCTCGTGTGCTTTGAGAAGGAGAGCATGACCGTGTTGTCGTTGCTCGCGAACTTTCTCGGGTTCGCGATCAATCTCGTCGGCTTGTTGGTGCTGACCTTGTGGCCCGAGCAATGGTTCTTTCAGCAGCCGTTCGCTGGCATCACTCCCGAGAACTGGTGGACCATCATCTTCACGTCGGTCGTGTTGTTGATCTCGCCAGTGACCTTCTTGTGTCCATCGGGCGAACGACCTGCCAACAAGACCGACACCGACCCCAACTCTTCTCAACAGCAACAATCACAGTTCGATGAGGCACTGACTATCCTACCTCCGAATCCCAACGGCACTCTCGACGAGAGTGCTTGGCAACGATTCGTTCGCGTCATTCGATCGGTGACTGCGAGCTTGTGGGAGACCTTTGCACGGGCGTACTCGAACCTCGAGTACCGCAAGTGCTGGTTGTTCTTGATCGCGTATCTGTTCTTCTCGTCGTGCGGCACCGTGGTCACCATCTACATTGGCCCGCTGTTCATCGACCTGTACGACGCATCGCTCGACGACGTCGTGTACATTAATCTCTACTACAAGATCGCCATGGTGTGCGGCGTCGTGGTCGGCATGGCGTACCAGCGCTTCGTGGCGGCGCACGTGTCGAGCTTGCTGACGCTCGCGCTCCACAACGTCGTCTTCATGATGCAAGCGGCCGCCATCTACATTGCGATCGTGGCCGACGTCAAGCTGCTGGTCGAGCTGCTGTGCTACTCGGTCGGCCTCATGTACGGCTGGAACGCGTCGGTCGCTCGCGGCCTCTTCTCGTCGCTGATACCCGACGAGAAGAAGAGCGAGTTCATGGGCCTGTACTCGTCGCTCACGTACCTCGCCATCTCGGGCGTGAGCGTCATCAACATTGTGCTCGGCCAACTCGAGCTCGGCACGCAGGTGCTGCTGTTGGTCGTGCTCTTTTGGTCGGCTCCGGCCTTTATCTTCTTGTTGTGGCTCTCAAGAACCTTGTCGGTTTCGAGTCAGTGAGTGAGTGGTACTCAAGAGACAACGAGAGAGAGAGAGAGAGAATGGCGTTTGTATTTGTACACCCCGAATAATGAGTAACACTGAGTGGGACTGATGGTACCCTGCAAGTTTGGTGAGGTCGTTGAAGATTCCACTTACGAATCCAAACACCATACTTTCGGTACAAGGGCGAACGAGGTTAGATGCGGGACAGCCCGAGTTCGTGGGAGGACTTGTGCCTTGGGCCTTGGGTCTTGGGTCTTCCCACAGGAAGATTCGAGGGCATCCGAGGGCGCCTCAGCGAATTGTTGGCGGTGCGGAATCGATAAGAGAGGAATCGAACGTGGTGCGCGATCACTGTTCTTAACTTCATAACCCTCTCACGATGGCATCACAACCTGATGCGCGTCGTCTCGCCAAGGTGCTCTACGATGCTGCCAAGCGAGGGGATACGGATCAAGTGACTCTCGCTCTGGATCAAGGAGCCGATATCGATTGGCATAATCCTTCGGTCTACAACTATACGCCATTGCATATCGCTGCCAACAAAGGCCACGAAGCCATCGTGCGATTGCTTCTTGATCGAGGAGCCTGCATCAATGCGCTGGCCAACGATAGCTCGACGCCATTGCATGATGCTGCCCGCAAAGGCCATGACTCAATCGTGCGACTGCTTCTCGATCGAGGAGCCGATATCACGATTGAATCGGTACGTCATTGTCCTTGAGATGCTGTTGGCAACACACGAAGCGCAGATGCTGACTGGGTTCTTCGATAGACGGGCTATTGGGCATCTGGAACAGCAGCAGACCTCGCCAAAACACCACTACTGAAGGAGTTGATTCAACATCATGGTTCGTGATCTATCTATCCATCCATGTATTGTGATCTATCGTTGTCTATCAACATAAATTGCCTTCTCATTGGCGCACTTGTTTCAGCTCTAAGGACTCCTGCAGCACTGCAATCGGCTCCAACAGCTGCTCAGCCAGCACCCTCCCAACCCACTCCCATAGTATCCAACTCTCCAGCACACCAAGAAGCCGACCAACGAGTCCAAGTCTTGGAACAAGAGCTCAACCAGCAACGACTCCTTGTCGAACAAGAGCGACAAGCTCGAGCTGATCTTGAGCAACACCTCAACCAAGAGCGACAAGCTCGAATCGTTGCCGAAGAGTCCCTCCGCCACGAGCGAGCTCAAGGTACTTCCTGATGCATGATGCCTCTTGTTCCCATCTCTTTTGTTCTCTCCACTCAAACGAGATGCTTGGTTCCGGCAATCACATCGACAGTCATGAGGCTGTTCGTGCGATGCCTGCCTCAACCCGACCCAATCGAGATCCAATGCCACGCGAGCGACAGTGTCGGCCACATCAAAGCCTCGTTGGCTCATCGCCTGAGCTGCTCGATCTCGAGCCTGAGGCTGGTGTTCGGAGGTCGAGAGCTCGATCAAGACTTTCAGCCTCTCACCGAGATCGGCATCAACAACGAGTCATCATTGAGCGCCATCTTATCTCCAGGTTCGTCAATCGATCTCTCTCTCTATCTCTCGCTCCTCTCGCTCTCGCAATCTCTCGACATCAACAGCTGATTTGATTGGGCCATCACGATTGGATTGCGAATCAAGATCATCCTCTGTCTGGCGATGGCCAACAACAACAAGAGATCGACCATCGATGGATGATCCCACTCGATCACTTGACGATCGACGAGAGCTCGCATCTCGGATCAGGAGCTCTCGGCGAAGTGAAGAGAGCCACATGGAACAACTCGATCCCTGTCGCAGCCAAGCGATTGTTCTTCATGTCCGACGATGCAGCAGCTCTCCGAGCCATGGGAGGAGCTCTCGACACTGCAAGTCGAGAGGCAGTGCTTCGAGGATTCATCAAGGAATGCTCGATCAACTCGTCGATCCGACATCCGAACATTGTGATGTTCCTCGGAGTGGGAGTCGATCGATCATCGAACGACTCACCTCGATTCTTGGTGCTCGAGCTCATGGATCGAGGATCTCTCCACGACGAGCTGTATCCTTCTCGAGGAGCAAGCGACTCTCGAGAGGGAGCAGCAGCAATGACACTCGATCGAATGGCATCGATCTTGCTCGATGTGAGTCGGGCGCTGGTTTACTTGCATCACTCCCGCACGCCACCGATCTTGCATCTGGACTTGAAGCCCAAGAACGTGTTGATCGATGCCCACGGACGAGCGAAGATCGGAGATCTCGGCGAGGCCCATGTGATTCAAGCCACTCGGCGAGCCACTCGCACTTTGTCGGCGTACGGCGTCGGCACGCCATTGTACATGGCTCCGGAGATGGGAATCGAAGAAGCGGAACGAGGAACATCGGCGGACATGTTCAGTCTCGGAGTGATGGCATGCGAGATGTCATCAGGTCGGCCTCCGAATCCAGGAGCTCAGCTTGTGCGAGTGGATGGCGTGTTGCGAGGAGTCTCCGAGAGGCAGAGACGAGAGGCCGACATGAGGGCGATGCGACACTCGGAGATTCGAGAGCTCGTGGATCACTTGATCGTCGACGAGGAGGATCGACGATGGGATGCGAGACAAGTGCAATCGTTCATCGAGTCGATTGGTCGACGAGGAGGTCGTTGAGGAAGGAGGCCGATGATCGAGGTATCAAGGTGAGTGAGAGAGTGAGCTCATGATGCTCTGTTCTTCTGTCTCGTTGTTGATGTCGTGCTGTTTCTGACAGGGAGGGATTGCTGCACAGAGACCATCGCTCGAGCAGGAGGAACAATCGAAGCTCGACGAGGTCGCAAGATGCGGTGAGGGCACTCGAGCGGTGGTGTTCGTGAACGCGAGGGACCGCGCAGGCTTCTCTTGTCGCTGCTTCGGTGTAAAGTCTTTGTCTCTTGTCCTTGTCGCTGCTGCATCTCTCTCAGTCTCTGTTCTTGCCCCGAGATACTGCTCTCTGTTTGTCGCTATTGATTGGCTGGATCATGGCTTCGCAACAAGATATGGATACTACGCTTTGTAACGCTGCTCGAGAGGGCGATTTGGAAGAGATTCGGTCTCTTCTTGATCGAGGTGCCAACGTCAATGCCGTTGATAACGAACAATGGACACCACTTCATTATGCTTCACGTTACGGCCATCATCAATGCATCGAGCTCCTTCTCGATCGACAGGCCAACGTCAATGCCGTTGATAACGAAGTCTGGACACCTCTTCATAGGGCATCACGTTATGGCCATCATCAATGCATCGAGCTCCTTCTCGATCGACGTGCCAACGTCAATGTCGTTGATAACGAACAATGGACACCTCTCCATCATGCATCCATCAATGGGCATCATCAATGCATCGAGCTCCTTCTTAATCGGCAGGCCAACATCGATGCGGCTGATCGCTTCCGCGATACACCTCTCCATCATGCATCCATCAATGGGCATCATCAATGCGTCGAGCTCCTCCTTAATCGGCAAGCCAATATCAACGCGAAAACTTCACTAGAATGGACGCCATTGCATGCAGCTGCTTGGAAAGGCCATGAAGCAGTGGTACAGTTGCTTCTCGACAGAGGAGCCGACACCGCCGTAGTATCGGTACGGCAGCAACGATACTTGCTGTTCTGCTCGATACCAAGTGGCCAGCACTGACTCTTTCGCTGCGATAGACATGGGATGCGGCACGGGGGACAGCAGCATACATCGCCAACACACCGGAGATTGCTCAGTTGATTCAATTTTGGGGTATCGTTATCTATCTATCTATCTATCTATCTATCTATCTATCTATCTATCTATCTATCTATCTATCTATCTATCTATCTATCTATCTATCTATCTATCTATCTATCGTGATCTATCTATCAATCTATCTATCAATCAATCTATCTATCTATCGTGATCTATCTATCAATCTATCTATCTATCGTGATCTATCTATCAATCTATCTATCAATCAATCTATCTATCTATCTATCTATCTATCAATCTATCTATCTATCTATCGATCTATCTATCTATCTATCTATCTATCTATCTATCTATCTATCTATCTATCTATCAATCTATCTATCGTGATCTATCTATCTATCTATCAATCTATCTATCTATCTATCTATCTATCAATCTATCTATCTATCTATCTATCAATCTATCTATCTATCTATCTATCTATCTATCTATCTATCTATCTATCTATCTATCTATCTATCTATCTATCTATCTATCAATCTATCTATCTATCGATCTATCAATCTATCTATCTATCGTGATCTATCTATCTATCTATCTATCTACCTATCTATCTATCTATCTATCTATCTATCTATCTATCTATCTATCTATCTATCTATCAATCTATCTATCTATCTATCTATCTATCTATCTATCTATCTATCTATCTATCTATCTATCTATCTATCT
>Ga0209935_1003892_pt1 | contig 14546 bp, 13 predicted proteins | sample ThiBio_1000_plan_2_FD_183958 | JGI IMG/M metagenome (GOLD analysis project Ga0209935, IMG submission 183958) | Wastewater bioreactor microbial communities from Cape Town, South Africa - Thiocy_cont_1000_plan (SPAdes) | ecosystem: Engineered > Bioreactor > Thiocyanate-remediating >... | reverse complement strand
GATTGCCATTGGGTAATTTTTTGAAATTGAAAAAAGTCGAATGTTTATATTTTTGTATAGATGTGTAATCAAATCTCTTTGTTCTCCAAATGTCGAATTTCAAAAAGTAAATCCAACAACTCAAATAGCTTTATTTTCCTTTTGTGTCAACGAATGTCCCGAAGAGAAAAAACTCATTTGGAATATTTATTTCGGTCGAATAAATTCAACACAAAACTTTACTAAATGGATTTTATTTGATCAAATGGCAAATTTTGAAAATATTTGGTTTTTCGGTCGAAATACAACGAATTTCACTTGTTTGATTCATTTTCGAAATGAAACTCATTGGAAAGTCGAAATTATTTATCAATTCGAAGGAATGAATAGTTCAAGTGCGTTGAATTTCGAAATAAATCCTCCTCCATCAAATGGTTCTTGTGAAATCAATCCTCGAAATGGAACAACAAACACTCTATTCAATATCACTTGTTCACATTGGAAAATCAAAGAAAATATTAAAGAATATTCATTATTCACTCGAACAAAACAAATCATTGCTTTTTCTCCGATTCCATCGTTTGAAGTTCGATTACCATTTGGAAATCCTCTTGATCTTTTCGTTGAAATTCGTGATTATTTAGATGGAATTACTCAATTCAATCTTTCTTCAGTTGTTGTTACTAAACAACCATTTTCTCATTTATTATCTTCAAATCTAAATCAAAATGAAATTAGTCAAATAATAAGTTTAATTACTGAAGAATTTAATGAAAAAGAAAGTGAGATCATGGACAAAGCTATTTCAAATGGAATTCCATTGTCAACTATTTCGGTTTCTTCATTATTGAGTCGAATTAGTATTGAGAAGGAGAAATCAACAAATCAATCTGCTCGATTAGAATTTTTGAAAGAAATCAATGAACAAGCAAATCTTCGAGAAAATTTAATCAAATCTTTAATTGATTTGCCAATAACATCTGCGAATAGTTTGAAATTACAATCTCTCTCACTTGTTCAGCTAACTAGTTCAACAAATCAATTAACAAGAACAAGCTTAACAATAATTTCAGAGAAATGTTTTGAATTAACAAAAGAATTACAAATTTGGTTAGAGAAAATGCCTTTTGAAGATGTTCAAACGATTGCAGCTCAACTTCTTCAATGTGCTTCGAATTTGTTAACAGCTGCCAATGGACCTTTACAAAAACGAATGGAAATTCTCGAAAAAGATTCTCAAGTCGAATGGATTTTTGATTCTCAAAAGGAATTAGCTGATTCACTCAATGACAAACGAAATCAAATCATTTTCATCTTAACTTCTTCGTTAAATTTACATTTAAATCTCGGACAAAATTATTCAATTGAAACATCTCAAGTTTTTCTTTCTTTACAAACAATTTCTCTTCAATCTCTTTTGAATCGAATGAATTTATCATCATCGAATTTAAATCGAAATCAAACTGTTTCCTTTCGAGTTCGTTCCTCTCTCTTTTTATTTTCTTAAATTTCATTTGATTTTTAGTCAATAATGGAACCGTTAGCTGTTTACGGTCGATCTCTAATCGAAACTAATACAAATCTTTCTCGATCTTTGTCGATTTCGATTCTCGATGAAAAAGGAAATGAAATTCCTTTCGAAACAAATTCAAATCCAATAGAATTTTTCATTCCTCGAGATCCAAATCTTCGAATTCCTCGAATGATTTTAACCAATGAAACCTTTCATTCTTTGAATTTGACAACTGATCTCCTGATTTCAATTCATTTCGAAATCAAAGCTAATTTCTCCTATCGATTCGTTTATAAATTCGATAAACAATCGACTTTTACTAATTCAATCGAAGTCAATCAAAGTTATTTTAGTTTTATGATTGATAATCAACAAACAATTGATCATCGAACTCTAATCTTTGGTTTCGAAGGCGAGAATCAAGAATATGAATATCGAGTTTATTCCTCCGGTTGTTATTATTTGAATAAAGAAAACGAATGGAAATCAGATGGATTACGAGTTGGTCTAAAAACGAATCTTTCTCAAACTCATTGTTACTTAACTTAATTCATTTCGAGTCTTTATTTTGCTTTGCTTTTTTAGTTAATTAACGTAATGAAATCGTTGAATCACCGGTCGATGTTTTCTTTTTCTCGACGAATTCTTTGTAATTTGTGTTTAGTTGGATGAATTCCAAAAGCATATTCGAGAATATCCATATAAAAGGATAGAACCAATGACGAGTAAGAGAAAAAGAATATTGCAATATAACCAAAAGGTTTTGAAACAATTTCAAGAATTATTTTCACAATAATTTATTATTTTCTCACAAAATTCGCCTATTCAACATTTTTCACGTGAACTTCCAACAAGTTGAGACAACTAAGGATCCGAAATAATCGAATCGTTGTTTTTTTATTTTCTTATTACATAAATTGAGGATATTCCATTGGTGAATATGATAGATGCATCATTCAAACTCTCTCACGGTGAACGTTAAGTCAAAATTAAGTAAATAGAACTCAAATTGTTACCGAGAACGTCATGAAAAAAAAATGAACTTCTTCTTTTGTCATAAAGTCAAGTCAATTTCATGATTTTAAAAAACTCGAAAAAATAAATATTTATAATTGAGTTCAATTTAAGCAATGAGTTTGATCATGATTTGTCTTATTTCCAACTCGAAGTCCTCGATCATTCCATTCATTGTTCTCGTCGAGAAAATAACAACCAGATGAATAAACTCTCAGTCCATAATTTGAAGTAAAATTAAATCTTTCATTTGTAATCGGTGGATTCAGTTGAGAATTATTATTTAAACAGTAAAGATGAATTTCAGAGGAATTTAGTTCTCGTAAACCGAAAACTAAAGATCGATGATTTCGAGTTTGTTCATTATCAACGAAATAATTGTGAAAATTCTCAGGACAGAAGATAGTCCAACCATCGATTTCATTTAATTGAGGAATTTGATCGAATTTATAAATTAATAAATAACCAACTGACGAATTCAAAGGTTCGATTTCGATATGAACTGAAATCGAAAGAATAGTTGTGATATTAACATAATGGAAATTGAATAATTGTCGACGAGACGTGACGTTTTGAAGAATCATTGGAGGAAGAATTCGATTAGGATCTCGAGGAATAAAGATTTCTATTGAATAATCGAGAGAAATTTCATTTCCATTTGAATCGAAAAGTGAAAAAGAAATCGAACGAGAAACATTTGTATTTACTGAATTAGAAAATGAAGCTAAAGGTTCGACTTTTGATTGAATTCGAATTGATTTTTCTGTTTGATTTGTTACGATTTCAGGGAATCGAATAGCTCCATTTGCAAATGTTCGATTCGAAAGAGATTCAATTGTTTCACTTTCTAAACTCATCAAAACTTCAGAAGTATTCACAATCGATTGTTGACCAACATTTAAATGAATATTTAAAATTGAATTTAATCGAGAAATTATTTCTTTCATTTTATTTTGAATTTGATTTGCTAATTCTTTTTGCTGATAAACATTTTTTTCATTTTCATTTAAAAGATTGATTTTCATCCATTCAGATTCTAAATCTGTTTCATAATCCGAAGGAAATTCTGTTGCTCTTTTAGAATCTAAATCTAAAACTGTTGTTCGTTGTTGTAAAGGACCATTGACAGCTGATAAAAGATTTGAAGCACATTGAAATAATTGAGTTGAACAAATTTCAGCATCTTCTTGAGAAATTTTCATCGAAATCGATTGTAAAGCTAAAGTTAATCGAAAACATCGATCAGCTGCAATTGAAATTGTGTTTCGAGTTAATTGATTAGTTGATTTAGTCAATTGAACTAATGAAGAAGATTGTAATTTAATACTATTCGATGTTGTTATTTGAAGATTTTGAGTAAAAGAAATTAAATATTCTCTTGTCGAAGATTGAGAATTTAATTCTTTTTCGAATTCAACAAGAGCTGATTGATTGAATGAACTATTCGTAGGTTGATTTTGAGTTGTTAAAGATGAAATCGAAATAGTTGAAAGAGGAATTCCACTTGAAACAGCTTTATCAATATTTTCTTGATTAATTTGATTAAATTGTTGAGAAAAAGAAGTTAACAATTGTGAAACTGTATTTTGATTTCCAGTTGCCAGTAAATTAGTATTGAGTTGAGAATCTGTTTCGATAGAAATCGATGAGAGATTAAATTTCGTAAGACAATTCAATTGATCTCGAATTTCAACAAATAAAATTTGATTTTCTCCTGAAGGTAAATAAACTTGAAAAGATGAAAAACTTGAAAAAGCGATCATCAACTGATTTGTCAAAGAATAAAGCGAATAATCTTTAATTCCATCTTCATCAAACCAATCGGGACAAGAAATTTGAAATAAAGTTGTTATTGTTCCATTTAATGGAGAAATCGAACAAGAACCATTTTGAGGAGGTTGATTGATCACAAATTGCAATGCACTTGTACTCGTTTCATTCAGAAATGAATAAACGACTTCGAATTTCCAAAATTCAATTGTTGGATTTTGAATAAATAATTGATTTGTCACTGTGAAATTACTCGAACTCTTGCCGAAGAAATAGTTTTGAGTTTGATTAAATAAAATCCAAAGAGAAGAATTCGCTTCTCCTGAATAAACATTCCAAAGGATTTTCTGAATTGAAGAACAATTTCCAATGCAAAGAGAAAAAAGAGCAACTTGAGTTGTTGGATTTACAAATTGATATTCGAGATTCGGAGAACAAAGAGTTACGATTACACAACCGATTGCGATCATTTGTGGACGAGTATTTTCTATTTTGACAAGAACATAACCTGTCGCTTGTTGAGTCGAATTTAAAATATTTGTCATTTGAACCATAAATTGATACGTTCGATTCGATTGAAGAGATTTAGAGAGAATTGTCAATGAAGAATTAATCGAATTATCAAATCGAAATCCAGTTCGATTTGTTAAACACGAAGGAGTCGAAGAACCATTTGTTCGATCGTCAATTGTTAATAAATAACCATTTAAATTTGGGAAATTAAATGTTGGATAAATTCGACAATAATACTTGTAAATCCATTTCTATTTTTCAATTAAAATCGGAATTAATTTCAATTGTTTGAATATTTCACTTACATCTTTATCAAAAGTATTTTCATCGAGATCGATTGAATAAGTTCCTGGATCTAATCGAAGATCTTGATCGAATCCACTTGTGATCATTGAAGTTCCTAATTGAACAAGATTTGCTGTGATTCCTGATGGAGTTATTTCAACATAAACTGATGAAGAACTTTTCAATGTCGGATATTTAGTCATTGTGACTGTTAACTCAAGTTCAAAGATTCCAAAAGGAAGTTTTCTTGCTGGAATAAATAATTCACTAAATGTTGTTTCAATTTGAGAATCGAACGAAATAACATTCGAATTATTCTTTAGAATCCATTGACTTCGAATTGATGTTGAATCGTTACAATTCAATTCGATCAAAGAAACGATGTAAAAATCTTGACTTCGACGAAATTTCAAAGGATTTATTAATGTTGAACCACTTGGAATTAAAATTATCTGAGGATATCGGCACGCTAACATTTTAACAAAAAAATTTTTCTTTTTGAATTTTTCTTTGAACGATTTACTTTGATTGACATTTGTTGTTGTTGTTATGGATGTTGACGTTGATGTTGTTGTAGTCGATGTTGTTGATGTTGATGTGGTTGTTGTTGTAGTTGATGTTGAGATTGTTGATGATGATGTTGTTGTTGTAGTTGATGTTGAGATTGTTGATGATGATGTTGTTGTTGTAGTTGATGTTGAGATTGTTGATGATGATGTTGTTGTTGTTGACGTGGTTATTGTTGTAGTTGATGTTGAGATTGTTGATGATGAGATTGTTGATGATGATGTTGTTGTTGCTGCTGTTGTTGTTGCTGCTGTTGTTGTAGTTGATGTTGAGATTGTTGATGATGATGATGTTGTTGTTGTAGTTGATGTTGTTGTTGTAGTTGATGTTGAGATTGTTGTTGACGTGGTTGTTGTTGTAGTTGATGTTGAGATTGTTGTTGTTGCTGCTGTTGTTGTTGTTGACGTGGTTGTTGTTATAGTTGATGTTGAGATTGTTGATGATGATGATGTTGTTGTTGACGTGGTTATTGTTGTAGTTGATGTTGAGATTGTTGATGTGGTTGGTGTTGGACCTAAATAATCAAATGAAAATATCGAATCGTTGTTGTTTTTCTTTTACTATTGCATAAATTTGATAATAAACGAAACTTTTGTATTCGATTATTATCGGTATCGACAACAAATAAATTTCCAAAACTATCAAAAGCGATACTTCGTGGAGCAGACAATTTATTGGATGTTGAACCTGATGACATTGAACATGCAACAATACAACGAAAACCATTTTCATCTGAACCAATTATTCGATGATTGTCACCATCTGCAATGAAAAGATATTTATTTCCATCCAAAATAACACCTCTTGGATAACTAAGTGAAATTGTTAGATTTGCAGATGTATTTCCTGCAACTGTAGTTCCATTTATTTGTCCTAATCGAAATAATTGAATTCGATGATTATTCCGATCAGCAACATATAAATCAAAATTCGTATCAACAAAGATTCCATATGGACTATTTAACAAATTCGAAGCAGAACCAGAAGAACCAGTTCCAGCAACTGTTGTCATTGTTGATGAATTATCATTTAACCATTTTTTTACAACTTGATGTTGATTAGATATTGAAAAATATAAAGTATTATTAATATCAACAAAAATACCGTAAGTAGCGGCAGAAACATTTGCAATTGAAATTGTTTGATTTGAATATGAATTCGAGAATTTAATTATTTGTTCAATTGAATAGAAATTTCCAACATAAATTTGTCCATTTGTTGTTACAAATATTGAAAATGCTGATGATGATAAGTTTGTATATAAAATCAAATTTGGATCATTGGAATTATTCATCCAAATCAGAGTTCGTCCGTTGTTTTTATTGATTGTATAAATTGAATTATTCGTATCAATGTACAAACCAACAGGAGTTGTCCCGATTTGACTCTGATTTGCAAATGTCGTTGCAGTTTGATTCCAAGTTGAATTCGGCGGAAACATCGGTTGATTATACGATTGACCTTTGGAAAACAAAAGTTTATTTTCGTTGAAAACATTCGAAAAAGTCAAAAATTAACCTAAAATTAGCCTCAGAAGAAATAAAATCATGCAATAACTAATGACGATCATGGTGAAAAAGTAAATGTTTTCATGTCTTAGACGTATTTTATTTATTTATCCTGAGTTAAATAAAATGAAGAAAAGTTCAGTCTGTTCTTTGAAAGTTGATTAGTTAAAGAAAAACGAAGATATGTTTAAAGTCTTGTTCGAATATCGACGATAAGCCAAGAAAATCGATCGTCAAGTGTCGACGAAAGATTTCTAAAAGCACAAAACCTAAAAATAGTTTTTCTCTCTAATTGTTTTACATTTCATTTTTCAATCGTCGAATAAACACGAGGAGAAGAGCATAGAATTCGAGAAGAAGAACTTGATGATCACAAGTCGATAATCGATGTTAAAATCATTAAACATTCACTTCAACTAAAAGAATAAAACAAAGATCGTTTTGAAAGAAGCAAATTGTTATAAAAACTGACGATGTTTGAATGACCGTTTGTAACCAAAGAAGAAAACCATAATCGAATAGAACTGACATGACAATCTCTTGAACTTGAAAGATCGATTCAAACACTTGCAAAATATCATTCTAAATAACGAGAAAAAATTTGAAGATTTGTTTATTTTCGAACTTTTTCTCTTTTTCAAACTTAGTTTTCAAGATTTTCACTTCTCTAGAAAAGAAATTGTTGAGATTTTTCACTCTGACACTTAGTTTTCGATCTATTTCTCCTTTAATATCTCAAATTTCTCTCTTCGAAACATATTTTTCTCTTATTTTCTCGTTTAAAATCGAAATTCTTCAAGACTTCTCTGATTTGCACCTCGATAACTCTCTAATTTCTATCTTTTAAACTTCGTTTTCGACATTTTTTCCCTTTAAGATCGCAAAATTCTCTCAATTTCTCCTTTAAGATCGCAAATTTCTCTCTTTTTTTCCGTTAAAATCGAAAATTTCGATGATTTCTCTCAAGTTCTGCTTTGAAATCTTCAATTCCTCTCTCCTACTATTTGTTTTCGATCTATTTTTGCTTTTAAATTCTAAATATCTCTTGTTTTCTCTCTTCTTCTCTCTTTAGGATTGATTTTTCGATCTTTTTCTCGTTTAAAATCGAAATTTTAGCCGATTTATTTTATTTTTATCTCGAAAGTCTCTATTATCACTCTTTTTTTCTATTCTAGACTGAATTTTCTCGGAGTTTCGTCATTAAGATCTGAATTTTTCAAGATTTTCCTGTTTTTCTCTTTAAAAATCTTAAATTTCTCTCTTAGATACTCAATTTTCGACTTTTTCTCGTTTGAAATCGAAAATTCTTGATCTGTCTCTCTTTTTCTCCGTTAAAATAAAAAAGTTTTGACGATTTCTCTCTTTTTTTCTATTCTAGACTGAATTTTACAAGGTTTTTCTCTTTAAAAATCACAAATTTCTCTCTATTTCTTCTTTAAAACCTTAAAAATTTCTCTTATTTTCTCGTTTAAAATCGAAAACTTCGAAGATTTCTCTCTCTGATAGATAGTTTTTTCTATTTTTCTATCTTCCAGCCTTTGTTTTCTCTGTATTTCCACTTCGAACTTCCTAGTTTCTGCCTTTTCTTATCTAAAATTGCAAATTTTCAACATTTCTCTCTCATTTTCTCTTAAAAAACGAAAACTTCGAAGATTTCTCTCTTATAGACTTAATTTTATTTCTATTTTTCCTTTAAAATCTTAAATTTTTCTCATTTTCTCCTCGAACATTGAAAATTTTCAACATTTCTCTGTATTTTTCCTTTTAAACTGGTCTCGCAGCAGTCCTATATTTTTAAAATTCGTCCTATAAAGTCCTATATTTTTACGTTTTTTTCCTATAATCCTATATTTTTTGGAAAATTCAAATTTTTTCAGAAAAAAATGCTTTATTCTGTAAGCACATCTGTTTCATATGATGAAAAACCACTTGAATATGCAATAGAATGTGTATTGGCGATAATTAATGATTTCTTCATTCGTTTTTCGATTGAAACTGATGGGATTATCTCATTTTATTTCATGTTGGTTCTTTGTAGTTATAAATATTGGACTGAAAAAATAGTTTGATTTTATAATTGTAGATTATCAAAATTGTGTTTAAAGTTAGTCGTTCTTTGTGCGAATATAAAGTATTCGAGGTTAGAATTTTTCCGAAAAGAAAAAGCATTGTTTTCTACATTGACCAACACTCTCACTCCTCAAAAAACAAAAAGAACTTGAGACAGTCAGTCTGCTGATAAAAGATGGCAGTGACCGATTACAAACAGTATTGAAAAGCAAATCAATCAGTGAACAATTATCCACTGTTACTGACCAATTGATATAAAATTTAAAAAAAAGAGTTTCAGTAATATCATAAACGACAGAAAATAAATAATTCAACCGATATCTTCGTTTGAAACCAAAGATCTCGAACCTTTTTACTATATGATAGAAGATTATTTACGAAAAACTGAAATTGGTTATTTTCTGAAAAATGTCGTATCTTTTATTCGATTTTGGTTAAATTTGAATAGAATATATAAATATGCACAAAGAGTCACAATAAATAGAATATCGAGTCATGTTTCTTTTTCTATTATTATTTTTCCAAAGTCCCAACAAGTGTTTTTTCGTTTATTGTACCAATATGAAAACTATCTGCTATTTCTAACACTAAAAAATGCGCTACGAAATTTAAACTACGAATTTTTGTCACTAAAACCGTATCCTATACGTTTCCTATGTGAAAAATGAATTCGAACAGCAGAAAACGATGGTAGCAAAAACTAAAGAGAAACTCGATAAGTTAAAACAAGATTGTCAACAAGAACAAGAAAAAGTTAAAGACACAGAGAAAAATGTTGAAAATGAAACATCTAAATTAGAAAAACAAAAACAAACATGTCAATCGTTGAAAGCAGATGTCAATCAACTTGATGTACCAGTGAACAACTTAAAACAACGGCAAAATAATCTCGATAAGAAAAGCAAAGTTGCAGACATATTAAAGAATCAAGCCACTCAAAAGCGAGAAGCACATTTAGCTAATGATCAAGAATTATCACAACTAACATCGACACTAAAAAACCCTAGTATGAAAATACCTCGAACACAACTCAATATTCAACAGGCACGTTTGCTTATTGAAAAGCCTCAACAAGAACAGCAAGTACTTAACAAGACATGTAATAATCAATTCGATCAACGATTTCAACATCCAGATGACGATGAGGATTATGGAACGAAAACTGATCAATTGCATCTTTCAATAAATTGTTTATCAATACAAACAGAGAGAAAGTCTTCAGTTCAAATAAAGGCATATGTTTATTGCCGTTAACAAGTCATTTTCAAGCTGAAATCTCCTCGTTTATTAGAATAATCAAATAAAAATACATAACGGAAAAAATAATAAATAGTCATTTCTTTTTATTATCATATTTTAATTTGTGTCAATATCAAATCGTTGAATTCGATGATTACTATAATCGACAACATAAAGATTATTCGCACGATCAAATACTAAACATCTTGGATTATTTAACTGATTTGATCCTTCTCCTTCACCATTTCCACCGACAACAACATGACCTTCTTTCGAATCTGATGGCCAACACATAACTCGATGATTATAATAATCTGCCACAAAAACATCACCGTTTTCATTCACAACTAATCCTTGTGGAAGCGATAATTGTTTCAAACTATTTCCATGACCTTGCCCACCGGCAACAACAATTCCTTCTTTTGCACCTTTCAACCATTTCATTACACGATGATTGTTACGATCTGAAACATAGATAGAATCTTCTCGATCAACGAAAATGAATCCCGGATAGTTGAGTTGATTGAGTTTATCTCCTTTTCCATTTCCACCTGCAACAATAGTTCCTTGTTTTTCATCTTTTTTCCATCTTTTCACTTCATCTCTCTCCCAATCGGAAACAAACAAATCTCCTTTGTTATTCATCATTAATCCAAAACATGAAATATCTTTAATGAGAATTTGTCTATCATTTTGATTTTCTAATGACCATCGAACAACTCTTTGATTTCCAAGATCACATATAATCAGAGATTTCTTATTTTGATCCAAAATCACATCATTTGGATGATTCAATTGATCGATTCTGTTTCCTTGTCCATTTCCTCCAGCAACAACTTCACCATTTCTTTCACCAAATTTCCACTTAATAATACGATGATTGTTCAAATCAGCAACATAAATAGTTTGTTGTTGATCATCAATATAGATTCCAAAAGGTTCATTGAATTGATTTAATTGATTTCCTCGTCCATTTCCACCAGCAATCGTAGTTGCTTGTTGTTTCCATTTGAGATTTGTAGTAGTTGGAGTAATATTAATGAATAGTTTGTTAATAAATGTCGATGATGAATCTTGTTTAATTTGAATGTAATCTGTTTGATAAAGTTGATTTTTAAGATCTTCTAATTGTATTTGAAGTTGTTTCAAAATAATTTCATTGAAATCTTTCTTTTTAACAGTTTTTTGCATTTCTTCAGTGAATGAACGCAATTTGACTTGAATAGTTTGAGAATATTGTTGAACAAGATTTCGTTGTTCTTCAGCTGTTTGTCGAATTTTTTCGATGGATATTCGTTCCCATTGAGTAATTTGTTGTATTAATGGATGATTATTTTTCTCATCGTCCAAAGTTTGTGCAAATTGATTTCGTTGATCTTCAATTTGATGAAATTGTAATTTCAATTCTTCACGATGTTTCATCAAATCATCGACACAAAAATGTTCAGAACATCCCGTACATATATAAGTTGTTATTTCTTCTCGACATGCATAGCATTTCATTATTGTATTCGATGTAGCCATGGTCTGTTTTTAAATTCTAATGCGCACTGTTGTGTTCTTTATTTTGTCAAGAACTTTTTATTCTTTAACAAAAAAAAGAAGAACGAAAAGAAATGCCGATCGTTTTCGCTTTTCTTTTCCTCTCACAAAATCGACGACTGAGTTTCTTCATCAGTAGATGTCTTCTAGGAAGAACGAGCACAAACAAAAATTAGTTTGACTTCGATTTCTTTCCAGTGACAATTAGTTTCCCGTACTCTTCTGTAATTAAAATCGAACCCAATTTTTCTGGAAAATTTACGGTTTTTGAGATTCGACGTAGGCATATTTTCGTTAAAATTATTAATTTTGATGAATTAAAAGAAGATCTTTTATGCGGCTTGTCGACGCGTAACGCGACACTTCAGTTCGGATTTTGATTTGACTGACCATTGGATGTTCTAGAGAAAACTCGAAAGTGTAGGAAAACGTATTTATAGCTGTAATTATGGATCATCACAAGAAATTATTCTATTAGGTCTTCATGACTCACAGTGTCCGTTTCAAATATAACGCCCATTAGTTTTCAAGGTTAAGATAGATCGATATTTTTTTTATTGAACGAAATAATTAAAATTATGTTTTCTTTTTAAATTATAATTTTCACAAGAAAACAATGGCGGATGCATTTATGTTTTTCTAATTGATACTAATCATAGTATTACGTCCGAATACATTACAAAACCCAATCTGAAGTCTTAAAATGAATTTCTGCTATGATACAGTGTCTTAAGAGACATTCGATCATAAAGACATGGAGTTTTGTCTCAATGTAGAGATAAGTTTTTCTATGTATTCGAGTAGAAAAACATATTAAAAATGCACAAAATCTTGAGTTTATTTATGTGTGAAGGCAAACTAAAAGTGCTTATAGATGTCACAGTAAAACTTAAAATTTCAATTTTTCCAAGAAAATATTCAGTACAAAATGAAATTTTAAGTTCTTCTAGCATAAATTAAAATTTTAATCAGTACTAGGAAATAGTGGAAAATATCCAATACAAATTAAAATTTCAGATTCTCCTAGGACAAATCGAAATTTTAATGATTCCTAGGAAAATTTTAAATTGTCCTAAATTTGAAGTTTTACTGTGACATGTGCATCTTTTGTGTTGCGCGACATCAGTTTATAATGCGATTTTCATTAATCTTAGTCTTATGGTGATACCTGTCAGTAGTGTCTTATTTGAAACTTGAATTCAAATTACTATTCCCAAATTCGAGGGTGAAGGCGGACTTATGTGCACGGTTGTAGTAATTGAAATTTGAATTCAAGTTTCAAATAAGACGCTACTGTCTTTAAAAGCATGTCAGCGCTTCCGAGCGAATCATGCATCTTCGTTGCAGTTTAATTTTAAAAAAAAAGAAAGAACAGTAAAGTTTTTATGCTTTCAAATTTATTAGTCTAACAAAACGAAGATAACAATGAAAATTTGTTTTCAATCGTCGACGAATCAACGAAAGTCTTGTTCGAATGCCGACGATAGGCCAACAAAATCGACACGGTCCGATCGGCAAGTGTCGACGGAAGATTTCTACAAGTACAAACATAAAAAGTTTCTTTTTCTCTCAGTCGAATTGTTTTTACATTTCATTTTTCAATCGTCGAATAAACACGAGGAGAACAGCATAGAATTCGAGAAGGAGAACTTGATGATCACATGTCGACAATCGCATTCCGATTTTCTCGATAATCGATGTTAAAACCATTAAACATTCACTTGAACTAAAAGAATAAAACAAAGATCGTTTTGAAAGAAGCAAATTGTTATAAAAACTTACGATGTTTGAATGACCGTTTGTAACCAAAGAAGAAAACCATAATCGAAGAGAACTGACATGACGATTTCTTGAACTTGAAAGATCGATTCAAACACTTGCAAAATATCATTCTAAATAACGAGAACAGATTTTCCACGTTGACACTTCGTTTTCCGCTCTTTTTCGGCGTCAAAATCACAAATTTCTCTCTCTTGTTCTCTCCTAAAATCTGAAATTTCGAAGATTTCTCTCTTTTTCTCACCCTCAACTCTCCAATTTCTCCCCTCTTGACTTAGTTTTCTCTCTTTATCTCCTTAAAAATCAGAATTCTTCGAGATTTTCTCTCTTCTAAACTTAGTTTTCGATCTATTATTTTCGCTTTAAAATCTCAAATTTTGACGATTTCTCTCTTTTTCCAGATTTTTTATTTTTTTCTCTGTAAAACTCGCAAATTTCTATTTAAAAATCGATAAAAATCCGCTTACCTTGGTCATCTGATCGCACACCGAACATTCATAAAACGCCATCAACGTCTTAATCACATAACTCTTCTGACAGATAGCATAATCAATGGTATCCTTGAATCCATACTTCATCAATTCCAACACCCACTTTCTCTCCGCTCTCACATCCACCGTTCGACTATGAAACAGCTCGCTCCACATCGGCAAATGTGTCAAATCCATCACCGGCTCCTTCAACATAAATCTCGTCACCGTTCGATAAATTTTCGCTTCTAAAATTGCAAATCAAACTCAAAAATAACTAAAAAGGCAAAGTTCGTA
>Ga0209935_1003884_pt1 | contig 14581 bp, 5 predicted proteins | sample ThiBio_1000_plan_2_FD_183958 | JGI IMG/M metagenome (GOLD analysis project Ga0209935, IMG submission 183958) | Wastewater bioreactor microbial communities from Cape Town, South Africa - Thiocy_cont_1000_plan (SPAdes) | ecosystem: Engineered > Bioreactor > Thiocyanate-remediating >... | reverse complement strand
TCCAAAAATATTCAGTTGAAAATTTTGAATATCTACCTATCAATCTAAACTCTCCGATCTCGATTGTCCAAAGTACGACTAAGTGCCAACTATCATTTGGCATCTATTAGGAGTTACTACAGTCGATGTTATTTTGACCTCTGAACCCGATTCATACTCAAATTCCAAATTCTCCGACTTCGATTATCTGAGGTCAGGCCAACTTTCCATCATCATTGGCCACTATTAGTGACTTCTTAAATCTATGTTTTTTTTTACCTTTGACCCCAAAAATGACTCATATTCGGACTCTCCGACCTTGATTAATCAAGGTCCGACCAAGTTTCAACTATCATCGGTCACTATTACGAGTTCTTAAATCGATGTTCTTTTGACCCCGATGCAAACAGACAAACAAACGAATTTTTTTCATATGACCCTCCTTACAGTCGAGGGAACATATTTTGAAAGATATGGAAATTTATGTTAATGGCTCTTCCAAATTGTAAACCCTTTTCAGTCAGTCTTCGATTTTCAAAGACTCAGCAAACTCTCTCTTACGAGGGAACTGATGCAACTAATTAATCGCTTTTGAACTTGGACTGTATGCGTGAGGTAGACCCTAGTGAGATATGAAAAACCTCAAAAGGATAAGTGCCCATAAGGTTTTCATTCAAAGTTATAGCCATTTTACTAAGAGTTTCACCTATATGGTTGTATACACTGAGAAATCAAAAACCTGTATTTTAATCTCAGACTTAGTCCATAGATATGTATACTTATATCTACAATGTCCTCAGAAATTGAGCTCAAGAGTATATTTGCTTCCCAAAATATTACAAACTAAAAAATCATAAGTATTTGATGAAAGCTGCTTATTTATCTTATTTTCTGAGTTTCTGATATCTTGGGAAACAAATATACTCTTGAGCTGAATTTTTCAGAGCATTGTAGACACATGTCATAGGCAAACTTAGATTTCAGGCAAAATTAAACTCAGACAAAATTTGAAAATGGGCGCGAAATAATTTTTTGATATATATTAGCGCCCTCTACATGTTCCTTTTCATGATAGTTTTTTGCATGAATATACTAGTATATTGCACAAAATAATGTTTGAAATTTGAAGTTTTAAAGTTGAAATCTGAATACCCGAATAGTAGATTTTTGAAGTTTTTGATCTGAAGAATTGAATTCAACTTCAAAATCCAATACTACTGATGTACTCTACATCTTCCCAAAAATCATTCGGTTTTGCTTAGAGCACATCGACTCACTCTAGGTTTCCCTGCTGATTGTGCAGTTTTCGCTATAATATACTAACATACTCTATATATTTTGCATTCTTTGTTGATTAACTGACAGTATACCTTTGCATCTCCTAAATCTTCGGTTAGTTTTCTATTTCCTCCCCAATAGTAAAATTTATTTAGTTTCAAAAAACATAAAGGTACTGCCAAGAAAATAATCTAAAAAAGGATGTTTAATATATAGCAATCCTTATACTTACAGTTATAAGTGTGCCAACACTCATTAAAGAAAAGAAAAGAAACAGAACCAACAGATGGCGCACAAGACAAGTTGAACATATATGAACATATATACATATCAATAGATAAACAAATCAATTCAATTGGCAAACACAATTAACTCAATTATCAAACGAGAGATCATCGCGATCAATAGGATCAATAAATCACGATGATAACCACATAAAAAACACAAGAGATCGGTGATAAATCAAGTGGCACAAGTCCTTGATCACCTCATAAACACTTCGTTTGTTTTACCTCTTGTGTCGAGTAATAACCTATCAGATCTCTGCCCGACTATCTCTTAATCTCTCTGTCACTCTCTCCTTCCTCTCTCTCTCTTGATCTAGAGATATAAATAGTGAGGCAAAACGGAAATGAGGGCAGTGTTAGCGAGTGCATCGCATCGACGAGTACTGTTGTTATAGAGTATATTTCGCGACGGTGTATTGAGTTAGTAGTGTTAACGAGCGTAAAATATAGCTGACTACTTTTCTCTCTCTTTTGGAATTCGAACAAGTCGAATCCAAATTCTGGCACACTCATTTTTTGTTATATTACTGTTAGTCACGCACTGATTGTTAAAGGTAGCGTGCATTGTTATTATTGATTTCAATAAAATTTCGAGTGAACGTAAGTTGAATACGTCACTCAAATTCAAACACCCATTTATAGGGTTTATCCTTAAAGAATCGGATATCGATTCTACTCGTGTAAGTTAATTTATTTGGTTCATAAATTACTTACACAAACCAAATAACGGTAAAGGTACAAACTCGCATCGTAGAGTTCTCACGATTAAACCCTTTTCCGTTACAATAAGTACAACTGATCAGATACGAAATAGGAGCTAAATTGAAATTTGAAATTGAAGAAATTTTCAATTTTTAAATAGGTTTAACTTTGCTTAATGATCAACTTTGCCCAGCACATATAATTACGTATCTATGGACTAAGTCTGAGATTAAAATACAGGTTTTTGATTTCTCAGTGTATACAACCATATAGGTGAAACTCTTAGTAAAATGGCTATAACTTTGAATGAAAACCTTATGGGCACTTATCCTTTTGAGGTTTTTCATATCTCACTAGGGTCTACCTCACGCATACAGTCCAAGTTCAAAAGCGATTAATTAGTTGCATCGGTTCCATAGTTAGAAGAGAAAAGTTTGGAAAACATCATTATGTTCAGAGACGGGCAAGTCGCGACTTTTTCAATTCACTCATGAGTTTAATTGCACAAGTCAAGTCAAATCATTTGACTTGGATTTCACTGGTTCAAGTCAAATCTCAAGTCAACGGTTGTATAAAAATTTAAAAAAACTTCGATCAAATAATTGATTGAAAAAAACTCTACAGAAAATTTCTATTTATTTTCAATGATGAATCACTGTTCTATTTTCAATTGGCTACGAGGACGACTAATGATATTTTTGAATATCTTCTTTTTTCTCTTGAATAACATTCATGTATTGATATACGCTGATGTCTATTTTATTAAATTGTCTGAAGGATGAAAAAAACATGAATATATTGACTTGACTTGATTTTTTTCTAGTCGAATAAGTACTTGGCGGGATTAATTCAAGTCAAATCAAGTCTTAGGTAGAATTATCTAAAGTCTTGACAAGTCAAGTCAAATCTCGAGTAATTTTATGTATCTCTCAGTCAAGTTAAACAAGTCATTTTTAACTTGACTTGCCCATATCTGATTATGTTCAACTTTGTAGCATATAAAAAGCTTATCCTGTCCTGCCTTACCTCTCCCTGCTCCAGAGAAGGACTGAGTGAGCTTACTCTGATCTGTGATTATCTGTGATGTGAAATGATAAAAATATATCTGAGAAAGACAAAGAGAATAATTGTTGTACCTTGGTAGTTTGTAATATATTACTTAGACGTTGTACTCCTTGATCTCTGATTTGATTGTGGGAGAGGTCGAGAAGAGTGAGTGCCTATACAGAATGATAAAAAGTAAATCTGAGAAAGATAAAGAAAATATGCAATTTACCTCGTTATGCTGTAATGCATCACTCAAAAATTCTACTCCTTGATCCTCGATTCGATTGTTGGAAAGATAGAGACGAGCGAGTGTCTGTGTGAAATAGTAAAAATGAATATGAAAGAGATGAACCGCGTATTTATTTCACTTTGTTATTTTGTAATACATCACCTAAATATTGTAGTCCCTGATCGCCTATTCGATTATAGGAGAGATCGACTGTAATGAGTGTCTATGTGAAATAATAAAAATAAATTTAAGAAACATGAAGGGAATATTTGTTTTACCTTATTAGTTCTTAGTGCATTACTGAAATATCGCATTCCTTGATCTTCGATTTGATTCTTGGAGAGATCGAGACAAGTGAGTTTCTATATCAAATAATGAAAATGGATTTAGAAAATATAAAACGATTAATTCTCTAAGTTGATTTATTCTTAAGAATACCATTCAAACTTTATTTTTCCTTCGTTCGCTTTTTTCATAAAAGAATGCATTTATATTCTTAGAATTATTCGAAATTAACAACTTGATTGATATTCAATGAGCTTAACAAATGCTTAAGGCCCCCACCACCCAGAAATTTTTTCTGCAGTACATCTAATCTCAATGAAATGTCTATAGAAGATGTATTTTGATCTCAGAATGTTACAGTAAAACTTTCAGTCCGAAATATTGAGTCCGACGGTAGTTATGGTTCAATTAAGGGGTCAAATTTAGATGTCCGTGCGTCCCAGATTTCTCCCCTATTCTGTACGCTAGAGGTCTCGGCTTGGTCTTAAAAAGTAGAGGGTGAGGGTGAGGGGAAGGGGCAAGATTTATGTCAATAAACCGATTACGACAATAGGTGACATCAACGAGACCAATTATTTCATCGCGAAGGAGCATCTCCTGTTTCACTCTCTAACTGCGAATCCGACCGTTCAGAAATGAAACAAAATATTTTTTCATATACTTTCGACTGTGCTCTAAAAACTAGTAACCAAACGTTTTTAACACGATGAACTCAAACTCGGGCTGTAAGGAGACGCGCTACGCGTTTAAGTCGATATATATACAGAGTGATCCATAAGTCACCGGGCAGTCTTATACCGCGAACAGCTTTTGATAGAAATAATATAGAGAGCGGCGGTTTTTCACCGTTGAAAAGAGGATATAAAATTGCGTATACCTAAATGTTACTTAACCATAGGAAGGTTTTTGTGGGTCCACCTGGACTCACGTGATACTTTGATTGAACTTTTTCTACCTTAATAGAAGCTTGTTTTCGAGTGATCATTTTTCGAGTTGGGAGTAACTGATGAATTGAAAAAGAATAGCCGAAAGAAGAAATCCTGATGACATAAAAAATATGAATACAAGCATTACAAAAATTCAGCTAAATTGTAAAGACCTTCCGAGGGTTAACAACATTGTTCAATCACAACATAGTTCTCAGATATCTTTGTAAAAGCAGTGATACTTTTATGAATATGACATAAGATAAATTAATCTAAGAGTCAATTCACAATGTTTAGTTGAGGGTGTTATATATCAGTTTGTTTTTGAACAAAATGCTATTTAGCGCAGATACTAAGTTTCGAATGAACATAAGGCACAGGCACAACGTTATTATCACTTGAACAGTGTGAAGTGACTCTTAGATTAATTTATCTTATGTCATATTCACAGAAGTATCACTGTTTTTACAAAGATCTCTGAGAACTATGTTGTAATTTAACAATGTTGTCAAGTAACATTTAGATATATGCAATTTTATATCCTCTTTCCAACGGTGAAAACCGCAGCTCTCTATCTTATTTCTATCAAAAGCTATTTGCGATATAAGGCTGCTCGACGACTTATGGATCACCCTGTATACAGTTGTGTGCAAAAACATTGCCGTTGATTTATCACAATAAAGAAAACGTTTTTTTTCATATATAGTTTACACGCATAGTATACTACAAAACCACGATAGTTATAATTTTTTCTTCCTCCTTTCGAATCAATAACTGCTAAACATCTATATTTCATCGAATGTACTAAATTACTCATAATTGTCATTTCGACTTTTTTCCATTCTTCGTGTAAAAATCGGTCCAATTCGTCGATATTTAATGGGTTTCCCTTTTCTGTACGTCGCTTAAGAATGAACCGCATACTTTCGATAGGATTGAAATCAGGACTATTACTACTCTAAAAAAAAGAAGCTTTGCAGAACCCTTCGAAAACGTTGTGCAGATTTCTGAAAGCTTCCAAATATGTCTAAAGCTAAAAAAAAGGATAAAAAATTCGATGGAACTCTCTGAGGTTTCTGCTGACAATCTACTAGCAGAACCATCTCATACGACACCCTAAGGGTTCCGTACAAAAGCAGTCGGATTTAGTCGGAAACCATTAGGACTTTGTAGAGAAGGTCAATGGTTTTGCAGTGAACCCTCAAGGTTTCGTTTTCCACACGAAACCTTGTTTGCTATGTGGAACCTAAAAAAAGGTTTTGTAGGAGATGGTTCTGCTAGTAGATTGTCAACAGAAGCCTCAGAGAGTTCCGTAGAATTTTTTATCCTTTTTTTGAGTTTTAGACATATAGGAAGCTTTCAGAAATCTACACAACGTTTTCGAAGAGTTCTGCAAAGCTCCTTTTTTCAGAGTAGGCCGCTCGATTGTTTCAGATACTTTTTCTTCCAAAAACTGTTCTGCTATTCTACTAGTCTGCTTAGGATCATTATCCTGTTGAAATCACGATCGACGTTCAAAGTGTTTTCTTGCTTCACGAAATAGATGTTCCTGAAGGATTTCGACGTAAAAGGGACCGTTCGTAATTGTTCGAAAATAATGCCACAATATTCGGCCATTAATACTAAGTACGCCCCACACCATTATTTTTTGCTTATTCTTCTGAATTCTTTTCGTTTCTTCTTGCGCATATTTACGAGGAAAGTACCCGAAGTGAGCAATCGATTTTGAGTCCATACTTTGGGCATGTAGAGGTGACATTTAGATAACAACAACCGTAAAAGGATTTGCGCCCATGACTTTTACGGGCCGAAGTATTCAACTTTCAAGTTTCACGAGATCCGAAGAATTTTGATTCCATACTGCATACATTCAGGAAACATAAACGTCATTTGTGACTTGTAGTGCTTCAGGGAAGCTCACTAGCTCGTTGATAAAATATTGGCGAGATCACGTTGTCCACCCATTTGCTCCATCGAAATCTTTACTGATCTCGGACTACTGGCCAGGCCAACGAGACTCAAAGATATACTCCACTGTTAAAGGGTGTAAAATATTAGGAATACCAGTCCACACTACCTCACGCATTCAACTACTGGACGTTTATTTCAATAGGCAATGCAAGGTAATCGCTCGGCGAATATTCGATCGCGTTCAGCTTGATGATATTGCCGTTAACTTATCTGAACGAAGCAATATCATACAATTGAATTCTCTTATTCATAATCAGTTGTCCTCGCCTCGATTCACACCTATGATTAAGTATGCGTGGTATGCATCAGGAGACATTGATCAGAATCCAGAAAAGTTTGAATCTGTCAACGAAATTTGCTTTAGCATTGATGCTGACGTTTGCCAACAGTCGAGTTGTCACATATCATGTTTTATTCAATGCAGTCATTGTCAAAAACTACTTTGCTTTGAACATTTCTCTGAAGCTTACTATTGTCATAAGTGGATGTCTACCTTTTCCATATCATGTCATAGATTTAAAAAAAATGATTTCTTTAAAAAGAACATTTATGGGTTACGAATCTTACAGGGAAATACTTGGGGTTTAGAGAAGTGGGTTTAAAATCTAAGTTTTATAATCAATTTCTAACGATAAAGTCTAATTTATGATAGAATTTCTTTCTAACAAGATGCTTATGTTTCCTGCATGTATGCAGTATGGAATCAAAATTCTTCGGATCTCGTGAAACTTGAAAATTGAATACTTCGGTCTGTAAAAGTCATGGGGTCGAATCCTTTTACGGTTGTTGCTATCTATATGCCACCTCTATATGCCCAAAATATGGACTCAAAATCGATTGATCACTTCGGATACTTCCCTCGTTAGATAAAAAACGAATTGTTTTTCTGAATAACTAGTAAGAGTTTTCATCAGAGGATATTGTACGACTCCAGTCGTCGCCCTTGTATATCATGGCCCATCGAACACGACTTTCTTCTTGTTCCTTTGTACATTCACACCTCTAGTTGATCGAAGTTTTTCAGCGATTTTCTCGGTGATACTCTCATTATTTCTTCGAATTCATTGACCGATTGCAATATTGCTCTCGTATGTGATTTTCCGTGGTCGGCCGTTACCACGTCGAGGTCCCACACCACCTTCTTTCCGAATCTTTGCTAAATTATAATAATGTGAAATCACTGATTGACGTGCTGACGGACGGCTACCCTTGACTTTCCATATAATTTTTCTCGAACTAGTAAAAATCTCGAAGAGAACATTAATCTCTGTTATATATATAGTATCTAACCTTCATGTTCGAGATACTTTCAGAATATTCTTCTTTGAAGAATTAAAAAATAAACTCTCGAAAGGTTAAATAGATAACAGTGATTTTTTTGCACAACACCGTATGTATATTGTTAAAAAGGATAGTCATAAGAGAAAAATCGACAAGTGAAAGTTAGATACTGCGTAAAAAAAACTTTTATTTATAATACAAGATCTGATGACAGTACATAGGACGTATTCTACGGGCTCTAGACTTCTAGAGACGTTACATAATGCAATGGAAGCGAATGTTTTACAGTACATAGGTGTGTTTGGAATACATATTTGTAGCTTCTGTAAAATATGGGTTTTATTATAGTTATCTTGCGTATGAAGATATACGGATGATTTGGATATCCCAATCTTTAGGTAGTGCAATTAACATAGATAAAATTCGATTGAGAGTACAGTTTTTACTCGTACTCACTCAGTCCTCGTCGGAAAAGTCGTCTGGGCAAGTTTCGCAAAATGAGTCATACACAATGTTTTCCATTTCCGTCTTACTAAATCCGTGTGGTTATTACTCAACGATAATGGGGGCGAAAAAAATGGCCTTACCCAGTTGTCCTCAACTTACAGTTTATTGTAAAACGAAAAGAGATATTAACCCTTTCCAGCCGGGTGTATCCAAATGGACACAATTTTGCCGTAGGGGGGTACGGCATTTCTAAAAAATTCGGCTCTGAAAAATTGATCCTCATAACTAAACTACAATGAATATATAGAAGAAAAACTTTTCACTTGCTGTTTCCTGGTAGCCGGCTGGAAAGGGCTAAATAGAGAATAAGCAATGAAATTAGACATATGTTTATGGAATGCATTCTATTGTAAGAGATGAAATGTAGAATTTTCGATCTTTACAGATGACAAATACGGTCATTATCAGTACAAGAAACTTGGTTGACACAATATCAACTTTCAACATACAAAAAATACAATAAAATCAATGATCAAATATCATTATCATAGCCACAACTACGATGTTGTTAGGTAGTGGCATCTTCCAGCCACTGCCTCCCTCCTCTGGTCCTCCTCATGTTCGCAGTGATCATGTGTGTGTGAATAGTTTGTGATCACAGCTCAGAGTTGGTTTCAGGAAAGGAATTCATGAAGTTAGTCATAGCCCAACACACATCAGTACATAAACCTAGAATAACGATAATAACAAGACATCAATTTTAAAAATGAATTGAAATCGAACTTGACGATATCTTTTCTTTGCTATTACATTTAATGAAAGTTTACCCTTTTGTCAACCTATTTCTTTAATATATTTACATAACAATAGTAGTTGTGCTTGATATTCTCTTATCAACATATGGATTTTATGTATGGATATAGATATGATATCAACAAGTTCAATTTCAATTTATTTTGAAAATTGATGTCCTGTTATTATTCCTTTTTCTGAAAGAAAGGGTTATATGGCGAAAAATTCGCTCTAAAAATCAATAAAGTTTGTCTGTGTGTGTGTGTGTCTGTCCCGAACCAATCAGATTTCAGCATTAGAAAGATAACAGATATTGACCACTAACCGGTCGGAATATAGCTGGACCCCAGGTAATCGAGGTCGGGGAGTCCGAATCTGGGTACAGATTCGGGGTCAAAGGTCAGAAGAACATCGATTTTTGTTTATCCGATTTCTACAGTGTATCGTGATTTCAATATGATCGAATCTTATGTTATCGAGTCGGGGGAATCCGAATCTACGATTAGATTTTGAAAGTTCTAAATCGAGTATTTTTGACTAGAAAGTGGGTATTTTCGAAATCTCATGGTTTTTCATCAAGTTTGAGCAAAGCTAATCGGGTATGGGGAATCCGATTCTACTGTTAAATTTTGAAAAGTGTAAGATTACTCTTCAGATATTGTTTGTTGACTGAGTGTAGATGTGCTGTATTGCTACACCGAGAGTATCAGATAGCCTGTGGCAGTCCGAGTCGGGAGTGGCGGACCAGAGGGACGCTGACGACCGAAAGGTACTGCCTTTACGATGGAAGCATATATTAACATTGGCAATTTATGAGTATTCTGCGTGTTGGGGAACTTAATGAAAGAATATTGCTTGAAAAAAGGGCATTTGAATTGATCAGATCCCAAGCAGACAAATTTTTTCAAGAACGTGTGTTCACGCTCAATTGGGAACCACAATGGACGTCCATCAACACCTAAATTAAAAACGCCGCTTTTTCCGTTTGTTGCGTTTTCTCGAACTCCGTTTCGCTATTTATCGAATATAAACGGCGAAGAATTTTGGTTTTTCAGTATTAAAATGTATTTTTGTTTTTGGGAATTTTTTATTAAAAAATAATACATTTTAACGCTTAAAACCTAACATACAGTAGAGTGCAAAAAAAATTGCCGTTGAGTATGTAAAATTAATGAAAGCATATTTTTCTCATTTCCAAAGCAATCATCTAGGAACTATTTGTGAGTGTTACTCAGTAGGCGTGGGCATTCAATGAAACTGGCATGTTTGAAAAAACGTTGGTTTTCATAAAAATGATGCATCATTGGAATGCTATCCGTCTATTAACGAACAGATTAGACCAATTACACTGTCAGCATAATCGCTATTGTAACACTTCTCAAAACTGTCTATATGATGAGTATAGATGTTCAACTATGTAGTATAAGTTCGCTGAGATCCAAAACTGAAGCTTTCTAAAACGTCCGAACTAATAAAATGGGTGGGACATCGAATTATAATGGAAGCATTATGTGATCACCGAATCACACTCTACTAAGAATCTTGAGGTTTCATTAGAATGACGCTATTAAAATATTTTTATTTGGATTATATAAAAGAATTTCTTTAACAAAACTAGCTGGAGACATTATATTTCAGATCTCTGTCGAAAAAATAGTAAATATTATCGATTTTGAAGGAACCTAAGCATGATTTTAGTGTTTTTGTATATAGTATTTGTAAAATGAACTCTCTCGTCAAAAAAATATTCAAAAGGTTAAAAAATTCGACAGAATTCAGTTGTAGGAATTCAACATTGAAGGTTACGAGGATTCTTAACTGAAATTATTAGGAATTTTAGGGATCTATCTTAATTTTCTTATCCATTAAGTCAAGACAGAGTTCATATATAGGTTATAATGCTTTTTACCATCGTGACGAAAACAAAATGTTTTCTATCTCCTGACTTGAAAAAAGAGCGAATATTCTATTGACTACCATACTGATGAACCACAGTATATGTGCTACCTTTGTATAAAAAAACATTTGTTTATCTCTCCTCCAAGATATGAAAACATGAAAACATTAACGGAAATTTTTTTTGCACTCCACTGTATACTCAATTCGTTTGCACTAGTCAGCATCATTAGTTTCTTTTAAGAAAAGAGTCAGTGGATCTCTGGGATGAGCCTTACTTGTCATTATTCCAGGTTTATGTACTGATGTCTTGGTTGTAGTTCTGATTATTACAAGATGTCCCAAAAGTGACTTCCACTTAAGAAAATTGAGTTTTTCTGTCTATGTACATCCTGGAAGACTGATTTTATAGTGAAGATAGATAAATACTCCATGCTTCTATGGCTATAAACGAATTTCTGAAATATTTTTTATAGATGTCATATTTGTGTAAGAAACACAAATTTGAATTGTTTCGTTTTTACGAAAAATCTCACTTTTTTCCAACCTTTTTACTTCTATAGTTTTGTTCAATATTGTAGTATCTGACGTACTTGGAGTAAACTAACTGAATTTTTTACGCATTCAATTAAAAGTAAACTAACTGCTATTGAATTCAATGATACAAGCAAATAAAAACGTTAAACCGATGTTCCATAATATTGGCGATCGGGAAAATAAAGAAAACTACAGAAGTAAAAAGGTTGGAAAAAAGTGAGATTTTTCGTAAAAACAAAACAATTCAAATTTGTGTTTCTTACTCAAATATGACATCTATAAAAAATATTTCAGAAATTCGTTTATAGCCATAGAAACATGGAGTATTTATCTATCTTCACTATAAAAATCAGTCTTCCAAGATGTACATAGACAGAAAAACTCAATTTTCTTAAGTGGAAGTTACTTTTGGGACACCCTGTATATTTCATCATTTATTGTATTTGTTGTGTGCTGAAAATTGATATTGTATCAATTTAGTTTTTTGTATTGATGATGACCGTATTTGCTATCTGTAAAGGTCGAAAATTCTACATTTCATAAATATATGTCTAATTTCATTGCTTATTCTCTATTTAATATTACATTTAATAAAAGTTTGCTCTTTTCTTAAACTGAATCTTTAAAATGAAAAGAAGTTTTTGGTTTGAGAAAAACAAACTTAATTTGATGGAACTGTTTTTATAACTAAATTTATCTTTTGATCTTCGATTTTCAAAAAATAAAAATAGATAAAAATATTGATTACCGTATTATCTCGTATAAAAGAATCACCAATAAATTCCAAGTCTTTATTAGTCAAATTTCTGCCACTCAAGTCAATCCGGGATTCATTTTTGTTGTGATAGACAGCTTGTTCCGGTGTCGTAATTGTATATGTGTATGATAATGAAAGGGAACTTGTTTCATTTGGTTCTAACAAAAAAATAGAAAAGTCAAAGAAAACGATGTAAATTCATTAATGAGTTAAAAACTAATACGAATTTGTTTCTAAATTAAAGGAGTTTTTGAAAACCATATCCTTAATTAAAAAATATTAGTGAAGAATAAATATTTTTCTTATAGATTTAAGATAATGTCAATAAATCAAACTGATAGAAATGGCTCTCATTCGTTATTTAAAAATAAAACTAAACATCTTAATAAGATTAAGATTATTTACAAAAATAGCAAATAATTTGAGTACCTCAAATATTAATATATAATAATAGAAATATTACGAAAAAATGTCTATTCATTTCATCAATAACTACACGTCTTTTGCGAAAAGATTCTCGAATTAATTCGTCCAACCATCGGGTGAACGAAAAATTATTCGAAAAGAATAGTACTCTACATGAGTTTAACCCTCTGAGTCCCGGCGGCGTATATATACGTTCAAGTGCAGTTATCCAGGAGAGGAGCTGCTAGTATATTTCTTAGCTACTTAGAACATCTATTTATCTTTTACAGGTGATGCTAGATAAGCACCATCCTTCTTCTTTTCCTCTAGGCATGTTATTATCACGTGTTCATGCAGCATATGCTTTCTTTCGTTCTGTATGCCGGTATACATCATTTCTCATTCCAGTGCAGTCACTCTTCTTTTGTTCTTTTCTTTATATTGGTCATACACTACTCTCTTTCTCTTTATATACTCTTTAGCTGGGTCCTATCTTTCTGTAAAGTTCTAATTAGCTCTGTCTTATCTAGAAAATCTAGCAAGTTCTTTCCGTTTCGAAATGGTAAAGGGTGAGCCATAAGTCTTGGTACCTCTCAGAAAAGTTGCTCTTTCTCTGTTATAAGAATTCCAATCGAGCTCAAACTTTGGTGTATAATTCCTTCTAACATGACGCACGTTTCCCCAAATTCTCATACTTCTATCTCTTATTATAGGGGAGATATATAGGTTAACATTTTAGAAATCTTATTTTCCAATTGCTGAAAAGTAATTGTGGCGCATAATAAATGACCGCTCTTGCATTTCATTTTTCCACCACTTGATTAGGAAACAAAATACACTGCAAGATGCAGCGTGAAAAGCTCTACAATCTACATAGTAAAGCGTATTTTAATTATATAGCTTTTGGTTTCAAAAAATCCAAAACTCTATGCAATCAGTTTCCGCCGTCGTAAGAAAATCGTTTTTTTTCTACACAAACTAAAAGTTCGTTTTTTTTCACCTTTTTGTAACCTAATACATTTCATTACGAAAAAAAAATATACTACAAGCTGCACCGTCAAAAGTTCTACAATTTAAACAGAAAATCTTGTTATTATTCTGTAATTTTTGTTCTCAAAAAACAGCAAAACTTTGCACGATGAGCTTTTGCAATGGCAAAAACTAATTGTACAGGGTTTTGCTTTTTTTCGTAAACAAACATTTCACAGTTAAAATACGCTTTATTGTGTAGATTGTAGAGCTTTTCACGCTGCATCTCGTGATCTATATTGTTTTCTTAATCGAGCGTATGAAGTGGTGGAAAAATGAAACGTAAAAGTGGCCCATTTACATGTGTTCTGCGCCAAAAATTACTTTTAGTACATGCGGACAACAGATTTCTAAAATGTTAACCTATATATCTCCCCTATAATAAGAGATGGAAGCATGAGAATTTGGGGAAACATGCGTCATGTTAGAAGGAATTATACACCAAAGTTTGAGCTCGATTGAATTTCTTATAAGAGAGAAAGAGCAATTTTTCTGAGAAGTACCAAGACTTATGGCTCACCCTTTATATCGAACAAAATTTTTTTCTGTTATGTTCTCGATGTCTTCGGTCGAAAATACCATTCTCAACCATTTTGTCGTTGGTAGTTATATGAGTTGGAACATTATATATCGTTATGAACTACTATGAGAGTAGTCTTTCGTCATCTATAATACAGTTCATTTGTATTGCTCCTACTGAGATTAGCCTGGATCGACATTATGCAAAAATGAA
>Ga0209935_1003883_pt1 | contig 14584 bp, 21 predicted proteins | sample ThiBio_1000_plan_2_FD_183958 | JGI IMG/M metagenome (GOLD analysis project Ga0209935, IMG submission 183958) | Wastewater bioreactor microbial communities from Cape Town, South Africa - Thiocy_cont_1000_plan (SPAdes) | ecosystem: Engineered > Bioreactor > Thiocyanate-remediating >... | reverse complement strand
TCGAACGCAGACTCTGGAACGAGTCCGATAGTTGACTCACAATGTCCTTGACTTGCGCCTGCAGCAGATGGTCGTCGTTCGCGATCGACGTGAATCCAAAGTCGCGCTCGTCGCTATCGTCATCCATACTACCGCCGCCGGTACCGCCGCCGCCGCCGCCATCGCCATCACCACTGATATCGAGTATGCGATCGCTCGTGTCATGCTCGGGTACGATCGAATCGAGTTCATCAGCCACTACCAACAAGGCAGCCGAGCTATCGACATGAACCAGTGATGCATTGTTGTCGTCATGTCGCTCCTGTTGTTGCTGTTGCTCCTCGAATGCAAGATCAACCATTCGAGTATCGGTCTCATGTGCTCGAGATCGAGTACCAGAGAGAGGTAATGGTGTTGGCGATGGCGATGATGATGTTGATGTGGAGCTTGCAACAGGAGATACTTGTGCTGTACCGATACAGCTCGGTGAAGAGGTAGCCGACGTCGATGTTGTATCTTGATGCAAAGTAGTACTCATGGCGTTCGGCTACCGTAGAGCCTTTGCAGGAGATTGAGTGGGATTGAGATTGAGTTGGTGATGGGGGTCGTTGAGCAAGCAAGCAAGCAAGTGTAGACCAGACCATATGGAACGAGCCGAACGAATGCTCAGTGTTGTTGATGCGAGCAAGCGAGCAAGCGAATGAATGAATGAACCAATCAATCGATGGATGCAATCGACCCTTTTATTCAAGCGCCAGTACCAACCATCGATATGACGATGGCAACCTCCCCCAACGATGCCCCCCAGCCTTGTATGCCATCCATCTTCTCGCCAAAGAGACGCAACGACTGATAGGCAACAGCGGGATGATGGTCGTGACGGAATGGGAGCTGCACCCATTCCGTACTCGCTGAGGGAGGTAGAGAGCACGGGCGCGCTACCTCAATGCGCTGCGACGATGGCCATCGGTATGGTGGATGGAATCTAGATAAAGATGACCTTGTCGAACGAGTAGGCGGCATGCAAGCATGCCCGATCAAATAGCAAGCGATACGGCCACGAGAGACCCACGAGCGTGCACAGCACGTACACACCGTAGCTCATCCACCATGGCTTGCTGTCCAGTCGCAAGAGGCCCAGCATCTTGGGCTGGAAGCCTTCGATATTCACCGAGATTCCCGAGTCGTAATGGGTATCGCGGTTGCGGTTGGCGTCGTCAAACACCAGGCGAGTCACGCGAAGGTGCTCGGCCGTGGCATCGTCGCCCGGAGCCCAGTTGATCGAGAGATCGAGACGCACGATCGCGGTCGAGCACGAGATCGGAAGCGAGCGATCCTCACAGAGGCGGTAAAGAATGGGCTCGGTCGTGGAGAAGCTCGTGACCTTCTCGGTGTAGGTCTCTGTGCGGGAGGTGGTTGTCGTGCGGCCTTCGCTGTCGGTAGAGGTCTCCGATACCTCGCGTGTCTGCGTGAGCGAGTGAGGAGTGAGCGAGCGTGAGGCAGACGACAATATCAAGTGTCTCGAGCGCAAGGGATACGAACGCGGGTCTCATAGTGGTAGCAATCACACCATAGTTGGAGATGCACCGGTCGTGCCTTCACGGTCTCGATGTGGCTGACGACGTCGTCGATCGAGGCCGTGTTTGAGAGGAAGCGTGCCGTGCCGCTCTTGAGCGCCTCGACCAAGTACGCAATCACGACCACCAGCATCACGATCGTGAGGGGAGGCCAAACAAAGTACAACAATCCACCCTGTGCCAGCAACACGGCGCCAGCAGTGACCGACGCTATGGCCGCGAACAACAAGAAACAGCAGAACAAGCCGGCTGTGTGGCGGTTGCGTTGGATGCCACACCAATTGACTGCCTCGCTCTCGTCGACCAGCATCGACTCGATCGGAATCACGACAGAAGAGCCCGGCGTAACGTCATCAGCCTGGATGCTCGACGGACTGGCACCGGGCGTAGAGGATAGCAGCGTGGTCTTCTCGTCGGACATGGTGGAGAGTGGTAAATGAGAGAGCGAGAGAGAGACACGGGAGAGTGATGAGTGACGAATGAGATGAGAGCGATGAACAGGAGGGTTTAATCAAGCGGAGGAGGATTCCGATGACTTTTCCGCGTGTCTGTTCGTGAACCACTGCTGCTGCTCGCGCGCGGAGAATCTTGCGCCGAAGGGAGGTGCTGTTCTTTGTTCCTTCATCGATTGCTTCTTGTTGCTTCTTGTTGCTCGTTGCTTGCTTGCTTGGTGACTCTCTCTCGTGTCTCGTGTCTCGTGTGAGAGCTTCATATCTTCATCTCTTTGGCTTGAGCAGTTTGGAGCTTGGATCATCTCCTTGTCGTTGTGTGAGATTGGAGTGGAAGAGATGGAAGACGATGCTCTTGATCGTGATGCTCGAATCAAGCTCTCGATCGGCACCAAGGAAGAAGGCGATGCTGATGGCCAGTTCAACGCTCCTGTGGGCTTGGCATTCGACCGTCATCGAGGTCTCTTGCTCGTCGCCGACACCGACAATCATCGAGTGCAAGTATTCTCGTGTGATGATGATGATGGCGGCTCGTTCGTGTCCAAGCTCGGCGAGAAAGGCAAGCAACCAGGCCAGCCCAACTATCCTTCTGGCCTTGCGATCGATCACGATCATGATCGCATCCTCGTCGTTGATTGCGGCAATCATCGAGTACAATCATGGTCATTGAGCGAGCAATCGTTCTTGTCGTGCATCGGTCAGTTTGGATCAGGAGATCTCGAGTTCAAGAGTCCTCGAGGCATTGCGATCGACAAGCATCATCATCGCATCATCATCGTCGACTACAACAACCATCGATTGGTGTTCTTGTCGTCGATCGATCTCTCGTTCTTGTTCTCGGTCGGCAAGCAAGGATCTGAACCTGGCGAGTTCTATCGACCATCAGGCATTGCGATCGATGATGATCGACATCGAATCATCGTCGTTGATACGCTCAATCATCGAGTGCAAGTATTGTCGTCGATCGATGGCTCGTTCTTGCTCGAGTTCGGCTCTCAAGGCGATCAACCAGGCCAGTTCATGAATCCTCATGGAGTGTGCATCGCCAATCAAGGCCGAATCATCGTCGCCGACTTCTACAACGATCGATTGCAATCGTTCACTCACGAAGGCCATCACATCTCGTCCTTCGATTGTGCCTTCGAGGCCCCATTCGGAGTTGCATTCGACGAGCATCGAGGTCTCATCGCCTTCTCGGCAGGCAATCGAGTGCATGTGATTGGAGCCAATCAATGGCTTGCCGACACCAAGTTCGTTTGGCGTCCAGATCGTCATCGATATGCACCATCATGGATGAAACAAGCAGTATCGACGATGACGATGATTCGATCGCTGGTCGATGAGTGGTCGGCGATGTCGATGATTCCGAACGAGCTGCTGTTCGAGATCTTCTCGCATCTTTGAGTCCATCCAGATCGCATTGCGCGTGCCTCTCTCAGTCACAAATGCGTTGCTCAATGTGAGTCTTGTTTTCTCTCGTCAATGAGTGTATCAATCTCAATCAACTTCTCTTTCCAATACCAATACCAATACCAAGACCAAGAGAAGAAGATTCAAGAATGATGATGAAGATCAAGAAGAGGCTCGTGTGAGTGAGGGAGTGGTTGGTGAGGGAGGGAGGTGCTGTTCTTTGTTCCTTCATCGATTGGTTCTTGTTGCTTCTTGTTGCTCGTTCGTTGCTTGCTTGATTGGTGTCTCTCGTGTCTCGTGTGTGAGAGAGAGCTTCATATCTTCATCTCTTTGGCTTGAGCAGTTTGGAGCTTGGATCATCTCTTTGTCGTTGTGTGTGTGAGAGAGAGATTGAATTGGAAGAGATGGGAGACGATGCTCTTGATCGTGATGCTCGAATCAAGCTCTCGATCGGCACCAAGGAACGAGGCGATGCTGATGGGATGTTCTACTATCCTCAAGGCTTGGCGATAGACCATCATCGAGGTGTCTTGTTCGTCGTTGACTGCAACGATCATCGAGTGTTTGCATTCTCCTGTGATGATGATGATGATGATGATGGCGGCTCGTTCGTGTCCAAGTTCGGCGAGTATGGCAAGCAACCCGGCCAGTTCGCGTATTCATTCGGCATTGCGATCGATCACGATCATGATCGCATCCTCATCACTGATAGCGCCAATAATCGAGTACAATCATGGTCATTGAGCGATCAATCGTTTTTGTCGTGCATCGGCCATCAAGGATCAGGAGATCTCGAGTTCAACAGCCCTCAAGGCATTGCGATCGACAAGCATCATCGTCGCATCATCATCGCCGATACTTCCAACCATCGATTGGTGTTCTTGTCGTCGATCGATCTCTCGTTCTTGTTCTCGGTCCGCGGCAGCGAAGGATCTCAACCAGGCGAGTTCAGCTATCCATCAAGCATTGCGATCGATGATGATCGACATCGAATCATCGTCACTGACTCCGGCAATCATCGAGTGCAAGTATTGTCGTCGATCGATGGCTCGTTCTTGCTCGAGTTCGGCTCTCAAGGCGATCAACCATGCCAGTTCAATTATCCTCAAGGAGTATGCGTCGCCAATCAAGGCCGAATCATCATCGCCGACGCAAACAACTGTCGACTTCAAGCATTCACTCACGAAGGCCATCACATCTCATCGTTCGATTGTGGCGTCGAGTGCCCATCGGCAATTGCGTTCGACGAGCATCGAGGTCTCATCGCCTTCTCGACAGGCAGTCGAGTGCATGTGATTGGAGCCAATCAATGGCTTGCCGACACGTTCACGTGGCGACCAGATCGTCATCGATATGCACCATCATGGATGAAACAAGCGGTCTTGACGATGACGATGATTCGATCGCTGGTCGATGAGTCGGCGGCGATGTCGATGATTCCGAACGAGCTGCTGTTCGAGATCTTCTCGTTCCTTTGATCACCTTCATCACTATCACCACGATGATGACGACGACGACGACGATGATGATGATGATGATGATGAATCTCTCGATATGATGGAGGAATCAAATCTCGAACGACACCACTTCTGCTGCTCCCTGCCTTGTCATCAACCCAATCCACTGCTACCTCGAGCTGTCGTTCCTGCAACTCAATATGACTGAAATACACAAGCGGCCGAGAGCGAGGCTCATTATTGGGTGATATCGAATGGGATGACAGGAGCAGGGAATCGAGTACTGCTCACAAGATATCGGTCTGAATGGACGCCTCTCATACTCCCACTTGCCCGAGAGCAGAATCCGTCTGAATGAGGGCGAGAGACGTGTGAGAAACGAACGACTAATGGCAGCGACACCGCTACCAGCAGTGTACCTTGGGATCGGCAGTGTAGTTCTGAACGTGCACGATGAGGCGGTTGATCTTGGCCTGGAGCTCACGCATCTCCGACACGTGTAGCATTCGCAGTACCGCTGCCGCATGGTCGACTTGCTTGTCTAATTATCGATACACTCTCCTGTTAGATGCACGAGTGGGTGAGTGTAACATGACCGACGCGTGAGGGCGCACCTCCAGTCGACAAGCCGATTGGGAGCGATTCTAGTTCGATGCGAGAGGTCTGTGCTTGTGGTGACGACGTGGTGGAGCTCGTGGATGCAATGGTGGCAGACTCGGTATCCATCGAACCGGCAGCAGCGATGCCTGCAAAGAGCTCGCCATGCTGCTTGAGCCTTCTATCGATCGCCTGGCCGATTGATCGATCCATTCCAATGGATATCAGCCAAGAGTTCCTTCGCATTGCAGTGCATCGATATCGTGTGCCGTGTTTGGTGTACCTGCAGCTTCTCGAGTGGGTTGCTGTGAGGTGGTAGATTCAATGCCGTCGCTAGTTGATTGATAGCTGCTAGTAGCTCTTGTTGTTCATCTGACGGAGCGTTGGTCGTTTGATTGCGATTGTGATCATGATCAGCAAGCGTCACCAATGGCTCTATCGTAGTGAGGCATGATTATACGCACAAGCCATGTCGATCTCGATATCGTTCTGTGGCTCCTCGTAACGACTCTCGACTTCCATGCCCTCGGCGTTGGCGGCCTCATCGTCGACGTGATCGTCGTCGGCCTGCTCGTCCCCCTCGACAAGCAGGCCGTCGCTTTGGTTGGCATCAAACACAGCCGCCACGCATCCATCCACCAACCACTCGATCGCCTCGACGAATAGTGTCTCCTTCTGTTGTTCATCCTTGACGCTCGATGGTAGATCGTACGGATATCCAAGCGCTCGTACAATCTTGTGCAGCAGGTCTGTGAGCTCGGATGGGATCGTGTGCATGCGAGCATTGCGCGATAGTACCTTCTCGAGCACGGCATGGAGCGCTACAAGGCTCGGTGCATGGCGCGTCTGGTATCTCTCCTCGCTCGATACCTTGTCCGAGATATATCGCATGTTCTCTTGCATCCATACGAGCAGATACTTGGCGTCCGAGAAGCCTAAACGAATGATGATATCGATGCAGTCCACTCGTCAATCAATCAAACACACGACGCACACACGCACACACGCTTTCTCTCCGAGCGTACTGAACTGATCAAAGTCATCGTGGCGAGGATACCCGATCGCTAGTAGACGTCGTTGGAGTGCTTGTGACATATCGGTGTCGGTGAGGAGTGATGATACCGATGAGTCGTGAACGCGGGAGCGTTGAGTAGGAGATGCGTGCGAGCGAGCAAACGAGCAAACTGCCTCTCTCTACACCACTCTCGCGATCAATCTCTGATGTCGCCTCCTCATCAATCAATCAATCGAGCGAATCAATCCATCGAATCAATCGTTATCATGTTGATAGATATGGATTCAATAAATAACAGCAGAACAGCAGGTCGGATGACAGCAAAGTCATGAGGAGCTCGAATCGCTGAGGCAATCCAATACGCGGCAATAGTCTATTGTTGCTCTGCATCCTCTTGGAACAACGTCTTGGGCTGCGTATTCTGGTACACCTTGAACCAATACGGATTCTCTGTCGTGCCAAGAAGAAGAGGGAGAAGGAGAACGAGAAGGTCATCAATAATGAGGAAGAGGTACGAGCGAGCGACGACAACTGTGACGGCAGCGACTCTCTGCTTGTGTACCTTCTGCTTCCTTGGCATGACGCAAGATGGCCTCTCGTGGGTCCTCGGCTACAAACACAAGCAATAAGTGGGCCGCTCGTGCACGAGTCAGCATGGCGCGAGGCAGCACGTTGTACATACAAAGACGTGTCAACTTGACCAGGCCCTTGACGAGATGCTGCTGTGCCGAGCTTCCAATGCGACCGTTGTAACCAGGGCCCTGCACCGGGAGGTCTGGCTTTCGCGAGAGCACCGGGTCCTTGCGCGCGCGCTCCTTCTGGCGGCGCGAGCTGACCGGCATGTCCTTGTGCGAGGTCGGCGCGAATACCGGTCGCTGGATCTCGTAGTCGTCCTCGCGCTTCTTCGAGTGCTTGGCCAGACTCATCTTGACGCCGCGGAAGCTGATCTCGGGATCGTAGAAGACGTAGACCGAAGCATCCGAGCTGCCTACCACGATCTGATTCAACGTCGGATGCCACAGAATGCGCACCACGCTGCCCTCGGACACCTCTGCACACGTGCGGGCGGATGGGGTCAGAGAAGAGCGTTGTCGGCTCTGGCTGGCAAGCGACGAGGCGAGCACCGTACCGATATCGGACAGCTTCTCAAAGGTGCTCGTGTCGTACATGGAGATGTAGCCGTTGCCTTCGCGCTTCTTGGTCGAGACGCCCGTCAAGAGACGCGTTCCTGCCGGGCTGAAGATGCAGTCCGTGGTGCTAAAGAGATTGCTCAGGCCCGTGAAGTTGGCGACCGGCCCCAAGTTAAACTTGCGGACATCCCACACTGAAGGTACGGTGCGTAGGTACGGTGCGTAGGTACGGTACGGTACGGTATGTGAGCATACGAAAGCCGATCGCACGAGCGAGAGATCGGTTGGTACGTACCCTTGAGAGTATCATCGCCACCACGAGTTGCGAGCAGTTGGTTGTTGGGCGAGAATCGAGCACTCGTAATCTCGGTTCCAGCCGGGAATGCGTTGCGATCAAGCTAGACACCGTCAGACGGTATCAGTATTCATACGGGCCGCTGTAGCACTCGATGAGCGCCCGCGTATGTGCATACCATGGACGGCCTGGCACCACTCTCGTTGGTTGCAAAGAGCTGCAGCGAGCCGTCGTTGCACGCAGCAACAACGACCTTGCCATCGGGCGAGATGGTCATCTGATACACTCCAGCACGAGCATTATTCGATGTGCGAGTCTTGATGACCTTGGTTTGTTGCTTGGTATTGTTGATGTCCCATTTCCTGTGAGTACCGAGTGAGGGTCAGACTACGAGCAGCGCACTCTCTCTCTCGCGTTGCAAAGCTGAAGGAAGCAATCAATCCATCACCATACCGGATGGTGGCATCTGCACCGCCAGTCCAAAAGTACGTATCATCGGTTGGATCCCATACTCCATTGCAGACGGCAGCAGCGTGCCCTCTATCGCGAGCGACCAATGCACGTCAGTAACACCATTCGATTGCCGCAAGGAGCAACGCGACCTACTTGGTGTGTGCCATGTCCATGAGATAGGGATCGCCCTTGACAAACTCGGAGCTGCATCAACCAACCAATCAATCAATCGTTCATGGCCGTCAACAACTACCTTCAACGGTGCCTTGCATGCTCACATCGTGGTACGGGTACATACATGAGAAAGGCATCGCGATCGTAGATTCGTGGTTGCATGTTGCCAGTGGTCATCAAGACCAACGAGCCGGTCTTGTTGTATTCGAGCGAGTTGATCGGATGGCCCTCGACTGGTTCGATCGAACGGAATGGCTTCAGGCTCGAGGTCATGCCCGCAAAGTCCCACAACTTGACCGAGTAATCGGCTGAGCCCGAGAACAATCGTGCACCAGACGGATCGAGCGCGAGCGACGTGATGGCCTACGTTACACACGCATCCATCCAAAAGCAGCAGAGCCATGCACGTGTGGGCGATGGTGAGGACATGTCTGCGGGCGAGCTGTGGTGGCTCTCGCGCGTGGCCATACCCGCTCGTGAGCCATCATCTTGGCGACCTTGGCGATCGGGATCGGCTCGTAGTGATCGTCCTTCTCGCCCTTGGCATCAAGGCCGTCGTCGTCATCGCTATCATCGCTATCTTGCTCGCCGTCACGATCACGCTCGGTTTTGACGGGTCGAGGGCCGACGAGAGCATGGTCGTCATCATCGTGGGTCTGCTCGCTCTTGACGGGTCGAGGTCCAACGAACGCATCAGCGTTGTCGTCGTCGTCAGCAGCAGAAGCCGTGTCGCTCTTGATTGGTCGCGGTCCAACGAACTCCTCTTGTTGATAGTGCGGTCGAGCTGGTTGTGAGGAGGAGCTCGAAGGCATCGGCTTGTGCTTCTTGCTGGGATGCGTCGGCAGCTCGTCGTCGTCGTCGTGCTCGTCGTTGTCGTCGTCGACACGTCGCGCCACTGGTCGAGGAGCAGGCTTCTTCTTTCCAAACGAAGTCGGTAGGAACTGTTGCAAACTTGACGAGGCAGATGTAGATGATGCCGTTGTCGATGTCGATGTCGATGTCGATGTCGATGTCGTTGTTGATGTTGGAGCATCGTCGTCTCGTGGGCGCTTACGAGCACCACCAACAGCTCCGCCGCCACCACGTTGTGACCCGAAGGATTTCGGTAGAAACGATCTCAGATCCATCTCTCGAACCAAGAAGAAGCCTCTCGAATACCACCCTTGTGTAGCGTGATCGATACCTCGATACCGCGATACCTTGCTGCGTGCGTGCGAGCGCGGCCGAGCAACGAGAGAATGAACCACGAGCTCGCTGGCTCGCTGGTGCCGAACCACTCGACAAAGCTCAATAACAGGCTTATGATATAGGGAATTTCTCTGGGAGTGGAGCTCGAGTTTTGCTCTATCAAATCAGATCGCTCTTTCGCTCGCTTCGTTCCTCTTCATCTTCATCATCTCCCTCCAACTACTACGACGACAGCAGCAGCTGCCGACATCCACAGCATCTCACGCTCACGCTACATCAAACCCCACGGGATACTTACGATACTGTTGTATTGTTCTCAACCAACACCACGTGATCCTTCCTCGAACCCTTGATTCCAATCAATCCATCCATCCATCCGTCAGCTCTTCAATCGCGCTCTCTCGCTCGCTCTCGCTCTCGCGTCGACCACGAATGGATGCGCACTTGGTACTCGAGCTCCGCGAACAACTTCGCGAGAACCGTCTCTTACAAGAGCAACAAGAACTCAAGCATCAACCAATGACGTATGATACCGCGCCTCGCTCGCCCGCTCGCTCTCCCTGATCAACGCGCACACTCACTCGCTCGCTCGCTCGAATCATGTCTACGCCCTCCCTCCAGTCGACTGCGCGACTTTTGCTTGGAGAATATCAGTAAGGATCCTCTGATCTCACAAGGCAGCACCAACTACTACACGCTCAAACTCAACGAAGGTACCTCGTGCTCTCTCTCTCTCTCTCTCTCTCTCTCTCTCTCTCGTATCGTCGCTGCGTCGTTGGAAACCAATCGCTCACTCTCGCTCACTCAACCATGATCGAACCAATCAGTGGCATCCTCCAAGCTCTCCAAGACCATCGACAAATCACTCACCACCGATCGAGTCATGCTCACCCGCCAACACCTGATCACATGCCTCGGTACGTCGAGCCAACCGACCAACCGATCGAACCCGACGAGTGAGCTCGAGCCTCATGATGCTGATCGTATCGCACACACTCCTCCTCTCCTCCGCTGACCCTCCTCCTCGCCGTAGGAATACCGAAACACGTGATGCTCGGACTGTGGCGTGTATTGGAGCTCGAGCTTCCACCTGTACGATCCGATCGTTCAATAGCAACGCCCAGCTCGAGCCTCCACCATCGAACGAGCTCCTCGACCTTACCTAATGCTTGGTGTCTGTGCCGCGCTGTGTGCGTGTGCGTGTTTGTTATTCGGACAGGCGCACATTCGCGAAATCTATCAGAATAGCTTCAGGCAGCATGCGAGTACATGCATGCGAATGTTGCTCAACTCGATGTTCAAGCTCGGCCTGGCGCCCGAGAATCCCGAGAATCTCGTACGTGCGCTCGATCTCGATCGCATACGACCGCCGTGTTGGGACTGGTACTCACGAACGGATGAATGTCGCTATCTCTCTAGTTGCGAGCCATGAACATCCTGACAATGAGCCAGGATTCGACCGAGAGCATCGAGGCGACGTACATCGAGTTGTGGGAGGATGCCATAGGTACGAGCGAGATGTTCGAAGCATCGTCTCAATGTCACTCACTCACTCATTCACTCACTCACTCCTGGTACAGTGAGGCAAGTTCATGCGATCATGGTGGCGAATCGAGTGAGATTAGAAGCATATCCCTAGTACGTGACTCGGGCAACGGAGCGCTCGATTGATTATTCGGCGCAGAATCCGGTCCTGACGATCGGTTGATTGATGGATTGCTTGATTGATTGATTGATAGTGTATTTGAGAACCTACGCCGCATCAGTGCTGACGATTACCTGCCGTCTGAAGAAGACTTGGCCTTTCTGCAAACGACCTCCACTGCTGTACAAGAGGTATTGTATAGTGGCGCTGCCGCTACAACCAGCTATTCGCGCGAGCACTCGTTCGGTGCTTGTACTCACGCGATTGTAGATCTGCCTGGCGGTCGGAGAGAACGACTTTCGCTTCGCCAACATCAGCCGCATCCCGCCGGTGAAGCGCCCGGTCGGTCGCGCCACGCAGGTCAAGCATCACAAGTGGATCTCTCACGTTGCAGGGTCGTTGTTCTTCATCTACGTGGCCTCCATTCATGAATATCCTTTCAACTCGTCGTCTGTGTCTGTGGTCGGTTCCGTGAGTTTCTTGCATCGTTTGAGCTTCCTTAACGACCGCGTGCTGTCTGTGTGCGTGCGTGTGTGTTCACTGCGAAGAGCGCCAACAAATCACTGGAAGAGTTCAAACAGTACGTGCACCGGCGAGTCGTTGAGCTCGAGTATCGCTCGTGCGACACTCATCGACCGCTCGCCGTTATGGTGGCTCACTCGATATCGACAGGCTCGCACAACATCCACTCTTGCGAAAGACGCCGTTCATGGTCATCTTCTTTGGCGAGGACAAGTTCCGAGAGGCCGCCAAGCGCAGCGAGCTCTCGGGCCAGGGTCTCTTTGCGGAGCTGAACTCGACGGACCCTGAAACAGCGTGCTCTGCGCTCACTCAGGTACCTTGCACAACGCGAGAGTAAGGTGCATCTCGGCGTGACGGCAGCCACTGACACCTGTGTGTCACGGGGGGACTACAGGCATTCACCAAAGCCAAAGGACCCAATACCGAGAAGCATCAGCACATGTTCTTGAACGCCATCGATTCGCGTATCATCAAGGATATCGTGCGCTTCACTCGTGACATTGTCGAGTCGCGATTGGAGATGGAGGGTCTCAGTGTAATGAATTAGACGAAACTCGCTACACGTGTGTGAGTATGCATACGTGTACTCGCAAGCAGTATCGCCGTTATGTAGTTTACGCGTATGTGTCTCGGTATATATATTGTATCAATATAGAAAGCTACCTCATCTTGCTTTGAAATCCAAAGCGAAAGCTGACTATCTATCAAGCTTGTTGAGATCAAGAACACGAGGGGGTATCGAACGAGATAGAGATAGAGAGTTAGAGAGACCTTGAATGAGGGTTGATTGTACATACACAAGAGAGAGCGCGAGAGTGAGTGGGGCTCTCTATCCATCAATCTAGGCACCGAATATACACGATGCGGAGCACGAGAAGGAGCTCTGGTTGCTCTCGGCTACGAGTAACCACCAATCATACGCCGAGCCGACAATCTTCTCCTTCACAATACGGCACTGTACTCAACCAATCGAATCAATCAGCAGCAATCGGCTACCGCACCATCGCGAGTGTGTTGTGCATACCTGCTCCTTGGCCTTGTACCACGCTTTACCAGCGCTAATGAAGCAATAGCCATCGATCACTCGCAGCATCTCCTTCTTGACCGTGCCCGAGAGCTTGCCAGCGATCTGAGCCCCTGGAACGAGCTTCGAGGAGCCCGGTCGATCGACGCATCGTGAGCCGCACTTGAAGTAGCCGTTCGTTCCGGCCCACTCGAGCATCCAGTAGGGACTCTTGCTGCCGAGCAGGTAGTCCTCGACGATGGTGCAGTAGTTCTCGCCATAGTCCCAACCACCGCCGCTCGTCAAGAAGCAGTAGTTGCCATCGACCTTGGCGAGTGTCGTGACGTTGCTCGCTTGACCCTGTTCGAAGACCTCGTCGGTCACGGCAGCGTCGGACGCCACGCACCGAGCGCGGCACGAGAAGCTCTTCTGGTTGCTCCAAGCCTGCAGCAGCCAGAACGTGCCATCCTTGCCTGCCACCTGGCCGGGCACGATGCGGCACCGTTCGTCGTGATAGAACGAGCCACCGCCAGTCAAGAAGCAATGGTGCGTCGTCACGTCGAGCATCTCCTTGGTTGCATCGCCACCGGTCTTGCCCGTGATGGCGTACTCGTCCGACACGATGACGGTGCCATGAGACATTGGTAGCAGGATGGCGAGAGCCACCATCATCGCCATTGCCATGATCACAGGCATGAGAGTGGGCCGACGCATTTGTACAATCATCATACTGATGGATGGATGGATGGATGGATGGATGGATGGATGGATGGATGAGAGAGCAATGCCAAGCGAATGATGAAGGTCGGAACAGTGGCTGCTCCAGTGCCACGTCATTCGTTTGCTTGCTCGCTCGCGCACGCATCATCCAAGCCAATCCAATCCACCCCACACGCTATCCAATTGACCAGTCCGCATTGTGTCTATCATTAACGCCTCATCAGTGTCGAGCTCGAGGTCTATGCATCGAAAGAAGCCATTCAGCGCCAAACAAAAGAAGCACCAGCTTCAAGATAAGCGACAACGTAAGAAGGGCGTCTCGGCCATATCCGATCCTCTTGGCAGTGAGATTGGTATGTGCGTCTGATGCTTGGCTCGCACTCGATCATTCATCTGAGCCACTCACTCCTCGTACTCGTATCACAACAACCAAAGTGATCGACAATCCCAATGCACCACCTCCCAAACAACCGACTGCTGTCGAGCCGCGAGCATCGCCTTCTACAGCAGCACCACAACCACCGTCATCGTCTCACGGCCGTCGACGCGCTCGACTTGGACCTGCTGACAAGTATGCCTATGACTCTCCTTCGTTCCGAACACCTACCGCACTATTGATCTCACTCTACGATTGCAACCAGACTTCGCACGGTATTCGAACGCGAATCCGATGCCGTGATTCACGAGCGAATCAAGCGTTCGTATCTGCCATTGATTCGCTCGCCTGAGGTACCGAGCCTCGTGCTCTTTCTCTTGCAGTCGTCGTAATGCTGGAGCCTCGGTCCACTCACGACGTGCCTTCACTCGTAGCCTCGCCAATTGAGCTGGGTCGGCAAGGACAAACCAGTGATCAACATTCCATTCCGTCCACCATGGGAGTACACGATGAGCAAGGAGCAGATCGACTCCAACGAACGCGCAGCCTTCAAGCAATGGCTCGACTCGGTCTATCAGTACCCGATCCAACGAC
>Ga0209935_1003882_pt1 | contig 14600 bp, 5 predicted proteins | sample ThiBio_1000_plan_2_FD_183958 | JGI IMG/M metagenome (GOLD analysis project Ga0209935, IMG submission 183958) | Wastewater bioreactor microbial communities from Cape Town, South Africa - Thiocy_cont_1000_plan (SPAdes) | ecosystem: Engineered > Bioreactor > Thiocyanate-remediating >... | reverse complement strand
AACATTGCCGATTCAAGGCTAAACGCGGCAGAAATGATTCGTATTGATCATTTTTCTTAATCATCGGCAAATATTGAAAATCGGCCAATGATTCAAACGAATACGCCGTGTCGAGAACGCCGATCACATGCACTGACTGAACTTCTTTGCTTTTCTTGTGTCGACGTAAACGTAGAAGAAGACCAGTCGATTTATGACGATCAGCTCGAAGTGGTCGTTCGTAGATATTCGACGGTGTAAACGAACACGTCAATTGCGATGTCGAGGAATGAGTAAATGTATCGACGAGACGTTGGCGACCGCCTAATGTTTCAATCGCACGATCGCAATTCACAACATGACACGGATGTTGAACAGTATAAATCAATTGCAATGATTCAACTGGTATTGACGATGTTGATGTCATTGCTCGACTTTTTTTTCTGATTTATTATCGATCTACAAAAGAATTGATTTATTTTTTATACAAAAATGTCGAATTGATAAGAGCGCAGATCTGAACGGAAGAGACACGTGTGAATATTGAATATACAAACAAATGAGCATTTTTCTATGCAAAAAATATTCTCAATCTAATGGAAATAACGGTCTACTTTCCGTTTTTATTCAGCAGATCCAACAAGTTTCTCCAGACCAGGACATCGGCAAACATCACACCGTCGAAAAGCAATATCCCATGGCCATGATTCCCAATTATCGAACAACAAATGATTAATATCATTGACTTCATATGGTTCATAATTTCGTTTCTTCAAAAAACTTAACATATCTTCGATTTTTCTCATCATTCCTTTGTGATATTTGATCTCAACAAGTTTGCCAAATTCCATGTAAATCGCCGGAATTTCAGTTCGATTGAATAACAACGAAGCATTTCCGAATGCCAACGCTTCGAAACCTTCGATATCGATTTTGAGAATTGCTCGTTTGAAAAATATGGGAAAAATCGAAACTAAGTCATCTAATGTTATGGTTTCGATTTCCGCGAGAACACGCGGCGGAATGCCTTGTTGATCTTCGATCATATTCTCGATTTTCTTCTTCGCAGGAGCTAATTCATCGAGATACGAGAGATATGAAGCGCCGAGATTTTTATCAACGATATTTAACGTTAAACGTTCGTGTTTCGTTCCGATTGCATTGGCAACAAGCGTGACATGATGTTGAACATCATTGATTTGAATGGATTTATGTAAACGAATCAACGAATCGTACAAAGGTTCGACAGCGATCACATGACGATCGTATTTTGTCGCTAATAATGTATACAGACCGAGATTAGCACCAATATCGATCACATCTAATTTCGAAAATAAAAATGACTGAATATTCTGCTTTTGTCTTTCTTACGTGTATTCGGCAAGGCTCGTAATAAACGAAGAAAACTTCGTACAACAACTGGCTCCCATTTGCCGTGATCATTCAATTGTCCACTGACATGTTCATCATGTTGTGGATCGTATATACACACTCGAACATCATAGATTTCATCTTCATTGTATCGAGTCTTTGGACATTGAAATTGCCATTCATTATCTTGTGTGACGTCGTATAGTGTGATCACGCCGCCGTTCGATGTTTCGTGTTGATATAATTGAGATTGACCGTAGTTTATTGTACGATTGAATTCGGTTGATAATAAATGAAATTGACCGAAGACGAGACGAGGAAAGAGACGATTTTTATTTGAAAATAATGCATAGATACCAAAAAATATACAAACAATGAGAAAATATCGTTTAACTAATTTCATTATTTGATAGAAAAGAACTTCATTCCGATATCATTCATCGAATGACATGACTCATATTCTTCTCTCTCCGTCCATTTAAATTCGATACAATCGAAACAAACAAATCAACGATCACAATAACGACAGATGTCTCTCCTGTTTCACGAGAACTGATCGTACGGACACAGTCTATAGTTAAACGTGTGTCTAGACGAGCAAAAGACAAAGAATGAATAAATAAGCGTGCTTTAAGTTTGTATTCGTGCATCGAATACTCAAGAGAGCAAAAGAAAAGAGATTATCATCACATTGGATCTCGAATATGTTTTTCTTTTGATTAATTAAAAACTCAATCTAATTTGGCAATCAAATGGTCTTTTTATTTAAGAAAAAAAGGAAAAGTTCTTCAATGGTGACATATACACATAATATCTAATTCGGATTCGTTTGTCTTTAATTTCATACCAGTTGAGAAGGCATTTAATAAGGCATTGTCAGATACTTCGAGAGAAATAATGTTTTCATTGTCATAAATTAAAATTTCATCTGTAATCACAGTAATCGCCACTGATTGTATGAAAGCTGCATGTTTGATTAGAGGCAACCAAGCATTATCACCTGAAATCAGAAAAGCCTTTATAAAATTATCACGAGGAATAGCTTTCCATTTAATATCCCAATTTTTTCGACATAAATTTAGCAAGTTCATAATCGTCGTTGTTTTCATATTTTTGAATGAATCAGATGAAGACATTGCCTTGTTAATTATCTCTCGTAAGAACCATCCAGAATTCGAGATTTGTGTCTTTTCAAATGCTTCAACAAGAGAAACTAGAATCATGTTCCAACCGGCTTCTTCACCAATTTTCTCAAGTGTTTTGCATATTTCTTCTTCGCTAAATCGTTTTTGATCACGAAGTGCACTAACGAGAGCATCAATCACTTCCTTCGTCGCTGCTTTTCCACCCATATTCATAATCATATGATGTACTTCTCTGTAAACCTTGTGATTTTGACTATTAAGTAACCTGCTCAAACAGCTGATCACTTCTTTCGATGCTACGTTTCCATCAATTTTCATAAGTGTAGAACATGCCACTTGTTGCACCCATTCAACTTTATCATGAAGTAAAGACATAACACCTTCGATCACCTCTTTCGTTGCTACATTTTCTCCCATCTTCCGAAATGCGATACATGCTTGAGATCGCATACTTGGACTTTTGCTACTGAGCATTTTGATGAGAGCAGCTAATATTTCTTTCGTCGCTGCTTTTTCACCAATGTTTCCAATTACCGCGCATATATCGGACTGGACGTACTCGCTGGACTCATAAAGTGCTTTAGTGAGAATGTCGAGCACTTCTTCTGTTGCTGCCATTTCGTTAATTTCCTGAAGTGCCCTGCGTGCTGGATCTATATTTCTTAAATCTCTTTTATTAAGTGTTTCGATGAGAGTATCGATCACCTCTTTCGATGGCATTTCTTTAACAATCTTCGCAAGTGCTTTTTTAGCTTTATCTCCAGTAGTTGAAGGATGATAATTAGTTACTTCCAGGAGCATATTGATCATTTTACTAGTCGCTGCTTTTTTACCAATCTTCACAACTACATCGAGTGCTTGATCACGCATATAACTCTCTAAACCACATTTGAGAACTACGAAGATGATAGTGTCGATCACCTTTTCTGTCACTGCTGTTTCACCAATATGTACAAGCATTTCACATGCTTCCCATCGATCTTTAGGTTTGTTTTCATCGAGTATACTTGTAAGCGATTCGATCACCTCGTTTGTCCATGCTTGTTCACCAATTGATACCAGCGCATTCAACGCAGCTTGTCGAACATAAGAATATTTATCACGAAATGTATTGACTAGAGCATCGATCATCTCTTTCGACACTTCGTTTTTGCCAATTTTGCCGAGCATGGCACACGCTTTTTTTCGAACATATGGATCCGAATCACTAAGCGCATGAATGAGACCATTGATCGCCTCCTTCTTGCTTGATTTTAAAGCAATATTTCCAAGGATAGTGCAGACATCTTTTCGAACACTTGAATCTTTATCGTCAAGTGCCTTGATCAGAGCATCGGTCAGCTGATTCTTCATTGTTGTTACGTCGATTTTCTTAAGTATACGCACTGCACTCATTCGAGCCTCTTTAGTTGGATGATGAAGAAGAATATCTATTAAAGTATCGACCACATCTGTTAATTCACCTTTGTCGCCAATCGTTTTGAGTGCTTTACGTGCTTCCTTTTGAACTTCTAAATCGAGATCAGAAAGTGCATTTATGAGTCCATCGATCATTTCTTTCGTTGGTGTATGTTTTCCAATATTGACAAGATGTTTACATACCATCTTTCGAACTTTTGACTGTTGATGTTTAAGTTTGTCAACCAAAACATTAATGACTTCTTTCGAAACTTTACGTTTACCGATGTCCGCATGTATACGCCGTGCTGGCCAGTGAAAGTGCGCTTTTGGATCCAGAGATGTGCTAATGATCGTATCGATCAGTTGTTTCGTGGGTGCTGCTAAAAGAATAGTCTTAAATGCATCCCATGCTGCATCTTGGGCTATAAAATCTTCATCACGGAATCCGTTTACGAGCAGATCAATCAATTCAGATGTCCATGCTTTTTCACCTATATTCACAATCGCACTGTATGAACATTGACGAACTTCTGGATTTTGGTGATGAAATCCTTCAATAAGAGCTTCAATCAATTCATTAGTACTTGACGTTTTGCTAATCTTTCCAAGTGCATAACGTGCTTCCGCTTGAACATTTAAATCTTGATCTCGACTTGTATTAATAAGTGTATCGATCACTTCTTTGGACACTGTCTGTCTTTCACCAATGTTTCCAAGAGCAACACAAGCGTTTAGTCGGATTTGCAAATCTTCGTCACGAAGTGCATTAAGCAGATCGTCTACCATCTCTTTTGTTGACATGTTACTGCTAATCATTGCAAGAGCATTGCACGCTCCTGTTCGAGTATATGAATCTTCATCAGGAAATACATTCAGTAAGCCATCGATCATCTCTTTCGTTGCGGTCTTATTACCAATCATTCCAAGTGCATAACATACTCCTTCTCGAGTATATGAATCTTCATCATGAAGTGTATCGATAAGAAGATTGATTAGCTGTTGTGAACCTGTTTTGATGCCAATATTCCCAAGTACATCTCGTGCTCCTACGCGAATCATTTGATGTCGATGATGAAGTGCGCTGATAAGAGCATCGGTTAGATCACTGGTTATTGCTTTTTCACCAATTGTTACAAGATCATCGATTGCACTCTTGCGAAGATCTGAATCTTGAAGACAAAGTGCATCGATAAGGGCAGTAATTAATTCTTTATTCACCATTTCATGACGCATCGATGAAAGTGCATAAAATGCTTTGCTTTGAATATCTTTATCTGGATCATGAAGTGCATGATTGAGAGCGTGAATCATTTCTATTGATTTTGCACTGTCACTGTAGGCAATAGTATAAAATAATTCGCATATGTTTTTACGCATAGATCGATTCGAACACCAAAATGCACTGACAGCAGCATCGATCGTTTCTTTTGATATCAGATTTTTAGAGTAATGCTGAAGAGCACTCAATGCTATGTTTTGAACTTCAGAATTCGGATCACCGAGTACATTGATAAGAGCATTTAGTAATTCTTGTGTTACTACCTCTTTGCTAATTTCCGCAAGCGCTTTGCATGCTTTTATTCGACTATATGAATTTAAGTCGAAAAGTGTATTAATCAAAGATTCGATTACATCGTTCGTCGATGTCTCTTTACCAATTGTCACAAGTGCACTCAACGATACATCTTCATAGTATTTGGGAAGATAAGGTCCGCTCAAGGATACATTTCCGAAGGTGTGACTACGAATACGATCAGGTGCATCGATAAGTACATTGATGATTTGCTTTGTCGATGATTGTTCACCAATGTGTCCAAGTGCTTCGAGCGCGCTGCGATGAACGTCTAGGTTTTGATCATGAACAGCATTGATAAGTGCATCGATCACTTCTTCATTCATTGATTGTCGACCAATGTGTCCAAGTGTACTGCATGCTGCTGATCGAACGGAATTCTCAGGATCATGAATAGTGTTGAGAACAGCATGAATGAGTACTTTTTCAAGTGGTAATTTTTCAATTTGAGAAAGTGTAAGACACGCATACTGTCGAACAGTTGAGTTTCTCTTATAAAGCGCATTGAAAAGAACATTTATGACGTCTATTGATGTTGTTTTTTTAACTATATCCTTAAGTACAGCCCACGCGTCATTTCTTACATATGGAGGATGAAATCGAAGTTCATTAATAAGAGCAGTAATTATCTCTTTCGTTGCTGCTTTTTGGCCAATCTTTGCGAGTGTCTTGTATGTTGCATCTCGAATAGCTGAATCTCGTTGAGAAATGGCACATCCGAGTAAATGAAGAAGTTCTGGAATAGGTTCCGATATGTTTAAAAGAGATAATATATGAAAAGCACGTTTTTTTTCATCGAGATTATCGACGGAGAGTAGTTGAATGAGAGTATTTTGAATTATGATTTGATTTGAAATTGATTTTGCTCGTTGAAAATATTCTAAAAGAAATTCTGTTCGTTCTTGTGATTCTGTATGCATACACATTTGTAACCAATACGCAATTTGTATGATATTAGTAGTGTATTTTGGATTTACAGTTGTATCAGTTATTTCATTTGTACATTCTATTATGAGTTTTGCATGGTGTAACCCAATCAGATCTAGTGGTTCACTATTAATAGTATTCCAAAATGGTTCGATAGATAATTGATACGGTGATTGGCTTGTGAGACCTGAAGTAAAAACGAAGAGTAAGTGAAATCGTGCGCTGTATTTATATTTGTTAATGAAATCGATCGCAGTTTGCTGTTGACTTGTTGAACCTTTAAGAAGATTGAGTAAATGACGTGCTGCAAAATATTCTTGAAAAGTTAGATGAATGAAATAATATTGTTTTTTCATTTGAATTTCAGTTTCGAAAGATTCATCTTCATAGGATTGAAAAATACCGAAATTTAATGGCTGAAAATGATCAGGTAAATTACAATCTTTGTTTGTTTGTATTTCTTCGAGAACACTTGATGATAAAACTATACTATTCGATTCCATAGCTTTGAATGCAAGATATTCTAAGAATTTTAATTGTACTTTATATTTTTCAAGTTCATCTGTAGTGTTCATATTATTATCGTTTGAATTCGTTTGTTTTAAATATCTTTGGCATAACCATTCTATAATTTGATCGTATAACCTTGTTATTGTTAATGTATCTGTTTCAGACCAATCATTTTCTAGTCGAGCCGTACAAAATAGTTCTAGAATGAGAGGAATATGGCATAGATCCCAAGCACTTGCACTAGATTCTAAAATTTTCATTATTTCTGTTGTTTTTGATTTATTGTCTGATGATTTTTTCATTTCATTCAAGAACTTTTTTACATATTCGGCCAAACTATAATCACTGAATTTTGTTATTTCTAATTGTACATCATACTGTCCGAAGAGTGCGTACGGACGAGAAGTTATGATATGATGCTGTGTCTTACGAATATGATCAAATACTTTTTCTAATTGTTTTGGAATATTCATCACGAATTCATCATATCCATCTAATATCCATAAAACGTTGCCTTTACTACATTGTTCATTAAAGTATTCTATTTCTTCACTCGATAAATTGTTATTCGAAAAATATTCTTTGTTGACAATATCAATAGGTAAATATTCTGTTCCGTGTGGATAACGATCGTCAGTTAATTTACGTAGAGGAATAAGAATAACTTGATCATATTCAGACCAAAAATAACCTTTTGCCCATTGATAAGTAACGTATTGACAAAATGTTGATTTTCCGATTCCAGCTTGACCTAATACTGCGAATTTCTTCGTTGTTTGTTCTTTCAAGTGTTCAAAAATTTCTTTAGTTTCGACTGAAATCTTTTCATAACCATCAAAGACTTCACCGTAGGATGATCGAGCAAACTTCAAATATGCATCGGATCGTTTATGTTTCTGGTCTTGCTTTAGCCATTTATCTTTTTCTTTTTCTTTGTTATTTTCTATCAAAACCAAGTTAATATGCACATCATTCATAGTAATAATTCTTTGTTCATTGAGAATAGATTTGATTTTATCATTTTTTAAATACGTTTCTTTGATTGCGTTGAGCATTTCTAGAAGTAATCAAATTCACTCGTTTTTTTTTCATTTAATAGAATTTTATATTGCACAGATTTATCACTTATGAATCATATACCCATAGAATGTTTAATATCTCAAGATTTTATTGGGTTTTTTCATATATTATTAATGATAGTGAAGTTAATATAAAATGAGATTTTTCGGAGGATATTGAGAAATATTTGGACTATTCTTTTAGCTCTCTCTCTCTATCTCTTTCTTGCTACAGAAAGACAGATGGATGTAATAATATTTGCGTGCGTAAGTGAAAATATTGAAAGAGAAAAAAATTCGCTTACCAACTGATTTCGAAAATGTTTTTTCGTTATGTGAATGGGAGAACGATATTATTTTGTAATTATGGGGAGCGGTTGGGTTTTTTCTAAAGCCCTACGAAGCAGTAGCATTGGAGAGATGTCGTTGGTAGACGACATGTAGATTCTTTGATCTTTATTGCTGCTGAATGTATTTTGTTTATAACGGATGTAGTACAATAAATACCCGATGAGTGTTTCGAATGTTTTTCAGTTAAAATCTCTTTGATCAAAAGATAGCGCTTGAAATTCTCCACAAAGTGATATAATTTCGTCCATTTTTTTGGAGCAAACGTAATCGCACAATCAGGCGAATTTCGTGGCCAACTATTCGCTGGAATAAATGAAAGGAAATGATCAGCACACCATTTTTGACTCAGGTGATATTGCTTTTTGTACGAGCTGTACGTGAACAACTATGGGCTGACTAGAAATTTTCGTCGGTCCATTACCGTTTTCCTATTTATTTTTTACAACTTGTTGAATATCTTTACTTTTCATCCTTTCAATTATCTATAGCTTTGTAGAGAATTTCAAGCGCAAACTTTTCGTATAAAAAGATGTTTCGGTCTAATGGAGAATAGAGGGAAAATATTCAAAATACACATAGGGTTATTTATTATGGTACATCCGTTAATTTCTCAATTCGTTACTAATCAAGTCGATTTTATCGTCACTCGATTATTCGATGATTGAAGGAATTTGATAGCCCAAATATGAATGATAATGGAAAGAAGAAAAGATTTTCATATATCGATTCGGCTAAATTTTTGAAAAATGCAAACCGTTCACATCACTGAATCAAATGATCTTTTTATTTAAGAAAAAAAGGAAAAGTTCTTCAATGGTGACATATACACATAATATCTAATTCGGATTCGTTTGTCTTTAATTTCATACCAGTTGAGAAGGTATTTAATAAATCATTGTCAGACACTTCGAGAGAAATAATGTTTTCATTGTCATAAATTAAAATTTCATCTGTAATCACAGTAATCGCCACTGATCGTATAAAAGCTGCATGTTTGATTAGAGGCAACCAAGCATTATCACCTGAAATCAGAAAAGCCTTTATAAAACTATCACGAGGAATAGCTTTCCATTTAATATCCCAATTTTTTCGACATAAACTTATCAAGTTCATAATCGTCGTTGTTTTCATATTTTTGAATGAATCAGATGAAGACATTGCCTTGTTAATTATCTCTCGTAAGAACCATCCAGAATTCGAGATTTCTGCTTTTTCAAATGCTTCAACAAGAGAAACTAGAATCATGTTCCAACCGGCTTCTTCACCAATTTTCTCAAGTGTTTTGCATATTTCTTCTTCGCTAAATCGTTTTTGATCACGAAGTGCACTAACGAGAGCATCAATCACTTCCTTCGTCGCTGCTTTTCCACCCATATTCATTATCATACGATATGCTTCTCTGTAAGCCATGTAATCTCGACTATTAAGTAACCTGTTCAAACAACTGACTACCTCTTTCGATGTCACGTTTCCATCAATTTTCATAAGTGTAGAACATGCCACTCGTTGCACCCATTCAACTTTATCATGAAGTAAAGACATAACACCTTCGATCACCTCTTTCGTTGCTACATTTTCTCCCATCTTTTCAAATGCGAAACATGCTTGAGATCGCACACTTGAACTTTCGCTACTGAGCATTTTGATGAGAGCAGCTAATATTTCTTTCGTCGCTGCTTTTTCTCCAATGTTTCCAATTACCGCGCATATATCTGACTGAACGTACTCGCTGGATTCATAAAGTGCTTTAGTGAGAATGTCGAGCACTTCTTCTGTTGCTGCCATTTCGTTAATTTCCTGGAGTGCCCAGCGTGCTGGATTTGTAATTCTTGAATCTCTTTTACTAAGTGCTTTGACGAGAGTATCGATCACCTCTTTCGATGGCATTTCTTTAACAATCTTCGCAAGTGCATATTTAGCTTTATCTCCAGTAGTTGAAGGATGATAATTAGTTACTTCCAGGAGCATATTGATCATCTCACTAGTCGCTGCTTTTTTACCAATTTTCACAACTACATCGAGTGCTTTACTACGGATGTCGATGTCTAATGTACATTTGAGAACTGTGAAGATGATAGTATCGACCACCTTTTCTGTCATTGCTGTTTCACCAATATGTGCAAGCATTTCACATGCTTCCAATCGATCTTTAGGTTTGTTTTCATCGAGTATACTTGTAAGCGATTGGATCACCTCGTTTGTCCATGCTTGTTCACCAATTGATACCAGCGCATTCAACGCAGCTTGTCGAACAAAAGAATATTTATCACGAAATGCATTGACTAGAGCATCGATCATCTCTTTCGACACTTCGTTTTTGCCAATTTTGCCGAGCACGGCACACGCTTTTTTTCGAACATATGGATTCGAATCACTAAGCGCATGAATGAGACCATTGATCGCCTCCTTCGTGCTTGATTTTAAAGCAATCTCTCCAAGGATAATGCAGACATCTTCTCGGACGCTTAAATCTTTATCATTAAGTGCCTTGATCAGAGCATCGATCATCTCTTTCGACACTTCGTTTTTGCCAACTTTGCCGAGCATGGCACACGCTTTTTTTCGAACATATGGATTCGAATCACTAAGCGCATGAATGAGACCATTGATCGCCTCCTTCTTGCTTGATTTTAAGGCAATCTCTCCAAGGATAATGAAGACATCTTCTCGGACGCTTAAATCTTTACCATTAAGTGCCTTGATCAGAGCATCGATCAGCTCAGTTTTTACTGTTGTTAGGTCGGTCTTCTTAAGTATACGCGCTGCAGTTCTTTGAGCCTCTTTAGTTGGATGATGAAGAAGAATATCTATTAAAGTATCGAGCACATCTGTTAATTCATCTTTGTCGCCAATCGTTTCGAGTGCTTCACGTGCTTCATTTTGAACTTCTGAATCAGGATCAGAAAGTACATCAATGAGACCATTGATCATTTCTTTCGTTGGTGTATGTTTTCCAATATCGGCAAGAGATATACATACCATCTTTCGAACATCTGACTGTTGATGTTTGAGTACGTCAACCAAAGCATCAATGACTTCTTTCGAAAATTCACGTTTACCGATGTCCATATATACACACCATGCTGACCAGTGAAAGTGTCCTTTTCGATCCAGAGATGTGCTAATGACCGTATCGATCAGTTGTTTCGTGGGCGCTGTTAAAAGAATGGTCTTAAATGCATACCATGCTGCATTTCGGGCTGTTGAATCTTCATCACGGAATCCGTTTACGAGCAGATCAATCAATTCAGATGTCCATGCTTCTTCACCTATATTCACAATCGCACTGTACGAACATTGACGAATTTTCGAATTTTGGTGACGGAATCCTTCGATAAGAGCTTCAATCAATTCATTAGTACTTGACATTTTGCTAATCTTGCCAAGTGCATAATGTGCTTCTGCTTGAACATCTAAATCTTGATCGCGACATGTATTAATAAGTGTATCGATCACTTTTTTGGACAATGCCTGTTTTCCGCCAATATTTCCAAGAGCAACACAAGCTTTTTCTCGGATTTGCGTATCTTTATCACGAAGTGCATTGAGCAGATCGTCTATCATCTCTTTTGTTGACATGTTATTGCCAATCATTGCAAGAGCATTGCACGCTCCTGTTCGAGTATATGAATCTTCATCATGAAGTGCGTTGAGTAAGGCATTGATCATCTCTTTCGTTGCGGTCTTATTACCAATCATTCCAAGTGCATAACATACTCCTTCTCGAGTATATGAATCTTCATCATGAAGTGTATCGATAAGAAGATTGATTAGCTGTTGTGAACCTGTTTTGATGCCAATATTTCCAAGTACATCTTGTGCTCCTTCTCGAATCATTTGATGTCGATGATGAAGTGCGCTGATAAGAGCATCGGTTAGATCACTTGTTATTGATTTTTCACCCATTCCTACAAGATCATCGATTGCACGCTGGCGAAGATTTGAATCTTGAAGACAAAGTGCATCGATGTAGGCAGTAATTAATTCTTTATTCACCATTTTATGACGCATCGATGAAAGTGCATAAAATGCTTTGCTTTGAATATCTTTATCTGGATCATGAAGTGCATGATTGAGAGCGTGAATCGTTTCTATTGATTTTGCACTGTCACTGTAGGCAATAGTATAAAATAATTCGCATATGTTTTTACGCATAGATCGATTCGAACACCAAAATGCACTGACAGCAGCAACGATAATTTCTTTTGGTGCTAGTTTTTTACAGTTTTCCTTAAGAGCATATAATGCTATGCTTTGGACTTCTGAATTCGGATCACCGAGTACATTGATAAGAGCATTTAGTAATTCTTGTGTTACTACCTCTTTGCTAATTTCCGCAAGTGCTTTGCATGCTTTTATTCGACTATATGAATTTAAATCGAAAAGTGTATTAATCAAAGATTCGATCGCGCTGTTCGTCGATGTCTCTTTACCAATTGTAACAAGTGCACTCAACGATATATCTTGATAGTATTCGGGAAGATAAGGTCCGCTCAAGAATACATTTCCGAAGGTGTGACTACGACTACGATCAGGTGCATCGATAAGTACATCGATAATTTGCTTTGTCGGTGATTGTTCACCAATGTGTCCAAGTGCTTTGAGCGCTTCGTTATGAACGTGATTGTCTCGATCACGAACTGCATTGATAAGTGCATCGATCACTTCTTCATTCATTGATTGTCGACCAATGTGTCCAAGTATACTGCATGCTGCTGCTCGAACAGAATTATCAGGATCACGAACTGTGTTCAGAAGAGCATCGATGAGTTCTTTTTTAAGTAGTAATTTTTCAATTTGAGAAAGTGCATAACACGCATACTGTCGAACAGTTAAGTTTGTATCATTAAGTGCATTGAAAAGAACATTTATGACGTCTATTGATGTTGTTTTTTTTACTATATCCTTAAGTACAGCCCACGCGTCATTTCTTACATATGGAGGATGAAATCGAAGTTCATTAATAAGAGCAGTAATTATCTCTTTTGTTGCAGCTTTTTGGCCAATCTTTGCGAGTGTCTTGTATGTTGCATCTCGAATAGCTGAATCTCGTTGAGAAATGGCACATCCGAGTAAATGAAGAAGTTCTGGAATAGGTTCCGATATGTTTAAAAGAGATAATATATGAAAAGCACGTTTTTTTTCATCGAGATTATCGACGGAGAGTAGTTGAATGAGAGTATTTTGAATTATGATTTGATTTGAAATTGATTTTGCTCGTTGAAAATATTCTAAAAGAAATTCTGTTCGTTCTTGTGATTCTGTATGCATACACATTTGTAACCAATACGCAATTTGTATGATATTAGTAGTGTATTTTGGATTTACAGTTGTATCAGTTATTTCATTTGTACATTCTATTATGAGTTTTGCATGGTGTAACCCAATCAGATCTAGTGGTTCACTATTAATAGTATTCCAAAATGGTTCGATAGATAATTGATACGGTGATTGGCTTGTGAGACCTGAAGCAAAAACGAAGAGTAAGTGAAATCGTGCGCTGTATTTATATTTGTTAATGAAATTGACCGCAGCTTGTTGTTGACTTGTTGAACCTTTAAGAAGATTGAGTAAATGACGCGCTGCAAAATATTCTTGAAAAGTGAGATGAATGAAATAATATTGTTTTTTCATTTGAATTTCAGTTTCGAAAGGTTCATCTTCATAAGATTGGAGAATACCGAAATTTAATGGCTGGAAATGATCAGGTAAATTACAATCTTTGTTTCTTTGTATTTCTTCGAGAACATTTGATGATAAAACTATACTATTCGATTCCATAGCTTTGAAAGCTAGATGTTCAAAGAATTGTAATTGTGCTTGATATTTTTCAAGCTCATCTGTAGTGTTCATATTATTATCGTTTGAATTAGTTTGTTTTAAATATCGTTGCCATAACCATTCTATAATTTGATCGTATAACCTTGTTATTGTTAAAGTATCTGTTTCAGACCAATCATTTTCTAGTCGAGCCGTACAAAATAGTTCTAGAATGCGAGGAATATGGCATAGATCCCAAGCACTTGCACTGGATTCTAAAAATTTCATTATTTCTGTTGTTTTTGATTTATTGTCTGATGATTTTTTCATTTCATTCAAGAACTTTTTTACATATTCGGCCAAACTATAATCACTGAATTTTGTTATTTCGAATTGTACATCATATTGTCCGATGAGAGCATACGGACGAGAAGTTAAGATATGATGCTGTGTCTTACGAATATGATCAAATACTTTTTCTAATTGTTTTGGAATATTCATCACGAATTCATCATATCCATCTAA
>Ga0209935_1003881_pt1 | contig 14604 bp, 14 predicted proteins | sample ThiBio_1000_plan_2_FD_183958 | JGI IMG/M metagenome (GOLD analysis project Ga0209935, IMG submission 183958) | Wastewater bioreactor microbial communities from Cape Town, South Africa - Thiocy_cont_1000_plan (SPAdes) | ecosystem: Engineered > Bioreactor > Thiocyanate-remediating >... | reverse complement strand
GGTCGTGGAGCGACGATGGTATGAGCGCAACAAGCACATCTTCCCGGCCAGTCGATGGGAGATCTTCGACCCGGCAATCAAGCGCGATCGATACACGATCCACGGTGATTGAGCAGGCTGTGGTGGACTCGGTCGGGGCGCTCAAGCATTTTGGGGCCGTCAAGGATCATTCCAATACCAGCTATCAACCTTTACTTTCTAATGTGGTGGATACGAAACAACTAATACAGTTTGAGAATTCACCAACGGCCACGAATCGAACCGAGCTTCGCTGCCTCAGCCAGGATCTTCTTGCGATGACCCAACTTCGTGATGCCCAAGTGAGTCAAGTCCTCTTGAGTGAGACTTGAAAGCGTCTCGATGTCATGGTCCTCGAACCCGTTGCTCTTGAACGTCTCGAGATATTGTGCCAGCCCGAGATCCGAAAGCCAACGAGACAGCGAGAACGATGAAGATCTGTTGATGATTGGTGTTCGATCAGCATCTGCTTGTGAGCTTCGTTGACTTGATGCTGCACGATCATCGTCATCATCGTCTTCTCGAGGACGAGCTTGAACCGATGTCGAAGTGCTCGATGATGAGCTGCTCGATGTTGACGATGTCGATTGATGACCATCGTTGCCTCGAGGTGCTAGTCGTGAAGATGGTACATCAAGAGAAGATCGAAGCTCATCAAGAAGAGCCTTCTCGTTGGTGAGAGAGACATATCGACCTCCACATTCGATCAATCGTTGCTTGTCTCGTTCGTTGATGAGATCCAACAAGTTTCGATCTTGCAATGCTTGTCCTGGTGATGATATCGGCTTCCATGACACAATTCGATTCCAACATCGACGCCAAACATTGATGAACACCATCATCGATTGTTCGGTCTCATCAATCTCATCTCCAATCCATCCTCTCGTCTTGAACTCCTCGATTACGATGCTCGATATCAAGCCTGTTGGTGTGTCGATGTGATGGATCACATTGATGGCATGATTGATCGCATTGATCATCAATCGACCATTGTGTGGAAGTGATGATAATCGATCGGATGCAAGTTGCGAGAAGTGCTTGATCACATTCGATCCATCATCTGATCTCGTCTTTCGAGCAATCATCAACGAGACGTTGGTTGGTGTTTGGAAGGCTGCAATCACGTTCAATCGTGTGTGGCCGAGAATCAATCGACATCTCATTGGGTGCAATGATGACGACTTTGACACTTCTTCATCATCGATGAAACTCACCAATTGATCATTCGACTTGCTGCTGGTGCTGCCATCGTTGATTGGTTGGATGTTGAGGATATCCCGATAGTCCTTGGCGAACTGCTCGATTGATGATCGAAACGAGTTCCAGATCTTGGTGAGTGATTGATCGCCCACTTCGATCATTCTTGATCCTGTTGTTGGTAGTGGTTTGGATTGATTGGCGAGAGTCACAACGAATCGACACTTGTTGCCTTCGAGATCAATCTCGAGAGAATGGTTCGAGAGAGTGGGTTTCATCACAATCATCATGTCGATGCCTCCAATCGATGATGATGATTGAGAGACATCATCAATCACAAGAGGCTCACATTGCCAATCAATCGATAATCCGGACAATCGAATCGAATCGAGATGATTCTTGATTGATGCCAAGAGACCTGAGAGGTTGATCTTGAGATTCATGAGCACTCTCTTGTTCGATGATTCGAGATCGAGAGAGAGATTCCAAAGAGCTTCGTTCTCTTCCGTGATTGAATCTTGTTCGATGATTTCGATGTGACCAATGGTTGATCGATTCGATGATCGACTTCTCCCATCATTATCTCTTGTATTTCCTTGTCGCTGATGATGAGGTTGATCGAGATCTTGATGTGATGACGGATGTTGATTGATGGCAGTGATTGAGGTGATGGTGTTCGATGTCGATGATCGATCATCATCAATCAACAGTGATCGAAAGAACACATACTCGCGAGTGAGAGAGCATCGATACTTGGATTTGTCATTCGATGATTGACATTGCTCGTGTGAGACGATCCTGCACACTGAGAATCGACTCTTGGATGACCATTGAGATCGAACACACTCGATGCATGGAATCTCTTCTTGAATCTCATTCTTCTCCAATGCAGAGCTTGATGATCTCAATGACGATGATGAGGAGGAGCGAATGGAAGATGAAGTGGATCGACAATCATCACATGATCGATGAATGATCGACATCAATGAGTGCCAAACCTTGAGTTCAATCATTGACATTGACGATCGATCACCGTCATCACGATCAAGGTTGTTGTCGATCCAACAAACACTCATCATCGAATCGAGTGATCTTGTTCGATTGATTGGTTGATCAGGATTGCCAACGAGAGATAACGATGGATTGTGGAATGAGATCACGATCGAGAGATCTCCATTGATGAGAATGTGAGTCTCATTCAGATAGTTCTTGATCTCGACTTCTCGCCACAACGACCAATCAATCTCGCCAATCCCATCGATGTTGATCATCGCGGAGGAAGATGAAGAAGTATTGGAGTGATGATGGCGCTTGGAAATGTTGGTGCATGATCGAACGAGGTTGATCAACTTGACTTGGAGCATTCCAAACGATCCTGGAGGAAGTGCTTGTTCTCCTTCTGCTCGAATCCATCGACATCTTGATATCGATATCTCTCCTTTTCTTCCTCTCGTTGTTGATGACGATGTTGATGATAGCTCAGCCAATACTCGATCTCGATGTCGACGAGGAAGAGATTCAATCATGAGTTGATGTCTCTCTTCGTCATCGAGCTTGCGAAGAAGAAGAGGAAACACAAATACTGCTGCTGCTCTTGATGATGATGGAGATTGATTGTCGATTGGTTTCTCGACATCCAATCGATAACACAACAGCATCCTCGAGAGAATCATCAACATCGATTCAATGTGTGACACATTCTTGATCCGCCAAATCGATCCAACAACTCCAATCGACATTCGACCTGCTGCCTTCTTGATGATCGATTGTCGATGTTGAATCCATGATGCTCGTGATCCATCATCATCTCGTGTTGGAACGTATTCATCGAACAAATCGCCGATTCGAGCCAACAACCAGTTGAACGACATCACAACTGCTTCTGAATTCTCAATCTCTTGTTCTTGTTGTTCTCCTTGTTGAAGAGGACGAGGAGGCATGAACACGATCTCTCCGAACGAGTGAAGTTGCTTCAAGATCCAAATCATTCGTTGTTTCTCGATTCTCTCGCCTTGTTCGTCCTCAATCGAAGAAACAAGCTCTCCAATCGTCGTCAATGGTGCTTCTTGCTCTCGTTGTTGTTGTTCCTCTTCCATCATCGTTGACATCGACTTTGATTCATCATCATTGTCTCGATCAATCGATTCAATCCATGGTGATGAAGAACAAGAAGAACGAGACAAGATTGAAGATCGATGTCGTTGAATCCAATCAAGAACTTGTTTGTACGATGATGGAACGAGACTTCGAGATGACGAGAACATCTTGTTGCCATGATCCACCAATCGATCAATCATCGATGATCCAACTCCATCTCCTCGATGGAGATCAAACACTCCTCCTTCTTCGAACTTGATGTGTCGAAGTGATCGACGTTCTTGAAGCTCTCGAATCTTTGTCGACAAGAGATACTTGAGATGTCGTCGTTCATCGACAGACTCGATTTGATCGATGTGAGATCCAATCACAATCGATGTGAACACGATTCGATTGTCCGACTCATTGACATTCGATCTTGACATTCGATCATCTTGTCGTTGTTGTGGTGGTCTTCGATTGATTGATTCGTGATCTCTTGTTCGTTGTTGTTGTTGCTCTCGATCTTGAATATCGTGGCGATGATGACGATCGAGATTGAGTGATGAGCATCGATGATCAACGACATCATTTGCATTGGGATCGAGAGAGAGATAGTCATCGATCAAGTGATGAGGATGATATCGATCAATGACCGACGAGCTCTTGCATCGAAGAAACGACACCCAGTACTCGAGTCGAGACTCCCAGTTCGAGAGAGAAACGTCGCACACGATCACGAACACACACTGCCAGTCGGACAAGAACAGGTTGTGAGTGGCATAGTGTTGTGCTTGTCCTGGAAAGTCCCACACATCGAACATCCAATCGCTCACTTGAGGAGGTTGCCATTCGTGTCGTTGGATCCAGGTCGTTCGTCGAGTGGATGATGGTTGGTTTGGTTGGTTGGGTGAGGAGGAGGAAGACTTGAAGAGGTGCATTCGGAGGGAGGTCTTGCCAGCAGCTCCATCTCCAACCAATGCCACCTTGAATCGGTTGAGGCGAACTCGACCTCGGCTCCATTCATCGGCGAACGCCACTATTTGACGTGCACTCCCAGATTGGATGAGATGATTGGAGGGTTGGAATGAATCGACAGGGTCAGGTTCTTGGAGAGGTGTGTAGAACTTGTTGCCTTGGATGTCCAACACCTCGAGGTTGGTCAAGGATTGAATCGATGATGGCAAGTGAGTGAGTTGGTTGTTGTAAAGATACAGCTGCTTGAGGTTGGTCAAGAATTGAATCGATGATGGCAAGTGGGTGAGTTGGTTGTTGTAAAGATACAGCTGCTTGAGCTTGGTCAAGAATTGAATCGATGATGGCAAGTGAGTGAGTTGGTTGTTGGGAACATTCAACTCCTCGAGGTTGGCCAAGAATTGAATCGATGATGGCAAGTCAGCGAGTTTGTTGTTAGAAATATCCAACTCCTTGAGGTTGGTCAAGGATTGAATCTCGGACGGCAAGTGAGTGAGTTTGTTGTTAGAAATATCCAACTCCTTGAGGTTGGTCAAGAATTGAATCGATGATGGCAAGTCAGTGAGTTGGTTGTTGGGAGTATACAGCCAATCGAGGTTAGTCAAGGATCGAATCTCGGATGGCAAGTCAGTGAGTTGATTGTTGGAAATATTCAACATCTTGAGGTTGGTCAAGAATTGAATCGATGGTGGCAAGTCAGTGAGTTGATTGTTGGAAATATCCAACTCCTGGAGGTTGGTCAAGAAATGAATCTCGGATGGCAAGTGAGTGAGTTGGTTGTTGGATAAATGAACCCTATCAAGAGAAGGCAAGAATTGAATCTCGGACGGCAAGCCCTTGAGTTGGTTGTTGGAAACATTCAACACCTTGAGGTTGGTCAAGAATCGAATCTCGGACGGCAAACCAGTGAGTTGGTTATTGGAGCAATATAAGTTCTCGAGATTGAAGCACTTGGGTTGTTCAATCGAAAGTTGGTTCAATGGATTATTGCTGATGTCGAGGAACATGAGTGATGGAAGTTGGAAGATCCACGAAGGAGCTGATGGGAGATTGGTCTCAGAGAGATCGAGATGCTCCAAACTCGAGAAACATCCACTCAATGATTCAAGTTGCTCCATCGATTGTGGATTCGAGAATAACTCCTTGTTTCCACAAAGGTTCAAGTACTTGAGATGTCGAAGTTGAGAGAGTCCTTGTGGAAGATAGGTGATGTTCAGATTGCGCAGATTGACAACAAAGGCATGATCTGTATCTTGGACCAATCGATCAAAGAACGAGCCTGTGGATTCACACCAAAGAATATCAGTTTCTCTCTCGATATTGATGCAATCCAATCATTCAACTGATTGATATTGTGATCAACAATACCTGTGAGGTGTTCACGATACTTGCTAAGGTCAAGAGAGAGGCGGAAGAAATCAGTAAGCCACAGAAGCATCTGGACAGCAAGCAAGGTTTTCAACGATTGATGGCTGTGGTCTGATTCGAGTACTTGGTCCAACACGTTTGCCATGGCTTCTTGGTTGTTTGGAACCGGACGTTTGTAGTTTGATTTGATTGCTTGGTACAAGCTCGGGATGGTCGCACGCTCTTGGCGGAGCAGGCTAAGAGCAGGATGAACCGAATGGCCATCATTGATAAGATATTGATGGATGAGTGCTCCAGCCAATGCCTCAATCCATTCATCGATGCTCCATTGATTGGGATACTTCTTGCAAATCGAGAGAGAGGCCTTCAACAAGCCATACTCCTCTTCTGACAAGTTGGAGTTGATGGGAATCTCAGAGGCCTGGTCCCCAGGATCAAGGCTCGTCTGTGTGGAAGAGATTGAGCGAGGAGGTTAGATGGATCGATGTGACAGCCTCAATCCAAACACCGAGAGAGAGAGAGAGCGTACCGAGTGGAACCCTTCGCAGCGGGAACATAGCGGTCGCTGCGGCTGCGATGAATCCATTGTAGTAAACAACTCCTTGCCGGAAGCTCGTGGTTCGGAATGATCCCTCCAGTCACAATACGAGGGCAACGACAGAACGAGAGACGATGCGATGCGGGATGCGATGCGATGCGATGCGATGCGGGATGCGGTGCGGTGCGATGCGATGCGAGGCGATGCGCGGAGGAGGGGCCAATCCGCGTTTCCGTAGCGCCTTTCGCGCTTATAGCGCACCGTTATGCGCAACTCCCCCACTGACACATGACAATCATTCACTCCCCACGGCCATCACAGCTCGTCCTTCGATTGCGGTACCGACAGGCCATGGGCATTGCATTCAACGGGCATCGCCTCTCGTCAGGCCATCGAGTGCATGTGATTGGAGCCAATCAATGGCTTGCCGCTTTGGCGTCCAGATCGTCATCGATGTGCTCCTCGATGGATGAAGCAAGCCATCTTGACGATGACGATGATTCGATCGCTGATCGAGGCCGGCGAGTCGGCATCGATGTTGATGATTCCGAATGATCTTGCTCGTTAGAGTGCCAGTGCGCACTCGGTGGCGGCAATCCAGCAAAACGAAGCACACGAGCGAGAGCCTGTCGGTGGTAAATCGAGCTGTTATTGCATGAGGTTGCTCTCGCGAGCGCCTACAGCATCGATCGGCAGCAAGTGAGCCGGTCTACTTGTGGTTCTCGGCCTGGAACTGCTTGAGCGCCTTCTGGAACCTGCCAGCGTGCGACTTCTCGGCGAGCGCGAGCGTCGAGAACCACGCGGCGATCTCCTCAAAGCCCTCCTCCTCGGCCGTGCGTGCCATCGAGGGATACATGTCGGTGTACTCGTGCGTCTCGCCAGCGATGGCGCTCTTGAGGTTCTGCTCGGTGGTGCCGATCGGCTCGCCCGTGGCCGGGTCGCCGACCTCCGACAGGAACTCGAGGTGCTTGAGCGCGTGGCCCGTCTCGCCGTCGGCCGTCGAGCGGAAGACGGCAGCAATGTCGGGCTGGCCCTCGACGTCGGCCTTCTGCGCAAAGTATGTGTAGCGGCGGTTGGCCTGTGCGAGCAAGCGAGCGAGTGAGGTCATCGCGTCGATCGTTAGCAGGGAGGGCAGGGAGGCATCGTGCAGGGCATCGTCGTACCATCGACTCGCCAGCAAAGGCATCAGCGAGGTTCTTCTGGGTCTTGGAGCCCTTGAGCGACGTGGCGAAGGCACGGCAGCCGACACGCTAACCACGCCGCGACCCAACCACCAAACCGATCAGCAAGTGTTGCGTGGCAGCAGCAACAGCAATACGTGCTCCTTTAGTATCGCGTGTGTACGTGTGCGTGCGTCGTATCTCTTCACTCGTTCGTACCTGGTTCATGACGCGCGTCGAGACAATCAACGAACGAAGCATCGTGAGGGACTTGTGGAGATATCAACAACCGAACAAACAATCAGACAGTATCACAGCAGGGTGATGAGGTGGCAGTAGCGTGCGCGTGCGTGCGTGTGAGCGGGAGCGAGGCAGCAAGCGAATGTGCCATCGAGCGCCACTGCCACGCAAGCAACCTTCCTCCCTCTCCCGCCAAACTCAAACCCCAACCCAACCCCGACTCCAACTCTAACAATCGATCGATATCAGCTTCCCCCATATCGTAACCCAAAAACTCTACAATTACCAGCGGCAATGGCTTTAGAATCCTGCCATAGGGAAGCTCGTATGAGCGACTGGATGCTACACGGCAGCATCACGTGGCGGGCTGGCGGTTGATGGCCGTGAGGAGCGAGCGAACGTAGTTGATCAAACCAAGGAGCTCGAGTCGTTCGGCTTCGAGCGTCGCGCCCAGGTTGCTGATATCAATCTCATCTCCCAGGTCCTCTACTCGAGATCGTGTCAGTTGATTGACGCAATTCGAGCGCATCGCGCAGTACTCGACGTACCAAACAGGAGCGGATCTCGTTGGCGTAGCTGTTGTAACACGGGGAACCATGCCTCGGCTACGCACCCACGATGTTCGATCAGGGGCTGTTGTTGATTGGACAAAGACAGTATCACATACCTGCGACGAGACAATCGAACATTGGTGGCAGCTCGAGGTCGTAGCCTGTCATGAGCAAGGCCTCGGTGACATCGCGCATCGAGTGGAGGCTGCATGGCTCCAATAGACCGGCTCGGCATGTCCACTTGGCAGCGTTCGATGGGTGTGGCATCACGCCTGTGCTGGGCACGAATCCAATGTGTGGTTGCCATCGACCCGCGAACTCAAAGATCGACATGTTCGATAGCGAGGCCTCGCCTGCATCGCTCACAGAAGCATCATCAAGGAGCGCCTCCTCCTCGTCGTCGTCCTCGGAGGAGGTGTAGTCACATGGCTCATCGGATTTCACAGCGGATGGTGTCGGTGTAGCAGTGCTTGGTATCGGGAGACCGACCGTAGTCGAGGTCTTCAACGAGCGAAGAGATTGCCTTGATATCGACGTGTCATTCGAAGCACCGCTTGGATTGCTCGCCATAGTGAGGCTGGGTGGGTGCGGCAAGCAGCTGAACGAAGAGGTCTTGGTGCTGTGGCGTTGTGATATCGAGGCGTTGTGCAGGGATTCTTGGCATGCCTGATGTGTAACGATATCATTGATGTGTAACGATATCATTGATGTGTAACGATATCATTGATGTGTAACGATATCATTGATGTGTAGCGATATCATTGATGTGTAAAGATATCATTGATGTGTAACGAGGTCATTGATGTGTAGCGATATCATTGGTGCGTAACGATATCATTGATGCGTAACGATATCATTGATGTGTAACGATATCATTGATGCGTAGCGATATCATTGATGTGTAACGATATCATTGATGTGTTTCGATATCATTGATGTGTAACGATATCATTGATGTGTAGCGATATCATTGATGTGTAGCGATATCATTGATGTGTAACGATATCATTGATGTGTAACGATATCATTGATGTGTAGCGATATCACGATATCATTGATGTGTAGCGATATCATTGATGTGTAGCGATATCATTGATGTGTAACGATATCATTGATGTGTAACGCGAGCGACGAGCAGCGGGCTGTGAGCGAACTGAACAGCAATCGACTCTGGCCTCATCGAGTCGCTCTTGTGTTCCTTGCCTTCTCTCATCTGCCGCATCTCACCGAATCTCGCTCGCCATCTGACCATGTCGACGCCATTGGAGCGACAGATACAATCTACTCACACCGGCACATGGGCCTTTGGCTTGATTGCGTGCGGCGTCGCGTTCGTGGCGACGGCGAGCTTCGCATCGCAGCTGCTGTCGCCCTCGATGCTCGCGAGTATCTGCGAGTCTCTCGGCCTTGAGATCCCGCTCGCCAATCGAATCATCGAGTGGTTCCACTCGGACCTATCAGTACACGTGATCAAGCCGGGAGATACCTCGATAATGGTTACGGCCCAGCGAGCGGCTTTCATGTACCCGATCGGACTCGGATTCCTCGCACTCGGCATTCGGTGTGTGTGCCCATCATCGCACCTCTTCGACGAATCGAATCGAATCGAATCGAAGCTAATCGACTGACTGACTCGATTGATCGATCGAAACTGTCGGAATATAGTGGCTCGTTGCTCGTGAGGATGATGACGATCGCATTCTTTGCAGTGATGGTGTTCTTGGGCTCGCTGGTGGTGCCAGTGACGTACCACGCGCTGTACCTGACCGGATCGAACGCCGCCATCATACGCGCTTGTATCGTGTTCTCGCTGACGGCGCTGCCCATGTGTGCATTCTACAAGTGCGTCTCCCTTGCCATTGCGTGAGTATGAGGCAGATTCATCGAATTGATCTGCCTCACATGATACGTACGACAGGTCGATCACACCGTGGTTCTCGAGCGAGTACGATTCGATCGTTGTGCAGGTCAGCGAGTTCCTATCCACACATATCGGCTCTCAAGTACGTAGCGATACACAAGGGCCCTCGCTCACGCGAACGAGATGACTCACGCAGATGCGGTTGTCGATATAGTATTATGGATTGCGAGTACTATTGGCGCTCGTGACGTGGGTGCCACTGTTCTTCCTGTCTCACTGCATCATGGAGCAAGCGCTGGCGCCCAATGTCGAGATCTACTGGCAGCAGATTGCCGGCGATGAGTGCCGTCCCGGACACATGGCTTCGGTACGGCACCGCTACTGCCCGCTGATTGTATCACACAAGCACCAACCCGATCGTTGTTTAGGTCGTTCCGGCGGTTCTAGTACAGTCGGTGTTGTTTGCACTGGCGACATTGGTGCCTGCAATGTTCTGGCGATTGGGCCGTATCACGCTTGGCATCGTGCTTGGATGCAGCCACTTCATGCTGCACTTCTTCTTCCATCTATTGACCCCACGGATGCCGCTCGAGTCTCTTGCATGGTTTCTCGGCATCGAGCTCGCGACCTCAATGTGCTATGGCCTGCTCGTAACACGGCTGTGTGTCGTCGATCAATGGTATATTCCGATCGAATCAGATGAGCAACAGCAAGCCGAATGGGAGACGCAACATGCCCGACCGCCGTCTGTCTTTGGAGACGATGACGAGGACGATCGAGCTGCGCAACGACAACTGCTCAAGAAGCAGCAGCGTGCAGCCACGGCCGCAACCAATACTAGCAGCAGCGGCGCCAAGAAGCGCAAAGGCAAGTAGTGATCGTTGCTGTTTGAGATATGAGAGAGGATAACAATGTACTACTTTCTGGCCAAGTTGGCCATCGTTCCTTCCTTTAGTGGTTTGTTGATTCCTTGGTGCATATGAATTGGAGAGTAGTATCAAGAGAGATACAACGTGCGTGTGCTTGCGAGCGCAGAGCTCGGGTGTCTATTGTACTTCAATGTTGATGATCTTGACGTCTTCGAACGGCTTGTCGGTTCGGTCGGTGCGAACGTGCTCGATCTTGTGCACGACGTCCATTCCCTTGGTGACACGGCCAAAGACCGTGTGTTTGTTGTTCAAGCGGTCGATCGCCACGGTCGTAATGAAGAACTGGCTACCGTTGGTGTTGGGTCCAGCGTTGGCCATCGACAGCGTGCCAGGACGATCGTGGCGCAGCGATGGGTGGAACTCGTCTTCAAAGTCCTTGCCCCAGATACTCGTTCCGCCAGTACCATCACCTGAATTACGACGGCACACCTTCAAGTCAGTCGCTCGTTCGTTCGTTCGTTCGTTGGTTCGTTGGTTGCCAAGTGGAGTGAAGCAGCTGCATACCAAGCGGATCTCCAGTCTGAATCATAAAGCCTTTGATGACGCGGTGGAAGATGTGACCGTTGTAGTAGTTGTTACGGGCATGGGTCACAAAGTTCTCGACGGTCTTGGGGCACTTGTCAGGGAAGAGCGCGAGATGGATATCGCCCAGAGTCGTGCGAATGACGACTGCCGACGAGAGATGCGCCCTGGATTGTGTGACTTTGGCACGCTCCTCTTGCGTCGGTTTCTCGTTAAAGATATCACGGCCTCCAACGCCACTCGCACTACACTCAGCAACAGCAACAACACAAGTCGTAGAAGCAGGTCACACATGAGAACAAGCCAGCAGAGCTCAGCTCGAGTAACCCTAACATACTCTGGTTCTTGTGGCTCGCGTCTTGTAAACATGTAGAATCGGTTCTTCTTGTAGGCCGAGCAAAACTGTCAAAAGAGTCGCTGTTCAGTACCTGCGCCCTTTGCATCATTGGTTGGGACAGGCGGCGTACCAAGGTCGGATCCTCCTCGGGATTGAGAGCGACCTCTCCGGCAGCAAAATTGGGGTTGGTCTTGCCTTGGAACAGACCCAGGTGCAGGAAGCGCTCAGTATTCTCGACGAGTCCGAGGATCTTGGTGAGCTTGTTCGCAAAGACATTGACGACTGTTGTTCATGAGAGCGTTAGGGAGAACGACCATCAAAAGCCACTGGTTGCCACTGGTTGTAACGACGTACTCTTGATACCAAGCATGGTGGTAAACATGATAAAGTTGCTACTCTCATCAAAGTCGACATTTGGTAGCGATGTGATCACTTTGCGAGCTACTGGGCCTGGAGCTGAGTCTGATGACGAGGACGACGAGGAGGAGGACGTAGAGGAAGCGGCGGCGGCTGCCGGAGGAGCGGCAGCAGAGGCCCAAACCTTGTCGAGCTCTCGCTCGACAGCCATTCGCTTGCCAAAGTCAATGTCATCCAAGTGGTACGGACTACTCTCGTCCTTTTGAATGTCAAAGTAGGTCTGGAGCGACTCGTCGTACTGACGCCACAACTTGCCGGTCAAGAATCGAAAGACGCGAACCTGAATGTCGCCCGCACCACAGCTTGCTGCGATTAGCTCTCGCACTAGTGCGCGTGAGCGTGTGTGTGAGCCACCGAGGCGCGACACGGTACCTGGCGATCGACGCCATAGGTGGCAAACAAGCGACCGTCGTGCGAGAAGGTCAAGCTCAGGGGCAGCGTCTTCTTCTTGGCGAACTCGTAGAGATCGGTCTCGCTCTTGAAGCTGAACTCGATCTTGTTGTGCATCTCCTTGAGCGTCTCCTGGAGCACCACCGAGCCGGTCTCGACTGGCGGGATCCAGTACTCGATCATGCCCTTGGAGTCGATCGAGACCACAGTGTCGAACTTGTCGTTGTACTGCGACGACGATCGAGCGATGGCGATCGCCCTGAAGTCAGTGGTGCGGCTCGATGGTGCGGCATGCAAACGTGGAGGTTCGTGTGGTACCTTGAGCAAGATCACCGGCTGTCGATGAACGGTGATGGTGTCGAGCACCGTTCCATCTCCAAGGCCTTCATGGATTCGAATCAATGATGAATCTTCATCGCCACTATTTAGAGATGCGAACGAATCAGTATCGATCACGGTAGATTACTATCGATCACGATAGATAGATACCAAGCGAGGGTTTGCTTCGGAGACTCCTTGACATGGATCCAAGCACAAGACGACGGCACGTATTCGAGCGGAATGATGTTGATCATATCAAAGTTGGTGACGTCGAAGACCTTGATGGTCTTGTCGCGCGACGAGGTCGCCAGCAGCGTGCCGTTGTAGTTGACCGACATGGAGGTGATGGCATCGAGGTGCGCTCGAAAGTGCTTGGCGAACTCGACGCCCTCGGTCTTCTTCTTCCAGAACTTGACGTGGCCGTCGATGCTGCCAGTGATGATGAAGTTGCTGTTTCGATGGTTGCGAGTGAGTGCGAGAGCGAGCGAGCGGCATCGTTGCGAACGAACGAGTTGAAGGATCATGATTCGTACCGTGAAGGGATGACGAGGATATGCGTCACACGGTCGCGATGCATGAAGCTCCACTCGTACATGTCGGCACACGGCAAGCGATCGAGGTACAGCTTCTCAAACTGCAGCACTACACGACGAGCAAGGCGCGAGACAGCAGCGCGCGTGAGCGATTGGCGGCAGCGCGAGAGCACTACATGGCTGGCTGCGGCTGCGGCTGCGATACCCTTCTGGCGCTTGGCCTTCGGCGGCATTACCGTGGGAGCATCCCCATCGGTGGACTCGTCCTCCTCGCGCAAGCGCTTGGTGGCCATGGCGAGCTGCGATGCGATGGGTGGACGGACGGAAGGAAGGAGCACACACACGAGCACACGGCAGCGAGCAACGACACAAAGACCTCGCTCTCCTCCCTCTCTGGTTCGCTACCGGCTCTGCTCCCTCTTCTGCTGCCGATCGTCACACGTTGGTTCCGGAGACACAGACACAAGTGCCTCTCGCTGGAGGCGCTGGGGGTTTGGGGCGTGTTGATGAGGCGGTATTGGTACATTTCTTCCATGCCTGTCCGAGAGCGCGTTCTCTCGCAACTCCGTTCTCAGAGCAAAAAAGGGGAGGGGTGTGGCGTGCGGTCTGGTGCGGCGGTGTGCGACGTGGGAAGAAGGGAAGAGGCGGCGCAGGGATGGAGAGGAGTCGCGTGCGCATGAGACGAGGGCAGGGTGCAGAGGAAGGAAGAGCGCGACGCTGGCAATAGTCGGTAGACGTTTCGCGGCAGCGTTGGCAGCATGAAGATCACGGTCAAGAAGGAGAGAACGCACGGCGGCATCGAGTGCATGGAAGCAAACGGAGAGCGAGAGAGGGAGAGAGATCGAGGGAGAGAGAAGCCAAGCAAGCAAGCAGCACGAGCGTGGAGGGCAGAGGAAGGGTAGAAGAGGATTGGTTATAGAGAGAGCGAGAGAGCGAGCGAGAGAGAAGGGGATAGCGCTGACGGTTGCAAAAATGGAGGATCGCGCTGACGATCAAGTCTACAAAAAAGTAGTATACGCGTGAGGTGATTTCTCGGTGGCACGCCCACTAGAGCGTGAATCGATCGGGGTTTGTGTACGACTGGCCGCTGCGCATCGAGTCCTCATGACACTGGTAGCCAAGCTTGAGGGTCGGGTCTTGGATGTCGAGAACACCGCGCAATTTTCGGCTG
>Ga0209935_1003877_pt1 | contig 14619 bp, 10 predicted proteins | sample ThiBio_1000_plan_2_FD_183958 | JGI IMG/M metagenome (GOLD analysis project Ga0209935, IMG submission 183958) | Wastewater bioreactor microbial communities from Cape Town, South Africa - Thiocy_cont_1000_plan (SPAdes) | ecosystem: Engineered > Bioreactor > Thiocyanate-remediating >... | reverse complement strand
GTTATTTATTATTTGTTATTTGTTATTTGTTATTTGTTATTTACTATTTACTATTTACTATCTATTATTTGTTATTTATTATTTATTATTTATTATTTATTATTTATTATTTATTATTTATTATTTTTAAGCCACGTTATATCGCTTTTTACTATATTGCTATAATAAGGATTCTGATTTTTATTGAAAACTTCTAGAGCAACTAATTTGCTTATTATTTCTTTGTAAGAATAAAATTCTAGTGCTTTTATCAAAGCCTTTTCTCTAATATAATCAGGTTCGTTCAAATGATATCCAAATTGAATTAAACTTCCTCTATTTTTTATTGGAATACGTACTTGTGAAAAAGACATTATGTTGTTTTTATTATCATTTTTTTTTTGTTCAATGCTTAAAATTTTATATTTTATCCGAATTCCTTACTTAAGAATTATTTTTAGAAAATAATTCTTTTGATACCCAAACGAAGTATAGTTGTGGTATTAGGTTCTAATATATTTTTTATAGGTTTATATATAACATCTATCTGAATATTCAAAGAGAACACAATTACATACTTTAACATATAAATATTCTGTTGTATATTAAATTTCACATACATTAACATTTTGTTGCATAATAAATAAAATTTCAAATTCTTATATTAAATAGAATACAATAAATATATTTGAATATATATTTATTCTGTTACGTTTTAAATAAATATTCAAATCGCTTAAATATAATACAATTTGAATACTTGTATATATAATTCAAACACTATAAGAGATAATTATTCCGATACATATATAGATTATTCTAATACTCTAAGAGATAATTATTCTAATACTTGAAGAGCATTATTCTAATACTTGAAGAGCATTATTCTAATACTTGAAGAGCATTAATAATCGGGATTATAGAATTAATATACTTGAATAAATAATTTTTATGATACTTTGGTAATTATTCTAATATTTTAAGATAACAATTAATATACTCATAGAGATAAATTTTCATGTACTTTAAGGTAATAATTAATATACTTGAAGAGATAATTATGTTGAGACATTAAGGGATAAATATTCTGATACTTGAAAATTATACTTGAAAATTATACAATTAATATATTCATATATAAATATATAAATATACTTATACTCTAAGATATTAATTGACAATTACACAAAAATATATTTGAAAATATAAATATCACAATACTCAACTATATTAATTTAGGATTATACAAAATATACTTTAAGAGACGTTTAAAGAGATTTTATAATACAAGATATAAATACGAGAATACTTAAAGAATAAAATTAATCTACTCTTATAGAAAAATAATATATTTTTAATATTCGCAAACATTTTAATATTTGAAAATGTTTGATTCATTATATAATCATCAATTATAATATTCTAATAACAAATGGTTATCTCATAATTTTGACTCTTTAAATAATATTTTTATTCCACATGTTTATTTTTATTATATTATCTCTTCAAGTTTCAGAATATTTATCTCTTCATGTCTCAGAATATTTATCTCTTTGTATCTTAGAATATTTATCTCTTCATGTCTCAGAATATTTATCTCTTTGTATCTTAGAATATTTATCTCTTTGTATCTTAGAATATTTATCTCTTCATGTCTCAGAATATTTATCTCTTTGTATCTTAGAATATTTATCTCATTGTATCTCAGAATATATATTTCTTCATGTCTTAGAATATTTATCTCTTTATGTCTTAGAATATTTATCTCTTTATGTCTTAGAATATTTATCTCTTTATGTCTCAATTCTCATCTTATCTCTTCCAGTCGTAGAATATAACTGGAAAGATTACACAATTATATTTTACATCTATTTTGAATTTAAAATATAATTTAAGTGTCTCATATGAGATTTTACTAACTCATCTTAACTTAAAAGTTACTAAGTTCTAGAATAAAATTGTGTAAGTAGGATATAATAAAAAATTCCCTTAAGTTTAAGGAATGTGATATATTAAAATAAATTTAATATGAATTTAATATGAATAATATAATGATACTGTTGTATGCAATGTAAAAAGTATTAGGTAATATACAATCGATTATTTTATTAGAATATCTTTCTTTAAATATTATCTTATTTGAGAACCGTAATATTCAACACAGAAATTATATTAATAAATGAACATGAAAATATGAGATAAAAAATAATAAAACTGAATTTTGTAAAATTTAAAGAATGATAAACTAGTGTTTGTCAACATATTAAGATTGTATTCAACTCGAAAACTAATGTCGGTGTTATTATCTTAAGATAGATCAACAATATTTTAATAGCTTTATAATTTTCAATGTACCAAAGAAAATTACCAAGTTTTTATTATATTTTTTAACTTCCCAAAAACTAAAAATGGCTTTAATTTTATCTTAACAACGATCATCGTCATTTTTTAACCTTAATAAAAACGTTTAACGTTGTTTTTTTATTCACAGGTTACAAAATTATTTGCTCTAATTTTAAATAATATATTCGAAGAGGTAATTATTTTTATTTTGATAGAAATAATTATCTAATAGATTAATATTATAAATATTCTATTATTTATAATAATCTTATTTGTTTTAACACCATCAACATTATAGTATGTTATATTTTCAGTATAATATAGTATAATGTTGATAGTATTAAATAATAAACATAAATAAGTGTTTGTAAATATAATAGACTGTATAAATAAAAATCATATTGTTCGAGCTGAAATAATTGTTGATATGTTGACAAACACTAGTTTATCATTCTTTAAATTTTACAAAATTCAGTTTTATTATTTTTTCCATCAAAACGGTTACTTGATTAATAGTACATATTATATATCGTATATCGTATAACATATTTATTATATCGCTTTAAGATAATAAAGAATTATACAATACAAATACTGCAACTATATCATAAATAATTATATTCGATGAAATAATTATATTCGATGAAATAATTATATTCGATGAAATAATTATTTGAATACTTGAACATATCGGAATTCTCATACTCCAAATATATATTTAATATACATGAAAGATAAATATTTAATATACATAAAAGATAAATATTCTAACACATGAATACAACACATGAAAGATAAATATTCTAACACATGAAGAATACAATTAATATGTATGAAGAATAGAATTAATATGTGTGAAGAAATAAATATACTAACACACGAAGAGATAATTATTCTGAAGCTTGGAGATAATACAATTAATATGTGTGAAGAAATAAATATTCTAAGACACGGTGAGATAAATATTCAAATATTTGAAGAAATAATTATTCTCAAGCTTGAAGAGATAATTATCGGAATACTTGAAGAGATAAATATTCTGAAACTTGAAGAGGTAAATATTGGAATACTTGAAGAGATAAATATTAGAATACTTGAAGAGATAAATATTGGAATACCTAAAGAGATAAATATTCTGAAACGTAAAGAGATAAATATTAGAATACTTGAAGAGATAAATATTAGAATACTTGAAGAGATAAATATTGGAATACCTAAAGAGATAATATTCTGAAACGTAAAGAGATAAATATTAGAATACTTGAAGAGATAAATATACTGAAACTTGAAGAGATAAATATCCTGAAACTTGAAGAGATAAATATCCTGAAACTTGAAGAGATAAATATCCTGAAACTTGAAGAGATAAATATCCTGAAACTTGAAGAGGTGATTATTAGAATACTTGAAAAGATAAATATTAGAATATTTGAAGAGGTAATTATTAGAATACTTGAAGAGGTAATTATTAGAATACTTGAAGAGGTAATTATTGGGATACTTGAAGAGGTAATTATTAGAATACTTGGAGAGATAAATATTCTGATACTTTAAAGAGAATACAATTAATATACTTAAGAGATAATAATTTTAGACACAAGAAGATAAATATTCTGATACTTAAAGAGAATACAATTAATATACTTAAAGATACAAGAAGATAAATATTCTGATACTTAAAGAGAATACAATTAATATACTTAAAGATACAAGAAGATAAATATTACGAAGTTTAAAGAGAATACAGTAATATACATGAAGAGATAGTAGACACAAAATAAATATTGTGAAGTTTGAAGAGAATACTATTGATATACATAAAAAATAATAATTCTGATGTTTTAAAGAGATAAGAATTACGAAACATCAAGAGATAAATATTCTGAGATATTAAGAGAATACAATTAATACATTAAGAGATATTTATTAAGATGCATGGGAAATTATGCATCAAAAGCTTATTATTTGAAAAACTTAAAAAGATAAATATTAAGCGACTTGAGAAATTATATAGAAAGCATGCGATTTTGAAAAGTTGGATAGATGATTATTTAAATATTTGAGAGGATAATATAGAATTACAAAAGAATATATAGTTATAATACTCGAAGAGAATAATTAGTAATTACGTAAGAATATATAATTATTCTAAATATACTTGAATAAATAATCTAAATAAACTTAAGACATTGTTATGATACTTGAAGAGAATAATTGGTAATTACGTAAGAATATATAATTATTCTAAATATACTTGAATAAATAATCCTAAATAAACTTAAGACATTGTTATGATACTTGAAGAAATAATAATAGTTGAAGATAATACTTGGATATGATATTTGAAATTATAATGATACCCGAATAAATTATAATAATAGTTGAAGATAATACTAGAAGATGATATTTGAAATTATGATAAAACTTGAAGACGATAAATATTCGGATACTCGAAGATGATATTTGAAATTATGATAAAACTTGAAGACGATAAATATTCGGATACTTGAAGATATTTGAAATTATGATAAACTTGAAGACGATAAATATTCGGATACTTGAAATTATAATGATACTTGAAATTATAATAAAACTTGAAGAAATCATAATAAAACTTGAAGATTATAATGATACTTGAAGATCATAATGATACTTGAAGAAATCATAATAAAACTTGAAGATTATAATGATACTTGAAGATCATAATGATACTTGAAGAAATCATAATAAAACTTGAAGATTATAATGATACCTGAAGACTATAATGATACTTGAAGATTATAATGATACTTGAGGATTATAATAAAACTTGAAGATTATAATGATACTTGAAGATTATACTTGAAATTATAATGATACTTGAAGATTATACTTGAAATTATAATGATACTTGAGGATTATAATAAAACTTGAAGATTATAATGATACTTGAAGATTATACTTGAAATTATAATGATACTTGAGGATTATAATAAAACTTGAAGATTATAATGATACTTGAGAATTATAATAAAACTTGAAGAAATCATAAAACTTGAAGATTATAATGATACTTGAGGATTATAATAAAACTTGAAGAAATCATAATAAAACTTGAAGATTATAATGATACTTAAAGATTATTATAAAACTCGAAGAAATCATTATAATACTAGAATATTATAATGATACTTGAGGATTATAATGATACTTCAGAATTATAATGATACTCAAATATTATAATGATATTCGAATAAATTATAATAATACTTGACGAATAATAAGAGACCTTAATATTATTATACTCGAAGAAATGATAATAATACTTGGTTATAGTATATGATGATTATGGTAGTTGAAGATTATAATGATACTTGAAAATAAGTATCATTATAATTAAAGAAAAATATATTAGATGAAGAATGTTAAAAAATATATTAGTTAAGAGAAAAATGTTAATATTAGAATATTGAGAGATTATGGGACAATATGAATAGGATAATAGGATAATAAGTAATAATAGATGGAAAGTTGAAGATTAAAGAGTAAAAGATAATATGAGAAAAATAGAGAAAATAATTAAAGAAGAGGGGGAATACTTTGAGGGAAATGAAGGAGATTGGAAGGATCATATTTGGATTTAATAAGACGAAGACGAGACAAATTAGAACCATAATAAGAAATAAAGGGAGTAAAGAGATCAAGATCAGGACAATTAACATAACATTTGGAGGAAACAAAGGGACGAATAGAATTATAGAGAGAACGAATCCAAGAGATACAGGAATCTTGTTGAAAAGGAGAAGACCAATGGACAATATATTGAATCCAGAAAAGAGAGTTACGATGGGGAAAAGCAGTAGAAGAAGGGGGGATAGTATTTGGGAAACCACCAAAAGCAGCAATATAAAGACCAAAATCAATAGGATTATCAGATGAAGAACCCAATGATTCAATGGGGATATTGAGATAATAAGAAAGAATATCGATAGCGTGAGATGTAAGATTATTTTGGATAAAATCAGATTTTGCCTTAAAAAAGGGATGAGAAGGAAAAGTAGCAAAATAGAAGGCAGCGTCATAATAGGAACCATTATAAAGATTGAAAGTGACATAATTAAAATCAAAAAGGGGAGAAATAAGAGAAATTAAATCATCAGGAGTACCAACAAATAATCCTTCTATTTTAAGTAATTGAGGAGAGTTATTGTAATGAACAACAGTTGAAAGATTATTATCAATATAAGGTGCCCATTTTTGCCAAAAATCGAAGACTTGGTGAAACTTATCTCTTTCATAAGTTATATCGAACCATGAAACATTAGGATGATAATATACTCTAAAAGTTAGATCAACTACACAACCAAAATTACCTCCACCTCCACCCCTACTTGCCCAATATAAATCATTATATTGAAGAGGAGAAACAGAAATAATTTGTCCATTTGCTAATACCATTGTTAATGATATTAGATTATCACATGTTAAACCATATTTTCTTAATAATAAACCTATACCACCTCCTAATGTTAATCCAGTAATACCAACATTAGGACAAGTACCAGTTGGTAACACTAAATCATATTTCTTAAGTGTTTTAATTAATTCATCAATTTGTATTCCAGCTCCAACTTTAACTTGTTTAATATCTGCCATAACATCTATATTCTTAATCTTTGAAAAATCTATTATAAAGCCCGAACATAATGATAAATTTTCATATGAATGTCCTCCACTTCTCAATGTAAATTCTATATTGTATTTTTTTACAAACTCTAATATTTCCTTTATTTGTTCTTTGTTTTCTGGATATACTAATGCAATCGGATATGATAAATTTCTTTTGTTATAATTTTCCCTTTTCCAGTAGTAATCGCTATTCCATGGATATTCTATACTTATTCTTTTCTGTAATTCCTCTAATTCTTTTATATTTATTCCCTTTTGCTCTAATACTCTCATTTTATCACATGATGCTAATGACTGATTTGTTAATTCAAATACTCTTTCTTTTCCGCATGTTAAAAATCCATTTTCATCCATTTCTCTTTTACTTTTCTTCTATTTTATTTTTTGTTCTTTTGTATCTTTCTTTTTTCTCTAACTTTCTCCTCAACTTTTCTTCTTTCTATAATTCTATACTTTCCACCTTTTCTTGGTTATTTCTCTTTATATTTCTTTTATTATATCAGTATATATTTAAAATTTAATATTCTTTATTACTATCTTTTCTTACTTATTTCTTTTTATATTTTTTTATTATATCAATACCTATTTAAAAGTTAATATTATTTATTCACTATATAAATAATATTACATAAATTTTATGCATATTACCAAAAACCCTAAAATAACGTTAATCGCTGTTTTAAAACTATTAACGTTATTTTTCAGTGTTAATAAAAACATTACACGCTATTTTAGATTTATAGGTAATCCTTTTTACATCTATGTAATACCAGTAATATACAATTACTCATATTACATTGACTTTAATTTAACTACTTCCTTTAAAGTATTATAAAATTTTATAATGTCGTATACAAAAAATTTTATTTAAGAGCTTAGTAAGTTTTGAGAAGAAGTTCATGGTTTTCTACGAAAACCTAGCTCGGTTTCAAAGAAACCTTGAAGAAGATACGTTGGTGAAAATATTATTTTGGACGATACAATTATATTTTTATTCATTATTATAGGAAAGAATATAAGGAAAAAACAATTATTACAAATTAAACTAAAAATATATATATCAATAAATACTTATTGACAGCAAATATTTACTATTAATTTATTTTTACTCTTAGTAATTTATGGGATATAACTAGCATATTCATATAACTATAAAATTTATATGTTTTTGTACAATGTGTAATCATGTATAAAAGAAGTACATGTATCCTGTTTAAAAACTTGATTTTTCAAAATTTTTTATATTTAAAGTCCATTTAATTATAATTAGTTGTATTTATCAAAGATCTATCTTGATAACTAAATAAGATGGGGATTACTTATTTGTTTTAATAAAGAAGAATAAACAATTATTATGTATGTTGATATAAGTAATAGATAATATTATTTAAAAGTAATATTATTTAAAAGTAATATTAATGATGGTAACATATTATTTATTAAGGTTGTAATTAGATATATTATTGAACACAATATATTATTTATTAAGATTGTAAGTAGAAGTAAGATTATTGTAAGTATCAATGAAGAGATCATGATATTGACTTGGTAATAAATCAAGATTTGGTGCAGTGTAGGTGGAAGTAAAGCATTCATCATAGTCAATATAATAAAAATTATCATCTACAACAGAATATAATATTTCGAATTCGTTACAAACATAGCCAATTTTTTGCGAAATAAAGATAAATTCAGCTAGAGTTTCTACCAGATCTACAATTATATTATAATCAGTTAATTCGAGTGAATTAAGAGAATATAAATTAGGATATATAGTTTCTGATTTGAAGTGATATGTATAAATTATATTTTGTATATAATATGTGGAATGATATCTGTATAATAATGGGATTTTAAGTTTTAAGTTAAGGATATCCTTATAGTCAAAATAAAAACTTAAATATCTAATATATTTTGTTATATCATTCTCGTGTAATCCTTCTATCAATAATATATTTTTATTCTGAGTTGTATATAATTTTTTTCCTGATCCTCCATAAATTAAACGTATAGGATTTTCATAATCTATATCTACAGTATAATATTTATTTAATATACCAATATCATTATCATCCATATGTTTAAATAATTTTAAATTATCGGGCCTATATTTTTTTTTGGATCTGCTCATTTTTTATCATTACAAAAGTGTTTTTATAAAAATATCTTCCATTTTAAGCTGATGTTTGTTTATTTTTATATGAAATCATCTAATGTTTTGTATTTATTCTCTCTATTCTCATTAAAAATCACCGGTATTCCATTTTTAATTTCATAACCTATATATTTATCATATTTATATTTATTCAAGTCATTATTTACTTTATTTGCATAATATTTATTATTTCTATACTTCTCATTCTCATTCTCACACCCATCTTTATCTTCATACTCATCTTCATACTCATCTTCATACTCATCTTCATACTCATCATGATCTTCATACTCATCATGATCTTCATACTCATCATGATCTTCATACTCATCATGATCTTCATACTCATCGTCAGAGTAATAGTCAATACTATCTTCATCTTCTGCTATATCACTATATTCTACATCATCTCGATCTTTGTAAACATGTTCATACCCATCTACATAATCTTTATTTATATTGTACTTTTTATGCTTATAATTATGGCTTAGATTATTATATCTTTCTTCAAAGTCATTTTTGAAGATATTATTCCTGCCGCTTGATGTATGAGCGTTATTAGTATGATTAGTATGATTAGTATGATTAGCATGATTAGTATGATTAGCATGATTAGCATGATTAGTATGATTAGTATGATTAGTATGATTAGTATGATTGGTAGAATATGGTATATTGTTGATATAATAAAGTCCGTTATTTAGATGTTTTTTGGTTGGATCATATGAATGATATGTTTTATTATTTGGATAAAGGGAACCATCGGATTTAAGTTGAGTATGAATATTTTTATTATTAGAATGTGTAAGATTTATTGAATTAGAGAAAGAATCTGAATAAAAATCAGATAAATCCAGAAGATCAGTTGATTTATTTTGCGAATTAGAACATTTAATATGAGAATTAGATAATATGTTTGAATATTTAGGTAATTTATGTGAATGAAGTTTATTTTTTGGGTTTGATCCATATTTTGTTAAATTAATAGGCTTCTTATAAGAAATAGAACTAATAGGGGTATAGTTGGCTGATGGAATGTAAAAATTTCTATCAGGAGAAATATATGTATATTCATTATTGGGTAAAATATTATCAGATTGCAAAATGTTATTAGATAAAATTACACTATTAGGTTCTAAAATGTTATTATTGGAAAGGTAAGGAGAATTATTCAGACCACAACAAACATATCCCGTTCCATTATTTGGAGAGAAAGTAGATAAAGGTCGATAATGTTGGACAGTTATAGTTTGATATAATATTATAACTATTATAAGACCAACTATAAGGAAAAGCCACCAATTACAATAACATAAACATAGTAGTATTAATGAAATAATTATAATAAGACGGGTAAAACAATTAAGTCTTTGAACACTATTCATACCTTCACTAGGGAAAATGACGAAAGGTTGAAAAAGCGAACGAGGCGAAATTAACCAAAATCTCTCATCCATCAAGTTTTTTTAATTAAAAAAAAAATATCTATCTTCCATATTTATTAGATTAATTTCTTTGTATGTTACCTTGTATTTAATATTTAACATTTTTTAATATATTTTATTTATCAAATAATATAATAATATTGTATTATATTATTATATTATTATATTATTATATTAAATACTATAATGTTTTCACTAAAAAAGAAAAGTATTCCGATCCCAAAACTTTATTTTACATTCAATATTATTTCATCTACGATTAATTTACAAATATTTTACTTACATTATTATAAAAATTATTATACAGTCATAATATATAATAATTCAATTATTATGTAAATTAGTATCTATGCAAATTAGTATCTATGCAAATTATATATCTTTATTCTAAATAATCATATTATTTTATTAATTATGACTAATATTTATTAGTCACCTAAATATTTATTAGTCACCTAAATAATACAGTGATACTTATTTTATTCATTTAAAATATAAAGGTAATAAATCATTAAATTGTCCAGCAATAATACTGTTATTTAAGAATAATATCTCTATATTATTGAATATCATGATATAATTACAAAAATATTATTACACATAGACAATCACTAAATAAACATACATTAAGAATACTTTTTGTTGAATATGAGTAAAACTTTTAAAGCCAATTTTTAATAAATAAACAAATAATATTTATATTAATGTCAGGAAATAAAGCAAAAAATAGAAGAAACAAATATTATTTATGAAAAAGATAAAATATTTATCTCCTATACAAATATTTTATGGAAGAGATAAAATAATATTTATGGAGATAAAATAATATTTATGGAGATAAATAATATTTATGGAGATAAAATAATATTTATGGAGATAAAATAATATTTATGGAGATAAAATAATATTTATGGAGAGATAAAATTTGTATAAGAGATGGGATATTTATAGGAAACATAAATAATATTTATAGAAAACATAAATATTATTTACAAAAGAGGTAAGCAATATATAGAAAAGAGAAATATTATTTGTATATAATAGATAAAATTAGATAGGAATTGGAGAATTAAAGACGGGTTGCGCAATCAGAATCAATAAAAGTAGCGGCTGATTTTTGGCAACAATTAATATCGAATTTCCAGTAATTAGAAGAACAAATAAGGACTTGTTTGGTGGTAAGAGGATGGATAGCACCATCATCAAAAACACCGACAGCTACATATTCATTGTCGGAATTAGATTTAAAGACAATATTGGTGGCTTCGTGTAGTAAATTATCGTTTTTCTTAATAAGATGAAGAGGAGTAGAAATACGAGGAAGAGGAGTAAAGGAGGAATTAAAAGAGGATTGTAATTCAATCAAACGTTTGATATAACTATCATAAAGACTGGAAAGAGAAGAAAAAGAGATTTCATTATTATTCTTTTCGCAAAATTTATTTAAAAAGAGGAGATAATTTTGAATTTCGGCACGTGGAATATTTGAACGCTGTTTCTTTTCTAATAGATTTAAATATTTCTCTTTATAGTTGTCTAGATCTGATGATTTTATGGTGTTTATTTTTGCTAATTTTTTGAGGAAAGTTGTAAAATTTGTTATTTCTGGATAACTATTAGCGTAAGACTCGGTATTATCAGACTGTAATGCTTTGGGTTTTTCAACGGAATTTTCGATAACTGAAGAACTCGACATATTTTATTTTTTATATTATCGTTTTCCAATAAATTTATCTTTGAATTTAAAATGAATTTCTATACAAACATTTTTGGGTATCGTATCAGTATTTGGCATTTTCTTATTGTTTGCCTCCTTCTTATTCTTATTTATGGTTATATTGTTAGACGATATCTTAAAACTGATATGTTACAAGGTTCATTTGCTTCCTGTTCCGGTTGTGATTTCTGGGCTATCTCTCATATTATTTTCTATGCTCTTCTTGGTTATTTCTTCCCTGGTTACACTAATATGATTGTTTTTACTTATTTTGGTATCGTTTGGGAAGTTATTGAAGAATCAACCGGTAGTCCCGAATTCAGACGCGCTTATTTAGGTAGTTTTAAAGGCGATAAATGGTGGTATGGTCGTGTTACTGATATTGCTTTCAATTCTATCGGTCTTATTATCGGCAACTACATTGCTAGTATTCTTAAACCCTGCGAAACTTGCCCTCATAAATGTCAGTCCTTCAAATGCCAATATAACTCTTGCTGTTGTTCCTAACTTATTATAATCATGTTATAATTTTATAAAACAGTCTTATATTACTAATATCCTTCTGTATTATATTTTTGCTTCAATATTATTTTTTCTTTTATGTATACAATATTATGACAATATTATCATTCTGTAAATATTATCATATTATTATTATCATTCTGTAAATATTATCATATTATTATTATCATTCTGTAAATATTATCATATTATTATTATCATTCTGTAAATATTATCATTATCATTCTGTAAATATTATCATATTATTATTATCATTCTGTAAATATTATCATTATCATTCTGTAAATATTATCATATTATTATTATCATTCTGTAAATATTATCATATTATTATCATTCTGTAAATATTATCATTATCATTCTGTAAATATTATTATGGCTATAATAACGTTCTGCACAATATTATTATCGTTAAATTAACGTTAAATAAAATATCATCTCTACATAAAAATATTATTATCGTTATGTTATCTTTTATGTAACGATAATATTATCTATTACTATAGATGACCGCCATATAAAATATTATAATCCCTGGATGTAAAATATTATCTTAATGCGATATTTATATAAATATGATAATTGTTGTATCAAATTGATGATTATTATGTGAAATATTATAACAATATTATGGTAGTTCTATAAAACGGTTCAATATCTTTATGTAATTGTATGAATAATGAATAATGAATAATGAATAATATATTATTAATGTAAGTATGATTATTACAGCGTAAAATAGTATGGTAGTCATATTATTTTATATAAAATATAATAATTGTTATATAAATAGTGTAAAAGTTATATTATTCTATATAAAATACACCTAAAGGTACATTATTTTTATTCATAACATAGAAAATATCATAATAATTGTGAAAGTAGCACAAGAGTTATATTATCGTTTATGGAATATTATCTTTAGGTGTGGAATATTATGATAGTTCTGTTAAGTATTATGATAGTTCTGTTAAGTATTATGATAGTTACATGTAAAATATTATTATGGTTGCGTGTTAAATATTATCGTATATATAAGAAACCAAAAATATCATTTAACGTTTTTAATAACAATAATAGAATTTACAGAACTATCGTATTTTATTGAACAATAATATGAATATTATATTTACGTGCATCTATAATACTATTTTAAATAACTATAAATACATTTTATAACGACAATATTTATAACGACAATATTTATAACGACAATATTTATAACGACAATATTTATAACGATAATATTTATAACGATAATAAGATTTTATAACAATGTTTCATAACGATAATAATATTTTATATGTAATAACAATATTTTGCAGAACGATAATATTATTTTACGAAACTATAAAATGCGATCATAACATTTTACGTATAGTGTTCATAATAGTGTTCGTAATATTTTACATATAACGATAATAATATTTTACATATAACGATAATAATATTTTACAGAACTATCATGATATTTTAGATATGACGATAATAATATTTTACAGAACTATAATACAATGATAATATCATAATATTTATTTTATATATAGTGTTCATAATATTTTACAAAACTATCATGATATGATGATAATATCATAATAATCTTTATTTTACATATAGTGTTCATAATATTTTATAGAACTACAATACAATGATAATATTTTTACAGAACTATAATACAATGATAATATTTTACATGACTATAATATGACGATTATAATTTTATATGTAACTATCATAAGTATTCAAAGATATATTATTAAATTAAATTTTAATAAGATGATAGAATAATG
>Ga0209935_1003874_pt1 | contig 14644 bp, 19 predicted proteins | sample ThiBio_1000_plan_2_FD_183958 | JGI IMG/M metagenome (GOLD analysis project Ga0209935, IMG submission 183958) | Wastewater bioreactor microbial communities from Cape Town, South Africa - Thiocy_cont_1000_plan (SPAdes) | ecosystem: Engineered > Bioreactor > Thiocyanate-remediating >... | reverse complement strand
TCTCTTATTATATGTATTTATACAAATATCATTTTTACATTATTTAAACAACCTCTTAGAATTCAAAATTAAATACAAATTCTGGGTTTCAAAAGAATGCTCTCAAATACCCACTTTCTATATGATGGCAGCTGCCACGATTGTGGCAGTAGTGGTACACGTAGTCATCTCCAACAAGACACCTTCCGGGAAAAAGTGCATAAGTCCAGCCATGTGTGAAAAATATTATATTTGTTGATATTTGCGGATATTTGTCATAATATCGTACTCCGTTTTTTGGTGATTATGGAAGAGCAACCAGACGCACCAACGCGATGAGTCGGCCCCACATGATTCAGATTAAGTGTACGTGGTGTACCGATTGAATATATTTGATACTTTGTTGGAAGAAAATAATGTTTCATTAGAGTATTCTTTTTTTTTTACGAGTAAAGCTTTGGTTTATTTGGTTGGGGGATGTATACAGATTTGTTCTAATGAATAAGAGTATTCGATTCACGATTTGGTATCTTGTAAATTGACACTTCCTCAGCAGCGAATGGACTGTTAGAAACTATCCGATTGGCACCACCTATACCTAATCTGAATCATGTAAGTGAAAGCCGATTTAGGTCTTACAGTCACTTAAGGGATCCGGAGGTAGTGGAGCGACATAAGGTAAGGAATTAGGGAAAATTCTTGGCGCTTTCTTTGCAGTAGAATTGGGTCGATAATTCTGCCATCACCAGAAATCGAACCCACGCACTAAGGCCCATAACCTATCGCAGAAGTGCAAACGCCTAACCCAGAACACCAAAAGGGTAGCCCAGCCACCTCAATTGGGTGGATTTGGACTGCCAGGTCATAACCTTAGACAGTCATTCAGTGGTATTTGTGTTTTCCGATAGAGTCTCCTCTCGTTCTCGTGGTGATAGAAAGCACCGGCTTCCTTGGGGTGTTTTGGTTGGTGCTCTTGTTCTTCTCTGTGGGGATAGCAGCTCTTATGTTGACGATGATGGTGAGATGGAGCATGCACAGGGGAAGCCTCGAGTGCAGCGAAGGAAGACGAGAGGTCGCCCGTGTTGCTGACCGATGCCTTGCCATCTTGGACATCGCTGTTTCTTCTTCCCGCCAAGCTATCGACGCAGACCACCTCCTCCTCCACCGCCACAACAAAACTGGGCTTGAGAAGGTCTGTCACGTTCTTCAGCTCTGCCGCCAGCCGATCCGCGAAGGGGAACTCTCCGCTTCCGCATCGATCGGTTTCATTTTGTTGACCAAGTGAACGGCATTGCTCAGCAGAGCGTTGCTGGCCGCGGCTTCCGTTTGCGTGGGGCTCGGGGGGCGTGTTGGCGGGACATCGACCACCATCCTTTTGTGATGGGAGGGTGTATACAGTCGAGGCTGTTGTTGTCGTTTGTTCATACAGGGTGGCATGGGAAGACTCGACGTATGTTGGTGCTGTCTGAAGCAAAAATCTTGGTGAGACGGTGAAGGGCAGTGATCAGTCAGCTTGGAGGTCCTATGTGATTCTGTGTGGAAGGGCGAAGCGCTGGGGTTAGGGGGTTCGTCATAGCGATCGTCGAAAGCTGGTTGAGAAAGGGAATCCCCAGATTTGCGGGGAGGATAAGCTCGCAACGCTGCTTCAGCTTCTTTCCTTGACCCTGGGAATTTGTCAAAACCGGTTAGGTAAAGAGGAACGCATTTGCAGTTTTACATGTATCGGCCGGATGTGTCAGCCGCCTCTTTTTGCGTGTGTTTTTGGAGGATGCTTTCGGCCAATCGAGGGGCCATTCGCTAAATAATGGATGCTTTACTGCCCACGGTTTTTTGTTGTGAGCATTAGGTGGAGGGATAAATCTTTTTTTTTTTGTTCCTTCAAACCTGCTAATGATGGACCCACTGGGTCCTTTTTCGGCCTTCCTCGCTTTCGCACGTCGCGACATTGGAATCCATATGACACGCATCGACTGCACGGGCGTCCTCCGTCGCACACCTGGCGGTCGGTTCTGCACGGTGAACATTCCCCAGGTGGATGAAAAGACGCCCGAGCATTTGCTCGAGGGGAGAGCTCTGACGATACCGAATGTCTGTGCGGGGTGCTCGCCGTTTGTTTTCACGCGTCCTCTGCTCTGTACGGAAAAAAGCAAAGCCATTGGGAATTTTCTTTTTTTTTTTTTTTTTTTTTTGCGATCTCTTCAACTCTCCATTCTCTAAGTCCCAAAAAACGTAGTGGTTCCCTAGCTGCCGATGTTCGGATAGGACCTTCCTCGCATGACACAGAATTTGAGTAGATGGGACCATACATAATCAATGGAATCAAAAAAAATCAGAGCAAAAATTCTAATGGTGGTGTATTCTGCGATATTTTTCGTTTTCAACTTGAAACAAATATTTTTGAGGCGCTGTTGTACCGTCAGCCGTAATGCAGCACTCTATGCAACAGAAGAATGCTTGGGATCGCTAGAGGAAGTAAGAAAAGGGTAGCTGAACCAACTAAAATAGGCTGCAGTATCACTAGCTGTTTGCACACGCAACTTGCTGCTCTCGCGACTCCACACTTGGAAGTACGTTTTAATTCGCCACACGAAGAAAATTGGCAGGTTTTACCCTTTGAAAGCTGATTGGCCCCATCTATACAAATTCTGTGTCCTATGGGATATGAATGTTTCAAGAAGGACCTGACGTAGGAAAAAAAGGCCTCTGCCTCGTAATGTTCTTGTGTGAGTACCTACATTGGAGGAGTTGCTCTCTTCTTCGCAATCGGAATGCAGCATATGAGCTACCCAACAAGGTAGGCCGAAGGCTTGGAATATTAATAATCTGTTTGGAAACCCCCGCTCTTTCACAAACGACCTGCCAAGAGGCACGTCACCTGGGACTTTTGTTCAAGCCAGAATGAATCTCCAAATAGCAGGCACGACTGTCACTAACCCAGGACCTCGCTGCTCGAACCACTACTTCACGGAGCCCCTGACGACCGAATCCAGTGGGCTCATGGAGGAGGAGCAAGGACACACTAGTGTGTTGGAAGTTTTCAAGATGCTTGGTAGATGCATAAAGGAAACCTTTCCAGAGTACCTGCCCCCAATTCCTATATTAAACATGAGGGGCAAGAAGAGGAAATATGACTCCGCCGTGGGTCCACTATCAGAGAACACAAATACCACTGAATGGCTGTCTATGGTTATGACCTGGCAGACCAAACCCACCCAATCGGGGTGGCTGGGCTACCCTTTTGGTGTTCTGGGTTAGGCGTTTGCACTTCTGCGATAAAATTTTCCACTTTGTTTGTTGACATACCTGAGGCCAGGGCCGTTCATTAGTGTTGGCTCCCAATTACACAACGATGTTCAGCTTCACACTGCGTTCTTCGTTGTGGTGTGAGTTTGTCAACCATCTTTCATGAACCTTCAACCACAGGACCTCGACAATCTTGACCACCGATTTCCACTCTCGAGGCGGCACTCCTCATACACACTGAAGAAGAAAAAACTCAAGGGAATACCTTCTTCCCCCCCCCCCCCAATACCAAAAAACCCACTATCTCCTGTTCCTCTTGTGTTTTCAACAGCCCTGTCTGCTTTGGCCATGAATAAAGTGCTATGTATGGCAACAAAGTATCTTCCAATTTGTCAGCTCCCTAACGCCTTGGGAGTTTTTCGCTTGCACAATTCAATCTCCCTCCAGGAGGACTCCAACAAAAACAACCACAACTACGACAACAACAAATCGGAGGGGGAAGAGAAGGGTTGGAGGTGTTGTTGGTGCCGCAAGCGTTGCAAGGGGGGGGTATTCTCGTTTCTGGAACCTGTCTCGCTGTGTAAGGCGGAGCGGGTGCGTCTGTTGTGGCGAGAGGTGAGCAGGGGAGAATATGTTGTGGGTTGAGGCACATTCGAGCGGCTGTTGCGAAGGAGAATCAGCGGATGCGGTTCTCTAGGGACAGGCTATCGACACCCACGCCGTCGAGATCTCCGTTCAGAAAGGCATTTGCGCGTTCAAGCAAAAAGAAGAAACAAAGGAGATTGAGAGGATGTTTGTGGATAAAATACAGCAAGGCGATCAGGCCGAGAATGCAAGCACAAAGTGAGATACTCTCACATTCTGAGGAGAAACCAAACCCTCATGCCGCGATATTGGAGGCCATTCTTGGTGGGTATCTTTTTTTTCTGGAGGAAGCCTTTCTTGCATTGTCTGCCTCGTCCCGAAGCCAAATAAGCGAAGATAAATGAATATTTGGGTGAGTTCACGTTGGTACGCAAGAGGCACACTTCCGCTTCAGAAAAAATCTTCACACAACTTGTAGATACATTCTACCGCACACAACGCCTCAATAATCGCATACATCCTCGAGCTTTTTATTTTTATTTTTTTTTATACAAAATACATATCGTACAACGGGTTCCGCTCCATTGGGAGGATGTCATGGAGGACATCATGACGTTAACTTTCTGCTAATCGAGAACTTGGCGAATAGTTGTCCCTCGTAGGTTGATGGGCCTTTCTTCTTCAAGTTGAGAGCGATCCTACTCCACCGCAAGCCACACGCGTTACACAACCTGGAGAGACCGTCCAATCACAGTTAACGCACCGCGGAGAAGGCAAGGGAAGGATTCAGGGAAGAGAGGTGCGTACGTATGCGGACCTCCTGGACCTTTGCGCCACTCGGGGGTGTCGGTAGCATTGCATTCCAGACACCTCCTCCGCTCTTCAGACTCGCCACTTCCTTGCCGCAAAGGATTGCTCAGGCCAGGATCGTCTTGTTGTCGCACCAGAAAGCGAGGACGTGGGGAGGTGTTGTCCTTGTTATGGGTTGAGGCGTGTTGATGATCCTTGCCAAAGAAAGTGCCGCCGTTGTCTGGGGCTTCGTCATCATGATTGATCAGATCATGGATATTAGACTTGTTGCCCACTACAGAGAGAAGAGTAAAAAGAGAGCAGCCACCACAGTGAGCGAATGAGAGAGAGAGAGAGAGAGAGAGAGAGAGAGAGAGAGAGAGAGAGAGAGAGAGAGAGAGAGAGAGAGAGAGAGAGAGAGAAGTGGAAGAGTATACTGAACAGTTTAACTCTCGATGGTGGCCTCGCTGTGTTCGCAGGGCCAATTATCTTGTTATTGTGACTGCAGACGTCGGGATTCTCCCAAGTTGGGGGAGGGGTATGTTTGTCAGCGGCGGCGGCTGCTGCAATCTGTTGGTGCAGATGTTGTAGCTGTGCGAGAATGTTGGGAGAAGGACAGAGTGAGGAGGAGTGAGGAGCTGGGGAGTTGTTGTTGTGGTGCGGAGAATTGGAATTTTTCGCTCCCTCGATCGTGTGATCTTCCTCAACCTCATAAGAGGAGGAGGGATTGAGAGACTCCTGTTGTGTGGTTGTTGTTGCAGTTGTTGAGGGTGTTGAGGGTTGAGTAGTGGAGTCCGGGGAAGCAGGGGGAGAGGGGGATGGATATGTAGGGATGAGTTCTGAGTTAAGGTGGAGAGGGACCTCCTGAGGCCATGGGTAGCCGCCGTAGCGTCCCAGAATGGGTGAAGGCCATCCGTAAGGGAGATCTGGGTACGGCTGTGGTAGTCGGAAGGGTGGTGGCTGTGGACCGGCGAGATAGTCGTCCGGATTGAGGGGCGCCAGTTGTTCCCAGCTGTTGAGATGGCACGCGAATGAGGAGGGATCCCTTCGGGCGAAATCGAGCGCATCAGCTGGCATGAACGGATTGGAGCGCAGCGATTGTAACCCCTCACGGAGTCTATCGCATCGCCTTTTGAGGAAGATCACGGACGGGATCGATCTGGCCAAGGCCACTAATGTTCCGGAGATATCGTCCAATAGATTGTCGCATCTCATCGTCTCGCAGAGTCGAAAGATCACATCCATCTCCGCGAAAAGGAGATACCCGGATCGCGTGAATACCGTTTGCCGCAGATCCCTCACAAACCTAGCATCAATAACGGCGGGAATAAGAATCTTGTGTGTGTGGAATTGGAAGACTGAGGGGGGGGGAAGGACAATAAATACGCACCTGACAGCCCACCGAAGAGCGGCGTCATTCATATCGACGGCCATATAACAAGCCGCATAAAGCGCACACAGATTGAGCCGAAGATCTGTTACGATCACCTCAGGAAGCTACATATTTAAAAATTTAGAGGACAAAAAAAAAAAAAAAAGGAAAATTGTAGTGCACCATACCTCATCGCCGGGTGGTTGGGCCTCATTGACTCGATCCATAACTCGGTCGAGCCATTGAAGCCAGTGTACATGTTGCGCCAAAATGGCTTCTCTGGTCTGAGCATCAGAAAAGTCCCGTCCGAGAGTGGGATTGGATTGGAGTTTCTTCCAATGCTTCCATCCCCACCCCAACGCGACTATCCCGGAAACTATTCTTACCATCACACTACATTTTTCCATATTAAAAAAAAGAATTTTTGTTTTTTTTGTTTTTGGGTACCTGGTGCAGTTATCCAGGGTGCACATTGCGGTCGGACTGACGGGATATGTGGCATCTTTGATTCGGGAGACAGTGTAAGGGGTGGCTTCTTTCGGGCGCTCGTATTCCTCCTTGAACCAGAGCCATGCCCTCTCCCTCAACTCTATCCGCGTGTTTTCGGTTGATTCGACCATCTCATCGATTCGCGCAAGCATAAGGATGTATTTCCCATGCAAGCACCTTGTAACTACAGGCCTAAAGGCAGATTATCGAAATAAGCAATAATCCCACAAGAAATAAAAAACACACCCATTTACTGCCCCATTGTGGGCGCATATGTCCAAGGCACGATTGAGATACGCGAGCACTTCGGCGCTACTCTCCACGCCCATTGCATACATGGCCATACAATTCAGCCCTTCGGCCAAACGGTGCTCGTTTTTTTCTCCTACACACGAAAACACATGGGGGTTATGGGGGGGGGGGAAGGGAGAGGATTGGTTGAGTATTTTTTTTTTGTTGCTGTTGGTTGTGGAGGGGTCTTTAATGAATCTTGGTCAACGCAAATATGTTTTACCTTCAGGCATATTCTCGAGCTGCTCTTTTGCTGAGAGAAAAAATTCTCTCGCACGCTCAACATGCATCGCGTACCTCGCCCCTGGGTTCAAAAAAAAAAAATAAAAATGACAAGAAATACACCTGAGTGTAAAAAGGGGCCAAGCACTCACCTAACGCCAACATACCGTACACGCAAAGAACCGTTGATTGGGATTGTTCGGCGTTGCTGCTTGTATTACGCAGCCTGATGATTATCAAATCCTCAACCGAATCGTTGCAGATCTCGAGGGGACACAGAGGGTAGACGCAGTTGATGTACGACCGAAGGTACTGCCGTATATCCACAGCGGTGTAAGCAGATCCCAAATGATGACGGTTGCCTTCGCCACCGCGCTCTCGGTGGGATTCGATATCGGATCCAGGACGCGTGATCCCCGCCGCAGAGAACTCTTCGCTCGAGGCAGCGCGAAGCAGTCCTTGTTGTTGTAGTGATGGTGGCTGCTCTTGCTTGTGATCGCTGGATACCTTTTGCCGTTTCGAAGCTGCTTGTCGCACGGATCCGACGTCCGAGCCATCTTTGCAATTATCGGTTTCATCTGCGTCCTGAAGGTCAGCTCTCTTATAGATGCGTTGTTGTTGTTGTTGGGGACGATCATCCTTCGATTTCCAGTTAGCATGTTGACCACCGTAAATGTTCTCATCCAATTCGAAGATTTTCTCGACACACTGAACTCTTCTCTCAATTGGCGGATTCGTAGTCGATTTCCTCTTCTTGTGGGCCTCGGGGGTCTTGATTTTCCTAGAACTCGAGGACGGGATCGTGTTTACCCTGTCCCGCCCAGCTCTTGGTCGCGGCAGGGCGTTAGAATCATCATCGATTAATCCTCGCGCTGCCTGGATATCCCCCGAAGTCCCACCGCGATTGTTGTTGGGGAGGCCGATGTCATCGATGCGTTTGGGCTCGGTATCTGCGGTAATCCGCGCATCCCAGTCGGTAGATTTCTGGTGTGCGAAAAGAAGGATTGGTTTGTTGGGCTTTTTGTGCTCGTATTTCCTAAAGAGGCAGATCAATAGAAAATAAACAGAACGATAAAAGGGCCGGCGTATTCACGAAAAGTAGGATATAAGATCAAAAGAGAGAGAAAAAAAAAAAATAAAAGGCAGCAGATAAGTAGACGTTATTGCGAGAGAAAAGTGCCTTGATGATCGCTTTTTAGTTGTTGCAGCTCTCCCATCTTTGAATGTGCCTCCCCCCCCAAAAAAAACCTAAATAACAAAGGTTGTGATGGGAACCTCCGAAGGTAAACGGCCTCTATTGAGAGGGAGGCTCAAGTCATCATCCACCAGCACGCGATCGGATGTTGTCGTACGCATCCCTCGGATGAAGTTGGATGGATTCCGCTGTGTCTTTTCGTCGTTAAATCCAAAAAGAAGACATGGGAAAGAAGGGGCACGCACATGCACACACCCAAGCGAAGGAATATAAAAGCCGAGAGGAATATGTTCGACACGCGGCCGAGAGGAAACCTCCTCAATGGGAGGAAACAAGGAGGCCATAGCCCTTCTTCCTCTATTCTATTTTTCTTGCAGTGAGAAACAATGCATACGCATTTTAATGACTGGAAAGGAAATCACGCTTAGTTTTCGCCCAAACAACGCGTCTGCAACTGTCAACAAATTTTGTTCCAGTCTGCGATCTCTATTTTCGAAAAACAGGAATAAAGATGCTTCCTACCCGTTCCGCAAAGTTGATCGATCCATCAACCAGGTGTTTAGGTTTAGATTGCGGAGTTGTATCAATAAAGCCTCAAACGTAGCAGTGCCCTTTTTGCCCCACCCCAGCAACCCAAGAAGCGTCATTAGCAGTTGGTTTTTTTTTTTTGCGTGTGTTGGCGGGTAAAATGTGCGCTACAGTAAAATCGATTTGATTTCGCTACAACAAAAAAAGGTCCATTGAATGTGTAGGTGAGATGTTTACAATAAAGTTTTTTTGTTTTTAACACTGGAATGAGAACACTATCCCGTTTCGTCGAGGCATTATACGTTTGGAGGAATTGACCACCCATACATGATTGGGGGGTGCCTTTCGATGAGCTCGTATGCTTGAGGTTCTTAGTGGAAAGAGACATCCTTCCTGAGGTGGCTGAAACGCTTCGAAAGCGATCGCACATACACCACCATATTAGACCCAGCGCACCAACACGCGGGAACGATCAAAGTCAGCGGGGATGGCCTTGCGAGGACGAACGAAGGCCTCTGGGGATCGACCCTAGCATGTAGCAGGGGTTCGCCTACTGTGCTGACTTGACGTTGAGAGCGATCCACATTGTATACGGTGGGATGATAGGTCCAAAGTCAATGATCGTTCCTGACACAGTCAGCACGCCTGGGGCGTCATCAACCAGCCATGCAAGTGCAAGTTAATTTACCACATTGAAGGGTTAAGCCCCGCTTGCGTTGTGCTGCCCGTTTCCTCATCCCCACCCTCGCTCTCTTATACACATCATCCGACATATCATGCACCCGGCCCAATCACTCTCAGCAAAGCGAAGGCGGGCACACCGTTCATCATCTTCTTCTTGTTCTTGCAGATGCTTGCATTTCTCGCGTCCCCACATCTCGAGTTCTTCGATCCACCACCAAGTACAAGGAGAAGCTATTGCCCAGCAACATCCCCCACCAGCACCGCGACTCCGATCTCTGTGAGGAACAGATACTCCCTGAGGAATTTGTCGAGCAGCCCAAAACATAACACGATCGCCCCCTATCGTTGTGTACAGGATGTAGCAATCTGTGGTAGCGAACCAGTCGCTTATGCTCTTCTTCGCTTTCTTCCACTGAATGGCTGGGACAATGCAAATCTCGAACGTTTTCTTCGTTTGGACGAAATTGACGTTTCGTTTGCGAATGCACTTTCCGAGAGGCTTGAGCAAGCACAAGTAAAAGTGGGTGCTATAGACAGAGCGCGAAGAGAGGAGTCCAATGGCGTGTAACTTGAATCGCACTGAAGCAAAAGAACTAATAAAAAACAGTAAAACGTGTGTACTCTCAAACGATTTTTTGCGACGACGGAAACGAAAAAACGAAGAAATCGGTGATTTGCATTGGGTCAGGCAGAAATTTCTGGGATAACCCCAAACAACGCTAAGCAAAAAAATTTGGTACGCCGCGTCATTGCCGGCAAAGCGTGCGGCATGCCGATTACGCAAGTGGCGATCATGTGGAGTGACTTTTGGCGTGTTGTATCGTATTGGTGTTCTGTTCTACGACACACTAACGGGCGAAGAAATGGTGGAACATGGCCCGTTTGGATAGATGTGGTGATCGTTTTTCGCTCTTGTTCATCTATTTGCAGTGCCTTGCCACCATGGTGTGAAGTTTACTATGTAAATGGCGATACAGTGAGAGATAGTTGTGAGATAAAGATTATTGAAAGCGAGAGGTGGTTGGCCTGCGTTCCGCTTGAGTAGAGGGAACGGGTTTCCCAACCCGAACGAACCTTCTGCTTCTTCGAGGAAGGTTTTTGGTCTCCATTCGAATTGGCGATGGGTGAACGATTCTTGTGGCCTCTGGTGCGGTCTTAGGTTTTTTTTTTTTTTTTTTTGATTCACACCGTCCCCCAACTTTACAGTGCTACAGATTTACAAGGTCCATCGTTTTCTCTGTTTTGAGAGAGGCTGCTGAGGAAGGGTCCATCGATACAGCACAATAAAATACGTTCGAAAAAAAAAAAAGGGTTATAGAGGAAGCCGAAGATGTGTGTGGGGATCTCTCAAACTTCTGAAATTTTTGGCAACCGTGGAAATTGAGTGATTTGAGAGGCTTCCCTTTGCGAGGTCGCAGAAATTCTCGTGACATAAGCCGGCGATAAAAATTTTTCCGGCCCTTTATTTGTTAATTGCAACACTTACGAGCAAGAGGCGAAAAAGGAGCAACAGCAGGCAAATGAGTGGCTGGTTTGCTACAGCGGATAGCTATATTCTGTACACTGCGGTGGGGGCGATTGTACTGGGTTTCGGTGTGCTCGATAAACTTCTTCGAGAATACCTTTTTCTGACGGAGATCGGGGTTGCGGTCCTGTTGGGAGTGCTGCTCGGCAACGGGTTCTCCCTCTACACGGTGGTGGATCCCGGTACCTGGCTGACCGACACCGATGACATCGCCCTCCTCGCGGGGGCTGCGAGATTCACCCTCGCCATCCAGTTGATGACCACCGCCTTGCAGTCTCCCGATTTTTATTACATCAAAACTTGGAAGGCTCTATTTGTTTTACTCGTTCCCGTCATGACTCTCACCTTCGTCATCTCTGGGCTCATCGCTTGGGGCATCCTCGGTATGGGGGTGAACGCGGGAATCATTGTTGGCGGCTTTGTTGCACCCACAGGTCCTTCCCCAAACACCTTTCCTGTATTCCTCTCTTCACACACTTCGCACTCACTCACTAATATGTATCATGTAGAGTGCTCCCCTATTTACTGTTGTTTTTTTCTTCGTCTTCTTCAGATCCTGTGATCGCTGCGTTGATCGTCTCTGGGCCCTTTTCCGAGAAACGGCTCCGACAGGGCTTCAGGGATGTGCTCACCGCTGAGTCCGGTGCGAACGATGGATTGGGCTTTCCTTTCGTATATCTCACCGTCTCAGTGCTCACCAACGCGACAGCAGGTCTCGCTCTCTCCCTCCGCACCACACACCCGCACAAGAAGTGAACTTTTTTTTTTTTTTTGTAACACTAAAATTAGATGATGCGATGCTTGACTGGATATGTACTGTATGGTTGTATGATGTCATCGGAGGGGTGATGTTAGGGTTCCTGCTGGGCTATGGAGCGGGCATCATGCTGTTGATCTCCGAGTGGTATAACCTCATCGATAAGAACAATTATTTCACTTTCAGCACCGGGTTGACTTTTCTTGTGCTGGGCATCGCACGGCTGATGAACATGGACGAAGTGTTTTCGGTCTTCGCTGCAGGGATAGGTGAGTTTAAATTATACCCTTGGCTCCCCTTCAGCATTTCCCATTAAAAAACGAAAAAAAAATAAAATAAAATATACACAGCATTTGGGGATGTCGTGCGAGAAGAGCAACGTCTTCATGAGCTGCAGGTTCAAGAGATGCTCAATTTCGTGGTCACCCTGGCATTCTTTCTCATCTTTGGATTGTCCCTCCATTTGACCAATGGGCAAGACTCGGCTGGCGTGGACCGGTGCTCTGTGTGGTGCTGCTCTTCCTCAAGCGCATACCTTTTGTCATGATATTTTATCGCATGCTGAAGCCTCACGTGGGCAATTGGAAGGAAGCTCTTTTTCTCGGCTGGTTCGGGCCTGTCGGGGTGGCTGCCATTTACTATGTGTCCACCGCACGAGACAAGATCGGCGATAGGCTCGATGTGGACCTTCTTTGGGGAGTCGTCACGCAGCTCGTGGTATTCAGCGTCATCGTGCACGGATTCAGTGCGGTGCCGTTGACTTGGCTGCTGTGGCGTCTCAACAAAGGCGTGAGGAAAGAACTCGAAAAGGCGATGGAACAGAAGAAGAAGAGGATGCAACAGGCGGTGTACGTGTGACTGCATTTCTCTCATCCTTGTTGCTCCCCCCCCCCTCTTCATCATGCTGAGCTTCGTCAAACAATGATCTAGCTACCCATATGATGACACCAACAACCATATCAACGATATGGTGGTTACTTTCTTGGAGCATTTTGACTCTTGGAGAGGAAGACTCCGAAGCGACCGCTATGCCTATGATGACAAAGCAAGCAGCAGAGAGGAAGAGGAGATAGAACAAGAACAAAAAGAAGATGGTGAGAAAGAGGATGAGAAGGAGAAGGAGGGGAGCCAAGAACAGACAAGCACGGAAGCTACTGAAGATGTGCCTGACGCTAAGAGCAGCAGACCGTTGGCTCTCTCCGGGGAGTTTGTTCCAAGGAAGAAGAGAGTCAAGAAAAAGCAGCGCGAAGAGAAGAATGAGCTGCGCAGGGCCAAGAGGAGAAGCAGCAAGAGAAGGAAGGAGGTGGAAAGTGATGAAGAACGCGATGGAGATAAGGATGTTGGAGATGGACAAGGAACGGAGCTGACCCAATCGCAGGTCAAAAGGATGAAAGAGAAGGAGAGGATGAGAAAGAGGGAGAGGGCAAAGAAGAAGAAAGAACGACAGATGGAGGAGAGAACCAGCCTTCCAAAGGACCCTTTCCATCAGGACCAACCTCTTGCATCGCTGACCCAACATCATGAGGAGGCTGATGGCGCCGTCGTTGATGAGGACGATCAACAGCAGAATGACGCTGATGATCCCACTCCATCTGTGCCGAGCTCCGGAGAAGGTGATACCCCCCTTGATCGCAGCAATGAAGCTGGAACGGAATGACTAGCACAGGCATCTCTGCTGATGGTGTTTTTATTGCTTGCGGGTCTTTATTATCCTGTATGGCTACATCATGAGTACGCCAAAGGTTGTTGTTTCAGAGACATAATAATGCCACATGCTGCTCCTCGTTCCTTGTTGTGGTTTCCCCCTTTCCATTGAGCACTTGTAACCCATAAGGGCTTTTTACAGGTAAAACAGCATGTTACACAGGCAGAGATTTATTCCACTTTCCCAGAATAGCAACGCCTTACCCAGAACACCAAAAGGGTGGCCCAGTGGCTTAAGAGCTTAACACAGAAACAGTCCTAATGTACCGGCATTGGTGAGTGAGTTGATGGCTCGGGTTATAAAACAAAACACTGACGGCAAATCATACACCCTTCAACATGCAGGAACAAGCAACGCCCCTCAAACATCTCCTGCATCACAGAGGAGCAAGCAAAGGAAAGTTTCCGTCACCATCGAAATTCGGGACATCTCTCCAGCATTGCCCCTGCCGACCCTGCAGTTGATAACTGGCCCTCCGCATGTGTCATTTTACGCTGCCACACTAGGCACACTGTGCCCATGAGATATCGTGACACACTCTGCAAAGTCAACGGATATCTTCTTGTGGGTAAGACTACCAAAATCTTAAAATGAACACCGGGGAATAAAGGCCACCACAATTGGGTGGATTTGGACTGCCTGGTCATTACCAGAAGACAGTCATTCAGTGGGTCACGTTCACATGCGGGAAGAATGCGAACGTTCTGTAGAATGGTAGGCTTGGGGTACGCATGCGATCATTTTGTACAAAAATGCCCAATTTGTACGCATAAATTCATTTGGTACACACGTGTTCAATTTGTACATTTCTGTACCAATTCAGTTTTTACAGAAGGAAAAGAAGGATGGAAGAGAGACGGAGGCCCCCAATGCGTTACGGGCCTGTTAAAAATGTGAAAAGGCACGAGAAGCTGCACAAAAAAGTTAAGAAACTGTTTTCTGCCTTCACTTTGTTCACTCTTTATGCTTTTTTTGCCACCACAGTTGATCAACGAGAGATACCTTCCAACTACTTTGTCCGTGATGTTGTGGATTTGTTCCTTTTATGGATTGTGAGATACCCTGACTTGCGAGACATGAGTGCTTCTTGGGGTGTCCCCATGTCAGTGTTTGTACGAATACAAATACTCTTGGTGGAAAGAGTGCATCCTCTCACCATGGACTGGATAAATGGTGGGACTTTAGGTATTTAATGCCATATTCCCTTTCTCCTTCTTCTTCTCTCTCTCTCTCTCTCTCTCTCTCTCTCTATCTCTCTCTCTCTCTCTCTCTCTCTCTCT
>Ga0209935_1003873_pt1:0-10000 | contig 14655 bp, 22 predicted proteins | sample ThiBio_1000_plan_2_FD_183958 | JGI IMG/M metagenome (GOLD analysis project Ga0209935, IMG submission 183958) | Wastewater bioreactor microbial communities from Cape Town, South Africa - Thiocy_cont_1000_plan (SPAdes) | ecosystem: Engineered > Bioreactor > Thiocyanate-remediating >... | reverse complement strand
ACTCGATCCTTCGCCATGCATGCCAACAGCTGCACCGTCACCTCGCCTCGTTGGCCAGCGCTGTTGGCCGTGGCAGCTCTCGTCCACAAGTGTGCGAGTGGATCAAAGATCATGCTGCGGTGGTGGTCGTACTCGTGCATCACGAATGCTGCCGCCTCGGCGAGGATCGGCTCCGAAAAGTACTGAGCAAACACTTGCTCTCGCGAATGGCTGATGCCAACACACGTTGCCATGTGCGACGCAACTGCCGACGAGTAATCGAAGCTGCCGACGTTCGGGAGCACACACCGAGATGCCACGATCGCCACCGCTTGCTCTTGCGTGAGTCTCTCGCCGCTATTCGGAGCGGCCGTGGTGCAGAGGAGCTTGCGAATCGCAAACTCGCGCAGCTCTCTGACATCACGCTTCGCTTGTTGGAACGTGAGGAGCCACAACGGTCGACCCAACAGCAACACCTTCTCGGCATCGAGCTCGTGAGACATTGGTGATCCGACAGACAGTCGCTCGGTGCGAAAGTCCTCAAAGTCCAGCACGTTGAATGCGATCCAAGGAGCGGGAACCGTTCCCAGTTGCTTCTGCCAGCGATCCGACGAGGCGGCATGAGAAGCGTGTGGAGAGATGAAGTTGGTGATCCTCGAGTTGGTGTCGGCGAGCACCAACGTGATGCCGGCCTCGCCTGCTGCGTGTCGGACGCTCCTGAAGAACTGGCCTTCTTGTCTGCCGTTCACGTTCAAGAGCTCCGATGCTTCGTCAAGACACAAGATCAACCGAAGCGACTTGGGAACCTCGAGTTTGTCGTCGGCTTGTTGAACGAGCTCATCAAAGGTGGCGGACAGGTGAGCTTGGTGTTGCTCCCATGTCGTGCCGTGGCTGTCGCTCTCGAATCCCGACAGCTTCCAGAACTCACGATTGGCATCGAGTTCTTGCTCTCCATACTTGTGTTGGTACAGTACCGCCACTCGTTGGAGCATTCTGAAGAGCGACTCGACGTCCGACTGGCGAATGAGTCGGTCAGCAAAGAACGACGATCGTGGAGGATGACCACTGGCGCCAACGGCTCTCAGGCACCAGTACATGAAGAAGCAGTTGTGATCTTGGTTCGTGGTTGCGAGTTCCTTGAATAATCGCGTCTGCCAAACCAACCGCAAACAAACCGCACACAGAGTTCATACGAGTGAGAACTGGACCAGCTGCAGTGTATATCGTCAGAGTAGTGGAGGAGAAGATGGTGGTACCTTGCCATAGCCTGATGACTGAAACACAGTCACGAACGGGCTTGTGGCGCTGTGAACGTACTGCCGGAACGATTCCAGCAAGCCAAGAGGATCGTCGTATTGGCCTCCAAACACCTCATTCGAGTACTGAGTTGGAGGTGGAGCAGGAGGCTCACCTGTATGTACAGTAGCAACAACAACAACAACAACATGAGATGATGATGTGGCGGGATGTATATATCAAGAGTACCGCCTGATGTAGTGTCGGTGGTTGCGTACCTGCTCGCTGCTCAAGCTTCTTGACTTGCTCATCAATGTATGATGCTTCGTCAGGTGATAGATAGTTCTTGAGATTCGTCCATACGTCTGATGGCCGGTGACCAAAGAACCGCCTCAACAGAGAGGCCTTGCACTCCTTGCTGATTACATTCTCATCGAAACTGGCGATCCATATCAGAGAGTGCTGGTCCTTCCACGCGGTATCGGCAGGCAGAGGAAGAGTCTTGAGTTGCTCATCGAGGAAGGTCTGTTCGATCGAGTCTGGGATGGTGCATACTATCATCAGTAGCAGAAAGCGTGCGCGGTAACGCCCAGCCACAAACAAGCATGCGATAGCTATGCGTACCAAGCAGGTGCTCGACAAACGCAACCCAGTATTCCGAATCTTGGAACACGTAGAAGCTGCGACACGCATTCGTTATGGTTGCATCAAGTACGCCTTGAGTTACCAGCCAGTCACTAACATCCTTCATATCAGGAGGATCTGCGCACGCACACGACGCGGAGATGTTTCATCGTCAGCAGCAACCTCAACGCAGTGGGAGGCAGAGCGAGAGATCGGAGCGCAGCATACACGAGGAGGAGAACTGCCCAAACACCTTGCTCGAGGTACTACTGGGAGCATGCGAGGTGGAAGATGCAGCATCAAGTACTTGCGCGCTCAGAGGAGGAGCATCGCTGGCTGTTGGAGTGGTTTCATCAGCCATATGTAACGATGATCAACGAAGGAAGGCGTGTGTGTGCTGCGACAACGACGAGGAGCGAGAGGTGCGCGCAACAGCAGACGACGAAGCTGAAGAAGCACGACGGGGCTCGCTCGATCTCGTCTTGTCCATGGCAGACCTCGCCGAGCTTCTCGCCAAGGTCCAACAAGCCTCGCAACAACTTCAAGAGAAGCAACAAGCACTTGAAGAAGAGAGGCGCAAGTTGCAGAAGAACTGAGAGACCTCCGTGGCCGATGAGCAGCTCTCGAGCTCGCGTGCATCGTAGTGTGAGCCGCAACAACGTCGGTGATACTCGCTTCGTGGACACCACACACCACGCTCACTGCCTGCCCTGCGTCGCTGCTGGCTGTTCAGCGGTCGACACGTGGTCGTGCGCGATGCGAACAACTGCTGATCGACTTGCCTCGAGACACACACGAGAAAGACACGAACGCAACGAAGAACAGCACTTGTGTGTGTCAGCCTCTTCTTGATGATGAATCAAGATATCTTGCACTTGCCTTGTCTTGTCTGGTCTTGTATTGTATTCTGTTGTACCGTTCGCTGGACATTGACGAGATCAATCATACATCGAGAGGATCGTCGCATCATACTGTGCACTTCTTCTTCGAGCCCAATCTCATGGTGTCATTCTCGACGTTGTTGATCGAGAGGAGCTGCGAGCTCTCGATCAGAGATGCGAGAAGATCTCGAACAACAGCTCGTTCGGAATCATCGATATTGCGTTCGAATCATCGACCAGCGATCAAATCATCGTCATCGTCGACACTGCTTGCTTCATCCATGATGGAGCATATCGATGACGATCTGGAAGCCATGTGAACGTGTCGGCAAGCCATTGATTGGCTCCAATCACATGCACTCGATGGCCTGCCGAGAAGGCGATGAGACCTCGATGCTCGTCGAATGCAACTGCCAATGGCTTCTCGGTGCCACAATCGAAGGATGAGATGTGATGGCCCTCGTGAGTGAACGATTGCAATCGATGATTGTCGGTGTCTGTGGCGATGATTCGGCCATGGTTATCGATGCATACTCCTCGAGGACTCTTGAACTGGCATGGTTGATCGCCAAGAGAGCCGAACTCGAACAAGAACGAACCATCGACCGACGACAATACTTGCACTCGATGGTTGAAGGTATCAGTGACGATGATTCGATGTCGATCATCGTCGATCGCAACTCCTGTTGGAGAATAAAACTCGCCTGGTTGAGATCCTCGCTTGCCGACACAGAACAAGAACGAGAAATCGACCGATGACAATAACACCAATCGATGGTTGAAGGAATCAACGACGATGATGCGATGATGATGCTTGTCGATCGCAATGCCTCGTGGGAACTGGAACTCGAGATCTCCTGAACCTTTGTGGCCGATGCACGACAAGAACGATTGCTCGCTCAATGACCATGATTGTACTCGATGATTGCACCAATCAGTGATGAGGATGCGATCATGATCATGATCGATCGCAAGGCCCCATGGATTCATGAACTGGCCTGGTCGGCGTCCTTCCACGCCGAACTTGGACATTCGGGAGCAGTTTCGTTCATCATCATCGCACGAGAATACTTGCGCTCGATGATTATTCGAATCGGCGACGAGCAAGAGACCTCGATGATGGTCGAACGCCAAGCCCGCAGGGAAGTTGAACACACCATCAGCACGGCCTGGTTCCTTGGTGCCGATCGAAAGCTTGATTCGATGATCACGATCAAGAGGATCGTCTTCCATCTCTTCCACTTCAATCTCTCTCTCACAACAACAAAGAGATGATCCAAGCGCCAAACTGCTCAAACCAAAGAGATGAAGATATGAACACACGAACCAAGCAAGCACCCAAGCGAGGAAGGAACAAAGAACAGCCCTCGCGCGCTACCGCCTCTGTGTGTGTGCTGCGAATGGTCCCGGCGCACCGCGGCAATCTCCCTCTCTTGTCCGCTCGATGATTGTACGCTGTACTCTACTCTCGAACATATCTCACCGAGGAGCCCAGCAACTCTCTCTTGTGTCGTCCTTCATTCATACACACATACGCGCAGAAGCAGTGCGACCTTGGACCGTGGAGACCACAACCAACAACAAGAACCACCTGCTGCGAAGCGAGCACTAGTACACTCGAGCCGGTGCTGTTGCGCGAGAGCGGATTCACTCACTTGTGTGCTGGGTTGTAGATTCACTATCGCCAGCAATCTGTTGCAGCAGGTTCTCCTTGGCCAACAAGCAACCGTCGAGCTTGGATTGGTACTCGCGCAAGCATGCTTTGTGAATCTCGATACTCTCGTTGATGGCCTCGATCTGGCTCTCGGTATCGTCGATCATCGAGTTGAGCTTGTGCAACATGGTCTTGACGGCGTCGGCCGACTCGGCGAAGCGTGCAATGATCTTGGTGGCGTAGACGTTGAACTGCTGTGAGTGAAAGAGCGCACGCATGTACGTCGAGTACTCGGCCGGTGTGCTGCGCAGTAGCGCCTCGACGTGCTCGGCGTTCTCAATGTCGGTGTCGGCCGTCACCGAGCGCAGCAGGAGGTCTTCGAGCAGCCAGCGATTGTAGCGTCGCACAGCGGCGAGGATCTGCCGTACGATTTGCTCCTCGTTGGTGGTGGTTCGTGTCAGGTCACCGACACTTTGACGGAACGACGAGTGGAAGGTACGCAGTGAGCTCTCACTGTGAATGTTGGCGGGTTTGGCATGTTGTGGAGGTGGTACGATCAGTCGTGCGCGATACATATCTGAGAATGCGAGCACCGACGTACAGCTTGTTTGCGCCCGGTAGCGCAGGTAGCGTGATACCATTGGGAGGGACGACCTTTCTCTTGTCGCAAAGGAGCACAAAGCATGACTCTGCGACCGTCGAGCGCTCCTCGGGCAAGAGACTTTGCACTCCAAAAATGTATGGCACCGGCGAGTCCAGGAGCTCCATCAACGAACGAGGGAGTACAGGAATCAATGTACCCTGCCAAACCAATGGTTGCAACAACGAGATCATTGACAAGCTTCCAATCGAGCGGTGGTATCAGTACTGTGGTAAACACGCCCATCGATTGGCGTACGTTGCCCCCCTGAAAAACATACACGAGCTTTGATAGTAGACCGAGATTCTTGCATACGACGAGGATCTTTTGCTCCAATAGCACGGCATTGAAGAGCATCAGAATGTCCTCGAGCGAGAGTAGCTTGAACAAGCACGCAAGACCAAAGTCACCGAGTAATAGCGACTCGTGACCTGCCTGCACGATCATGGTCAACCACCCCATTCAGCAACAAGTAATTGACTAGGAGTGGTAGTAGTAGTAGTAGTAGTAGTAGTAGTAGTAGTAGAAGATCATACCGGGATCACGACGTCGACAGGCTCAGGCTCAAAAGGCAACTGCACGTGGCCCGAGGAAGCTCGCACCGGTACTTCGGTATCATAATATTGCCTCAACAAGCGCAGTACCGCGCTCTTGTGTCGAGGTGTCGGTGGTAGTCGTTTCGCTTTGAGGACCATCTGCAATGGGTCGTCATGCAGCGAGGCACTTTGCATACGAATAAAACGTTCTTGTGCTGGGGTAAAAAAAACGTGTGTGTGAGAGAGAGAGAGAGAGAGAGGATGATCGCTTGATGTAAGTGACTGCGAGCAGGTCTGACCGACCGACTGACTGACTGATTGATCAAATCAATTGGAATACCTACCGAGGAGGCTGTACAGGACGGCAAAGTGAGCCTTGAAGAACGGGAACTTGCTGATGATGCAGTAGCATCGCAGGGTCGAGTAGAGCCTTGCAAACTCATTATCGTCGTCGTCGTCGTCGTCAGTAGTGCCGCGACGACTCTCTCCTTCTTCACGCGTCAGATCGACTTCTTCCTCGCTCTCGACGTCGCGATCAACGCTGGTTGGTGGCGTCATATTGAAGTCGAAATCTGCAAAGCTTGGCAGAGACTGCTTGGATACATGTATCAGTGGTTATACGAGTAGCAAGTGACTGGTCGCTTACTCGCTCGCTCTGTCTCTGGAGATATCGCGTACCGACACTAACTCGTTGGAGTAGACACACACACCATAGTGCAACTCTTCTCCCGAGTTCAACAGGAACACGAATGAATTGGCCGCTGTCTCTGCTGATGATTGCTGTGTGTGTGTGTGTGTGTGTGTGTGTGTGTACAAATGTTGATTCACGGTCGAGGGTTGAGCCTCCTCAGTACTCAATCTTTAGATACGCTTAGTGTTGTAGGGAGTGTGTACCTGACCAAAGACGACCTCGTTCAACGCTGTGAATGATCGAGAGCGTCGAATGAGAAAGGTCGATGCTCCATACGGGAAGCAAAATGGTGTAATGTCGATATCGCAGTACTTGCGACTGGTGTATCACATCGATATCAACATTGATTGGGGAGATATCAACCGAAGCTCGTTACCTCGTGTCCGGTGGAAACTGATAGAGTATCTTGGGGTCTTGACCACCATGAGGTGATAACCCAACAACCAGAAGGTGCTCGAATATATGAGTCAATCCGACGCGCGGAGCTCCCTTTGCTCCTGCCACGATGGTCATTGAGTACCTACACTCTCTCGCACATGAGTGTGTGTGTGTGATAGAGAGATTGCACTAGTTGTAGGGTTGGCTCAGTAACTCGTACTTGCGAGCCATCGCTATACGGCGAGAGAACTGCTCCATGGTTGTGGTTATGGTGTGCGTGTGAACAGAGGACCTCAAGCCAAGTACCGACGTATGCGACGTAGATAGCGACGTATGGCGCGGGAGGCCAAATGATTGAGGGCGAATCTAAGCCCGGTACTGTACTTGTAGTCCGAACAGCCGCGCTCTGGTGAGAAAGCGATGGGAGGCTCCATTTCTTGCTACACTGGTTGGTGGCATTTTGGTAGCTACCTCTATCCCGGCTCTGCAATCAATGTCGCTCCCTCTCTGTGGCACACGTATAACAATAACTAAATATATTGTCCCGTCACTTCTCGTGCTTCTCTCAGAGTCTCTCGTTCAGCGAGATCAAGTACTGGTGGTAGTGACGGTGGAAGGGAAACTTGGCACTGGAGTCACCAACGTACGTGCCTGCAACGACGACGACGAAGTCGAAGCATCTGCCACGTCTGTTGCCGATGAACGAGCTTCCAACGAAGTGACAACGGCCGATTCGTCAGTCTGAGCGCAGCCGGGGGCTCGAAGGAAGAAGAGGCCGAGCTGGCGCTGGAGGTGAGGATTCTCGAGTCCGAGACCAGTGGCTGCCACTTCGATGACTGTAGCGATTTGTAGCTGCTCGGTGAAGGCCACGTTGTTGTGGCGTACGGCGAGTTCGAGTGCACTCAGTCGAGTGTGATCCTGCGCAAAGGCAGGACACTTGTTCCGCAACAAGTACGGCAACAGTGCTGCCGGCAGCACAGGCGATGGCGTGCGCGCCAGAACGTGCAAGGCCGTCTCTCCGAGCGAGTCGATGGCAGCAAAGTCGACGTGTGCCTTTGCAAGCACGCACAACATCGAGACACTGCCGCTGTCCTGGGCAGCGACGGCAGCCAAATGGACGCTGGTCAGCGCATTCGACGCCGTAATGCGGTTGGCATCCGCGTGCACACTCAGGAGCAACTCGACGACCTCGGTGCGTGCGTTGCAAATCGCAACGTGCAACGGCGTGAGGCCGTTGCCGCCGAGAGCGTCGATTTCGGCATCGCACTCAATGAGCGCTCGCACGACAGCGAGGTGCCCAGAAGCTGCCGCACGGTGCAGCGGCGTCCAGCCGCCATTGTCTCGCACCGACAAGCGCATGAGCGGCGCAAGTGAGAACACCAACGTGGCATCGGCCGTCGGGTGAACGTTGTGCAGCGGCACGGAGCCTAAATGATTGCGCGCCATCGGGTCGGCCTTGTGGTGCAGCAAGCTCTCGAGCATCGGCACCGAGACCGCCGCCGAGTTACTCGAGCGGCACAGTACATGGAGGGCGGTGTCGCGCACGCTCGGCTCGTGTTCGTCGGCGTAGCACATGCCACTCGCAAGAAGCGCCTCGACCTGTGCGAGATCACCGGTCGCCGTGGCCTCGCACAATTGCACCACAGAGTCGGAGCTTGAGCTCCGCGGCATACTCCTCAACGAATGAATGGCGCCTCGTGGCGAGGTGCGTACTGGATTGTCATCGATGCTATCAGCCAGGAAGCTTCCTGTATCACCGTCGAGCAGCGATGTTGGGCTGGCGCGAACGAGATAATGATTGAGCACTGAGATATCTGATACAGTTGCTGGCGGAATGAGCAGCGACGACAAGAGCAGTTGCTGCACCTAGTAGTCGAGACATACCGACATCATGGTGGTCGTTAAATCGTTGTTGTCGTTGTGGTGGTGGTGGTGGTGGTAGTAGGGCTATCTCACTCTTTGCGTTGTGGGGTGAACCAGGAGCACGCTGTGTAGCAAAGAGCAGTGCAACGACCAACCAGAGGCAACAGCAGCACCCGCGAGCAGCATAGTTAGTGTGTACGTCCGTCATTAAATACTGGACATCCCCCGCCCCGACGCATACACACATTGAAGAACGAGCTTGGTTTTCAGCGGAACGTATGACTCTAACCAAGACATCGAGCAAGACGTACCCATCGTGTATTGGAACGCTTGTACTTGATGCGTTGTTTCTGAAACCAGAGCTGTATGCGACGCTGGTTGGTGCAAAGAATGCCAGCAAGACGCTGCCGTTCCGAGAGGCTCGGGTGTGCGTTGCGCTCAAAGAACTCCTCGAGTATGCGGCGCTCGTCGTTCGTCAGGCGTCGGCGACGACCGTGTTCCGTGAGCGTGTGTTGAGAAGCAGATCGAGCGTCGGCGTATGCAGCCGCAGCAGTGGCCACTTCTGTGTCGTCGCCGTTGGTGGCACCAGTCAGACTTGATGATACCATGCTGTCGCTGGTTGAGTTTGTGGTGGTGGTGGTGGTGGTGGTGGTGGTGGTGGTGGTGGTGGCAATGGAGGAGCGGATGGCACTGGTGGCGCCCGTGAGTGCCATGTGGTCATAGTTGTACACAGTGTTTGTGGGTGGGAGAGCAAGTTAGATGCGCGAGGTTTGGTTGGTTTCGCGTACTGGTGTTGGCGGGGCAACGCGCTATCATGGTGGAATGGGACGATGGTATCGATATTCATGGTCTTGACAAGATGCGCGTGTCTCGGAGATCTGTTTCGCACACCAGCACGTATTGCATCGCCCTTGGCGTCTCGAAGGAGTCTTGCGTGATGGTGCTCCGGGGACGCGAGCGAGGAGACAATAAAAGCCTCGTCGATCGCGAGCCCAGTCGACGTATTCTCCACCTTCTCCGCGTTGCTCGCTTCCGCTCTCCTGTATTATTCGAGATCGATCCCGACTAGCGGTGTGTGGTCCTAGCTCTGACGTTCATGAACGGTGATCCCATTCTTCTTCTCCGTGAGTACGATACTCAAGCCCTCCAGGGCGTCGTTGATACGGATGTCGAAACCCCCGCGGGCCAACTCGGCGAACCCATGAGGTTCGAGTTATCGCTCAACGATTCGGCGGTGCGGCTGCTTGGCCCTTGCCGCTGTTCTCACACACTAAGCACACTTATTTACTCACTCACCTGAACCAACAAACAGTGTGCGTATCCGCCAAGGCTTGCAGAGTATCTTGATGTCGAGCAACTGTCCCGCGCCCTTGAAGCTTACAAGCGCCAGGGTATCCTCGTGATTGCTGCTGGCATGTACGTTGCGTTGTGGATCACACTCTTTATCTCTCTCTCTCTCTCTCTCTCTCTCTCTCTCTCTCTCTCTCTCTCTCTCTTTCTCTCTCTCTCTCTCTCTCT
>Ga0209935_1003872_pt1 | contig 14658 bp, 16 predicted proteins | sample ThiBio_1000_plan_2_FD_183958 | JGI IMG/M metagenome (GOLD analysis project Ga0209935, IMG submission 183958) | Wastewater bioreactor microbial communities from Cape Town, South Africa - Thiocy_cont_1000_plan (SPAdes) | ecosystem: Engineered > Bioreactor > Thiocyanate-remediating >... | reverse complement strand
CAAACTGTAAACAGCCGCCTTTCAAGCGCCCGACGCGATCTTGACGAACAGCGTGTCCGGGAAAGCGACAAGAGCCCCGGCGGCGAGTGCGACGCCATAGGGAACGCCCGCGCGCGGGTCGTGCAGCCGCATCAGCCACCCCTGCCCCAACGCGAAGGCCGGCAGCATCTGCCGGCGGAAGAGAAGAACGGCCAGCGTCAGCAACCCGCCAAACAGGGCCGAATAGCTGAGAAAGGGAAGCAGCTGCGGCAAGCCGAGCCAGAGTGCGGCGGCCGCGGCGATCTTCGCATCGCCACCGCCGATCCACCCGCGGGCAAACAGCGCGATGCCGATGGCGAGGACCGTGAGGCCTATCAGAAGATGCGCTCCGATATCGGCGAGCGTCAGGCCATAGACCGGAGCGGCAATCATGAAGAGAGCCACGAGGGCCAGGGACAGGCGGTTCGGGATGGTCATGGTGGCGAGATCGGAAACCGCCGCGCCGGCCATCGCGGCTGGGAAGGCGAGATAGAGAACCGATTGCGCGAGAGAGATCATCCGGCCATCTCCGTCGAAACCGAGGCACCGCACCGTCCGTTGACGACGCGGTGCGCCCGTTGGGAACCCGCCGCCTCCATGAGAGGCAGCAAAGATCGAACCGCGATCAGACGTTGGTCGAAGCGAAACGCGCGCCGATGCGCGAGAAGAGATCGCTGAGGTCGTTGCCGAGGACGGTGGCACCCACGATGATGACGCAGCCGATCACGGCAGCGATCAGGCCGTATTCGATCGCGGTGGCGCCGGACTCATTCTTGGCGAAACGAACGACGAGAGACTTCATTATATTGCTCCAGATTGCGAAAGCTTGGCTTGAACTCTGTATTACCCCGAGGCCAGCCCGTTTATTGCTTCGTGGCCCCCAACGACGGTGAATGTAGCAACGACCCACTGCGGCTTAGTTAAATAAAATTCGAGTAAATTGAGCATCGTTTCACACAAAATTAACCAGAAAATCTCCGGCCAAAGCGATGCAATTGCAGATAAATGTCTTTTCAATTCGATGTACTAATATTTACCATTTCTTAAGCATGTTTCTTATGATTTCATTTACCTAGCCGAGAAGTGGCCCTTCCTCCGGGAGGACGGAGGACGGCCCGTCCAGCGACGCACCGTCCATGGGATGAAGCGGCTTCGCAGGGGAGCCGGGACGGCTGACCCGACACCCGCCCGAGACGTTAACGATCTCACCTCGATTAAGCGTTCATTCACCATCGTCGGGCACTCTTCAGCCATTCTCAGGCACGGAGATGCGGGGTGCTCCCCATGGTGATGAACGGACGGCGGAGCGCCGCCGATCGCGCGGGCGGCAGCGCCGGGCGTCTCGTCCTGCTGGCGGCCGCCGTTCCTCTCGCGATCCTCTTCGCCAGCGGAATCGCCCGCGCGAGCGACCCGCTCGACGTCAAGCTCGACCGCGCCAAGGTGATGCGGATCGCCCGCCCGGCGGCGACCGTCATTCTCGGCAATCCGGCGATCGCTGACGCGACGATCCAGGACCGGATGACGCTCATCATCACGGGCCGCAGCTATGGCACCACCAATCTCATCGTGCTCGATCAGGCCGGCGACCCGATCGCGGATCAACTCGTGACGGTCTCGGCGTCGGACGACGATGTCGTCACGGTCTTTGCCGGCGACAGCCGCCGCTCCTTCAGCTGTTCGCCGGAATGCCAGCCCATGCTGGGCCTCGGCGACACGCAGAAAGCGTTCGATACGGTGAAGAGCCAGATGCAGGGGCGCTCGGACGTGATCCAGGGCGCGACGCAGCAGCCGGCGGGCGCGAACTGAGGCGCGAGGGTTAACGAGCCCTTTCCGCCAGACGACTGATTTTCACTAAAGCCGACAAAGATTCCGCAAGGGCTCTTTGCTAGCGGTTAACCCGGATTTGCCGCCTCGGGCGGCCGGGAGCCGCCATGCCAAGCCGCAACCTTTTTCGGGGACAATCGCCGTTGGTCGCGTTCCGTCGCGACCGGCGCGGGGCGACCGCGGTCGAGTTCGCGCTGATCGCATTGCCGTTCTTTGCCGTCATGTTGGCGATCCTCGAGACCGGCCTGATCTATCTCGCCGACAACGCCCTCGATACCGCGACGAATGACGCGGCACGGCTCGTCCGAACCGGGCAGGCGCAGGCACAGAAGTTCGATGCGACCGCCTTCCGCGACCAGATCTGTGCCGGCGTGACGCCGCTGCTGGCCTGCTCCGGCGTCAAGATCGACGTGCGCACATCGGCCGATTTCTCCGGCGCGGGTTCATCGCCGCCGCTGAAGGCGGATGGCACGGTCGACGTCTCCAAGCTTAAATATGATGCCGGGCATGGCAAGGACATCGTGGTCGTGCGCGCCTATTACGAGTGGCCCGCCGTGCTGAACCTGCTTTCGAAGAACAGCACGGCCAACGGCACCTATCTGCTCGCCTCGGTCACCGCATTCCGCAACGAGCCCTTCACATGGTGAGTCCCGTCTCCCAGCCGGAGGTCGAGCCCTCCGCGGATGGCCGGCACGGCGTCCTCGGCCGACTTCGCAGCTTCCGCGCGGATAGTTCCGGCATCGCGGCGCTGGAATTCGCCCTGATCCTGCCGGTGATGCTGGTGCTCTATCTCGGCGGCATCGAGGTGACGGACGGTCTCATGCTGAAGCGCAAGGTCTCGCATACGGCGAGCGCCATCGCCGATCTCGTCGCCCAGGACACCGCCATCGCCAGCACGGCGGAGATGCAGGACATCTTCAATGCCGGCACCACGATTCTCTCGCCCTATACGACCTCGAAGTTGAAGGTGTCCGTCGTCGCCATCAGCATGGATGCGAGCAAGAAGGCGACGGTGAGCTGGTCGCAGACCTTCAATGGCGGCTCTTGCGCCGCCAAGGGTTCCGTCGTGACCGTTCCTGCCGATCTGCAGAGCGCCAACGGCTTCCTGGTCCGCGTGACGACTGAATATGCCTACACGCCGGATTTCGGCTATGTGCTGACCGGCACGATCCCGCTCAAGGAGCGGTTCTATCAGGCGCCACGTTCCGGCAAGGCGATCACCGGACCGTCCTGCGGCTAGCGACTCAGGCGCCGTGCGGGCGCGCGAAAGTCTCGGCGAGGATATCCACGAAGCGGCGGGCATCGGCATGGAGCGCGAGGTCGGTGTTCGGCCGCCCGCCCGAGCGCGCCTGCGTATCGACGATGCTGGTGCCGACGGTGAGCGGGCTCGCCGTCTCGACCTCGACGAAATAGCGCGTCGTCGAGAGAACCGAGCGATCGATGAGGTAGGCGACGCACACCGCATCATGGACCGGCGCGGAACCGCCATGCTCGCCCATCTTCTGGAACTTGTCGTGCACGCCGATGCGGAAGCCGACGATATCCGCCGTCGCCTTGCCGGCCGGCGTGCCGAGCGCGCCGAGGCGGTCGCAATCCGCATAGGTCATCAGCGCCTCATGCGTCGCGTCGAGCGGCACGAGCGTGAGCTTCTCGAAGCCGGCATTGAGCACGCGAGCCGCAGCCTCGGCATCGGCCCAGAAATTGAATTCGGCCGTGGCGGTCACGTTGCCGAAGGCATAGCCGCCGCCCATGATGATGATCTCGGGGACGCGCTTGACGAAGGCGGGATCGGCGGCGAGCGCCGCGGCGATGTTGGTCAGCGGCCCCGTCGGCATCAGCACGATCGGATCGGTCGCGGCGCGATAGGTCTCGATCAGAAACTCGACCGCGGTCTTGTCGGCCTTCTTCGAACGCGCGGGGGGAACCGGCAGCTCCTCGGGATGATACTTCTCGCCGCCATCCTCATAGCGGTTGATGACCGGAACGCCGCGGCGCACGAACGGGCGGTCGGCCCCCTCATAGACGCGGATATCCGAACGGCCGATATGGTCGAGGACGCGCAGCGTATTGTCGGTGCAATGCTGCACGCCGACATTGCCGTTGACCGTCGTCACCGCGACGAGATCGATGGCCGGGTGCAGCGCCGCCAGCATGATCGCAACCGCATCGTCCGTGCCGGTGTCGACGTCGAGAATAAGCTTCTGGGCCATGGAGTTGCGTCCTGAATGAGGGAAGGCGGTTGCGAGGCGGGCGGAGGTTAGGAGGCGAGGCGCCGCGGCGTCAAGCAACCGCGCCGGAGAGATGCGCGATGCCGCACGCGTGCCCGCGGTTGACCCGCGCGCAACGCTGGGCAAGGCTGCAGCAGGGCGGCGAGACACGCGCGCCGCGACAGCCTTGCACCGATGGCCTTCAAGCTCCGTCAGCTCCAATATTTCGTCGCGGTTGCCGACACCGGCTCGATCTCGGGCGCGGCGCAGCAGCTCTCCGTTTCGCAATCCACGGTCACCGAGGCCGTCAAGGAACTCGAGGCGGATCTCGGCGTCGTGCTGGTCGAGCGGTCGGGCCGCGGCATGGTGCTGACGCGCCACGGCCAGCTCTTCCTGCGCCGGGCCGAGCGGGTTCTCGAAGCCGTCGCCGACGCACGCCGCTCGCTCGGCGACGAGGCCGAAGTCTCGGGCCGGTTGACGATCGGCGTCACCGCGCTGGTCGCCGGCTATGTCCTCTCCGACCTGCTGGCGCGCTTCCGCCGCGCCCACCCGGCCGTCGATGTGGCGGCGATGGAGGATACGAGCGACTATCTCGAACATCTGCTGATCAATGGCGAGCTCGACGTCGCCGTCATGATCATGCCTGACCGCCCGGTCGACCCGGCACTGCGGATGGAAATCCTCGGCGAGACGCCCTACCGGGTCTGGCTGCCACAGGGCCATCGCCTTGCGGCGCTTCAGGCGGTGCCGCTCGCCGAATTCGCGGAGGAGCCGCATGTGATGCTCTCCATCGACGAAATCGAGGAGACGACGCGCGGCTTCTGGCGCGAGCACGGCTTTCGTCCGCGGGTCGCCTTTCGCACGCGTTCCGTCGAGGCGGTGCGCAGCCTGGTCGGAACCGGCGCCGGCATCGCCATCCTGCCCGACCTCGTCTATCGCCCCTGGTCGCTCGAAGGCGACCGCATCGAGGCGCGCGCCACGGTCGAGACGCTGCCCACGGTCAAGACCGGCGTCGTCTGGCGACGCGGCTCCGATGCGGGCCGCGCAACCACGGATTTCATCGCGCTCAGCCGGGCACAACGGCCGGATCGGCGCAATTTCGGATTTTCCGATAGTTAGGTTCTGATTTTTGTATTGGCGAATTCGGCCATTGTGGCGGCATTCTGTTCTCAGCCGGGACGGAGCGCCGCAAAGAAGAGCGATCGCCCGGGTTCATTTGCAGGGAGATCGACATGCGCAGCATCGGAAGGATTGCCGCCGGCGTGGCCACGGCCGCCTTGATCGTTTCACAGACCGCAGCCTTCGCGCAGGAGCCGCTGAAGGCGATCGGCGCCGGCGAGGGCGAAGTCGCCATCGTCGCCTGGGCCGGCTATATCGAGCGCGGCGATACCGACAAGGCCTATGACTGGGTCACGGATTTCGAGAAGGAAACCGGCTGCAAGGTGACCGTGAAGACGGCGGGCACGTCGGACGAAATGGTCGCGCTGATGAACGAAGGCGGCTTCGACCTCGTCACGGCCTCGGGCGATGCCTCGCTCCGTCTCATCGCCGGCAAGACCGTCCAGCCGATCAACACCGATCTGATCCCGAGCTGGAAGGAGGTCGACCCGCGCCTCCAGAGCGCGCCCTGGCACACGGTGAACGGAGTCCATTACGGCGTGCCCTATCAGTGGGGCTCCAACGTCCTCATGTACAACACCAACGTGTTCAAGGAGGCGCCGAAGAGCTGGTCGATCGTCTTCGAGGAACAGACGCTGCCCGACGGCAAGTCGAACAAGGACCGGGTGCAGGCTTTCGACGGACCGATCTACATCGCCGACGCGGCGCTCTACCTGATGGCGCACAAGCCCGAGCTCGGGATCAAGGACCCCTATGAGCTGAACGAGGACCAGTACAAGGCCGCGCTCGAACTGCTGCGGGCACAGCGCCAGATCGTGCCGCGCTACTGGCACGACGCCATGGTCCAGATCGACGACTTCACCAATGAGGGCTTCGTCGCCTCGTCGAGCTGGCCGTTCCAGGTCAACCTGCTCGTCGCCAACAAGCAACCGATCGCCTCGACGATCCCCGAGGAAGGCGCCACGGGCTGGGCCGACACCACCATGCTGCATGCGGATGCGCCGCATCCCAACTGCGCCTACAAATGGCTGGAGCACTCGATCGCGCCGAAGGTGCAAGGTGATCTCGCCGCCTGGTTCGGCTCCGTCCCGGCCGTGCCGGCCGCGTGCAAGGGCAATGCGCTTCTGGGCGACGAGGGCTGCAAGACCAATGGTGCCGAAGAGTTCGAGCGCATCCATTTCTGGCGCACGCCGGTCTCCAAGTGCCCGAGCCAGGGCACCTGCGTCCCCTATTACCGCTGGGCGACCGACTACATCGCCATTCTCGGCGGGCGGTAGTCAGAGCCGCCTCCGTATAGGCGGGAGGGCCGACTGCATTGATCGGCCCTCTTCCTCGGGGTTGCCCCGCTAGCCCCCGCACGTCAGCTCGTTTCCGGGGCCGGAACCATCCGCCGCGAGCGGCAAGTCTGGATTGCCGGGTCAAGCCCGGCAATGACAGGGCGAACAACACGCAATGACCACCCCCTCCGCCATACCCGCCGTCCGCTTTCGCGCCGTCGCCCGCCATTTCGGCGAGGTCCGCGCGGTCGATTCGGTCGATCTCGACATTGCGGAGGGCGAGTTCTTCGCCATGCTCGGGCCGTCCGGTTCGGGCAAGACGACCTGCCTCCGGCTCATCGCAGGCTTCGAGCAGCCTTCCGCTGGCACGATCGAGATCTTTGGCGAGCATGCCGAGGGCGTGCCGCCCTATCGCCGCAACGTGAACACCGTCTTCCAGGACTACGCCCTCTTCCCGCACATGTCGGTGGCCGAGAACGTCGCCTATGCGCTCATGGTGCGCGGCGTCGGCAAGGCGGAGCGCCTCGCCAAGGCGAACGAGATGCTCGCCCTCGTGAAGCTGGCGAATTTCGGCGCCCGCAAACCGGCCCAGCTATCCGGCGGCCAACGCCAGCGGGTGGCGCTCGCGCGCGCCCTTATCAATCATCCCAAGGTGCTCCTCCTCGACGAGCCGCTCGGCGCGCTCGACCTCAAACTGCGCGAACAGATGCAGGTGGAGCTCAAGACTCTGCAGCGCAGCCTCGGCATCACCTTCGTCTTCGTCACGCATGACCAGGGCGAGGCGCTGTCCATGGCCGACCGCGTCGCGGTCTTCAATGCCGGACGGATCGTCCAGGTCGGACGGCCGGAAGAGGTCTATGAGCGCCCGGCGACCCGCTTCGTCGCCGATTTCGTCGGCGGTTCCAACGTGATCGAGCCCGAGGCCGCGACGCGCCTTCGCCTGCCCGCCGGAGCCTGGAGCATCCGGCCCGAGAAGATCACCCTCTCCGCCACCGGGATCGGCCCGCTCGGACGCGTCGAGAGCCTGCAATATCAGGGCGCGCAGCGGCGCTACGTCGTCGCCGTCGGCCCGGATCGCCTCAGCGTCGTCACGGCGGCGGGCGTGACGGCCTTCACGCCGGGCGCGAGCGTCCATATCGACTGGCCGGCGGATGCGCCGACCCGCCTGGAGGGCTGAGCGATGAGCCTCGCCGCGCCGGGAGCCCCGACCAGAGACGGCCCGTTGCGGCGCCTCTCCGACCTCTTCATGCGCCGGCCGCGCTTTTTCCTCGCGCTGCTGCTGACGCCGCCGCTGCTGTGGCTCGGCGTCGCCTATCTCGGCTCGCTCGCGGCCCTGCTCGCCCAGAGCTTCTTCTCGATCGACGAATTCTCCGGCCTGATCGTCCGCGAATTCACGCTGAAGACCTATGGCGAACTGCTGCAGCCCGCCAATTTTGACATCATCGTTCGCACCGTCGTCATGGCGGCGCTGGTGACGCTGTTCGGCGGCGTCATCGCCTTCCCGATCGCCTATTTCGCCGCGCGCTATGCCCGGGGCCGCGTCAAGGCGCTGTTCTATCTGTTGATCATGCTGCCGCTCTGGTCGAGCTATCTCGTCCGCGTCTATGCCTGGAAGCTGATCCTCGCCAAGGAAGGCGTCATCACCTACATCGCCGACCACACCGGCACGCGCGGCCTGCTCGACGCGTGGCTATCGCTGCCCGTGGTCGGCGGCCCCTCGCTCTCCATCAGCTATACCGGCACCTTCCTCGTCTTCCTCTATCTCTGGTTGCCCTTCATGATCCTGCCGATCCAGGCCTCGCTCGAGCGCGTGCCACGCTCGCTGATCGAGGCGGCCGGCGATCTCGGCGCCGATCCGCGCAAGACTTTCTCGACTGTGATCTTCCCGCTGGCGCTGCCGGGCATCGTGGCGGGCTCGATCTTCACCTTCGCGCTGACGCTCGGCGACTACATCACGCCGCAGATCGTCGGTTCCTCGACCCTCTTTCTCGGCCAGGCGGTCTATACGCAGCAGGGCGTCGCCGGAAACATCCCCCTCGCCGCGGCCTTCTCCGTCGTGCCGATCGTCATCATGGGAATCTACCTGACGGTCGCCAAGCGCATGGGGGCGTTCGATGCGCTGTAGAGAACAGAGCGCGCCAGCACTGCCTTCCCCTCCCCCCTTGCGGGGGAGGCCGGGAGGGGGACCCCGCCATCCACTTGGCCCATGCTATCGCGACATGCGCTATGCCCGGCCGGGTTCCCCCTCTCCCGATCTCCCCCGCAAGGGGGGAGAGGGCGCGCCTCGGCGCCTCGACAGGGAAGCATCCCATGCCTAGCCGTCCGCCCTTATCCGTCACGCTTGCCGCCGCGGCCGGGCTGCTGTTCCTGCACCTGCCGCTGGCCTTCATCTTCCTCTACGCCTTCACGACGGAGGAGAAGAGCTACCAGTTCCCGCCGCCGGGCTTCACGTTGAAATGGTTCGCGGTCGCCTGGGACCGGCCGGACATCTGGCAGGCGCTCGGCCTCTCGCTGCGCGTCGCATCCGTCGCGACGGCGCTCGCCATCGTGCTCGGCACGCTGGCCGCCGCGGCGATGGCGCGCTATCGCTTCTTCGGCCGCGAGGCGGTGTCGCTGCTGATCACGCTGCCGATCGCGCTTCCCGGCATCGTGACCGGCATCGCGCTCCGCGCCGCCCTCAACTTGGCCGATATCCCGTTCTCGTTCTGGACGATCGTCATCGGCCACGCGACCTTCTGCATCGTCGTGGTCTACAACAACGCCGTCGCTCGGCTCCGCCGCACGCAAGGCTCGCTCATCGAGGCCTCGATGGACCTCGGCGCCGACGGCTTCCAGACCTTCCGCCATGTCGTGCTGCCGCAGCTCGGCACCGCCCTCCTCGCCGGCGGGATGCTCGCCTTCGCCCTGTCCTTCGACGAGGTGATCGTCACCACCTTCACCGCCGGACAGCAGCAGACGCTGCCGATCTGGATGTTCTCCGAGCTGATCCGCCCGCGCCAGCGCCCGGTCACCAATGTGGTCGCGGTCATGGTCATCGCGGTCACGCTCATCCCCATCCTCGCCGCCTATTACCTCACCCGTGACGGCGAAGCCGTCGAGGGCGCGAGCAAGTGAAACCTGAAAGGGAGGTCACCATGTCCCTCGATCTTTCGATCGTGACCGACACGGAAATGCTCATCGGCTCGTCCTTCGAGGGCGGCACCGAGACCGCCGAGCGCGTGCTGGCGCCGAAGACCGGCGAGACGATCCTCGATCTGCCCGAGGCCTCGCCGTCGCAGATCGACAGCGCGGTCGACGCAGCGGAAAAGGCGTTCGCCTCCTGGTCGCGGACGCCGCCGGGCGTGCGCGCCGGCCTGCTGCTCAAGCTCGCCGACGCGATCGAGGCGGAGGCCGCCTCCTTCGCCGCGCTCGAAGCGCTCAATTGCGGCAAGCCCTATCGCGCCGTGCTGAACGACGAATTGCCGGCCGTGATCGATTGCTTCCGCTTCTTCGCGGGCGCGGCGCGCGTCCAGACCGGCAGCGCCGCGGGCGAATATCTGGCCGGCCATACCTCGATGATCCGCCGCGACCCGATCGGCGTCGTCGCCTCGATCGCGCCTTGGAACTACCCGCTGATGATGGCGGCGTGGAAGCTCGCGCCGGCGCTCGCCGCCGGCAACACGGTGGTCATCAAGCCGTCCGAGCAGACGCCGCTGACGACGCTGAAGCTCGCCAAGATCGCGAGCGGCATCCTGCCCGAAGGCGTGCTCAATGTCGTGGTCGGCCGCGGCGAGAGCGTCGGCAACGCGCTGATCCACCATCCCAAGGTCTCGATGATCTCGCTCACCGGCGACATCGCCACCGGCAAGAAGGTGCTCGCCGCAGCCGCCAAATCCGTCAAGCGCACCCATCTGGAGCTCGGCGGCAAGGCGCCGGTGATCGTGTTCGACGACGCAGACATCGATGCGGTGGTCGAGGGCGTGAAGATCTTCGGCTATTACAATGCCGGCCAGGACTGCACCGCCGCCTGCCGCATCTATGCCGGCGCGAAAATCTACGACCGGCTCGTCGCCGACCTTTCCTCCGCCGTGTCGAGCCTTGGCTACGGCCATGCGGATGACGACAAGAACGACATCGGGCCGCTGATCTCGGCGCGCCAGCGCGACCGCGTCGCGAGCTTCGTGGCGCGTGCTGCCGAGAACAGCCATGTCGAGGTGACGACGGGCGGCAAGCCCGCTGCGGGCGCGGGCTTCTTCTATGAGCCCACCGTCGTCGCCGGCGCGCTGCAATCGGACGAGATCGTCCGCCGCGAGGTGTTCGGGCCGGTCGTCTCTGTCACCCGCTTCGACGATGTCGCCGACGCCGTGACCTGGGCCAATGATTCGGACTACGGCCTCGCCTCATCCGTGTGGACGCGCGACGTCTCGCGTGCCATGGCCGCCGCGGCCGAGCTTCGCTACGGCTGCACCTGGATCAACTGCCATTTCATGCTGGTCAACGAGATGCCGCACGGCGGGCTGAAGCAGTCCGGCTACGGCAAGGACCTGTCGACCTATGCGCTGGACGACTATTCGGTCGTCCGTCACGTCATGGTGAAATACGCCTGAACGAAGAGGGGCCGCCCGGCATGCCGGACGGCCCCTGTTCGAAACGGGCGAAGCGTTTATTCGCCGCCGTCGGCCGCGCCCGACTGGAGCAGCGCGTAGCGCTCCGGCCCGATGCTGGCGAGCAGGTCGAGCTGGGTCTCGAGGAAGTCGATGTGATCTTCCTCGTCCTTCATCAGCTGCTCGAAGAGCTGCATGGAGACATAGTCGCCCGCCTCGAAGCAGACGTCGCGTCCATCCTTGTAGAGCGCCCGCGCCTTGTATTCGCCGCGCAGGTCCGCCTCGAGGATTTCCTTGATGTTCTGCCCGATCTCCAGCGGATCGAGCACCTGCATGTTCGGGAAGCCCTCGAGGAAGATGATGCGCGTGACCAGATTGTCCGCGTGCTGCATCTCCTCGATCGACTCGACCCGCTCCTTCTTGGCGAGCTTCGTGAAGCCCATGTCGTCGAGGAGGCGATAATGCAGCCAGTACTGGTTGACCGCAGTCAGCTCAAGGCGGAGCGCGTGATTGAGATACTCGATGACCTTGGCGTCGCCCTTCATGGGAATCCTCTCGTCTGGAACCATTCCAGACTGTGACAGTAAGGATTTAGGGCCGTGAGGTCAAACCCGCCGGGACGCGGATTCCGTCAGCGTCGCCGGATCGAACTCGTCCTCGCCGACCGTTCCGAGCGGCTCGGGACAGGTCACCAGCAGGCCGGATTCGGCGATGAGCTTGCGCACCAGCGCGAAGCAGAGCGTGCATTGCGCCTTGGCGCCGAGGGCGCGGTAGATGCGCGCAGGCGTGATCGGCCGGCCGGGCTGCTCGCTCGCAATCTGTTCCGCCACCTCGAGAATGTGGCGCTTGGTGAGGACATTGCAGGAGCAGACGATCATCGGCCGGACTGAGCGATCCTGTTGAGTTAGGCGAAGATAGGGACGGATGCGCCGCCTTGCCAGACGCCGGGCATCCATCTTCCCCGACGAAGACGGCCCGGCAGGCTCAGTGGAGCACGGCCAGGATCACGATGACGATGAGAAGGGCAATCAGCCCCCACATATAGGGGCCGCCGAGAAAGCCGCGACCCGCCGCGACCTCGACCTCTTCCTCGACCTCCTCCGCCGCCTCGGCGACGTTCTCGGCAAAGTTCTCGACGCGATGCTCGAGGCGGTCGATGAGTTCCTCCTCCGCGGCGCTGTCACCCCCCGGTGTCGCCAGCGAAGGTGTCGAGGCAATCGTGGGCAGATCGCCAAGGCGGCCCCCCAGCGCGCCGAGGACGCCTTCGATCATCGTCTTCGCCGTCGCGTCGATCTGGCGCGAGCCGAGCTGCGCCAGCGTGCCGCCGAGCTGGGTCCGCAGCACATAGGTCAGCAGCGTGCCGGCGCCATCATCGGCGAGGCGGACATCGGCGACGCCCTTGACCGATCCGGCGCTGCCGCCGTCGCCTTCGCCGGTGATCGTGAGGCTCTGGCCCTCGACCACGCTTGCAAGCGCAATGGTGCTGGCAAAGGCCGGCGTGCCGGGGCCCGACGTCGCGACGAAGCGGCCGGACATGCTGCCGTCCGGATTGCGGACGAGATCCTCGCAGCCGGGAATGGCCTCCGTCAGGATCCGCGGATCATTGAGGGCCTTCCAGACCGCGGCGCGATCGACCGGGATCCGGTATTCGCCGGTCATCTCCATGGGCGTACCTTCCATGTGCCGGACAGCCGGCGTTCGTCACCGGTCCGTCTTGTTGCCGAAATGCGCGCGCCCTCACGGCCGCGTGCTGGGATGGACGCGACGGGGCGCATCCGGGATTGGTCAATATTCGCACCATGGTCGCATGCCCGCACAGGCGACGGCAAGACGCACAGGCGATAGCAAGACGCGCCTCGAACATGACATCCATCGAAGACGGCCGCATGATGCTGCGGACGATTGGCTTTCAGCCCGCCGCCCGCTATGAACCGGCCATGCAGGACGCCTCCTCGAAGACGCGCGGCACGGCCGCGGCGAAGGACACCCCCTCCTCCGTCTGGCCAGTCATGCTGGAGACGGAAGGCTGGAGCGACTATGCGCTGATCGACAGCGGCCATGGCCGCAAGCTCGAGCGCTATGGCCGCTACCGCATCGTCCGCCCCGAAGCGCAGGCGCTGTGGACGCCCCGCCTTTCGGAAGCGGAATGGGAGCAGGCCGACGCGGTCTTCACCGGCGCCAAAGACGAGGATTCGGACGGGCGCTGGCGCTATCGCAAGCCGATCGGCGAAACCTGGCCGATGAGCTGGCCGCTGCCGCGCGCCGTCGGCGAGAAAGACGTGCGCTTTCTCGGCCGATTCACGGCCTTCCGCCATGTCGGCTTCTTCCCCGAGCAGGAGATGCACTGGGCCTGGTTCGCGGGCATCAGCGCAAATGCGCGCCGTCCGCTCAAGGTGCTCAATCTCTTCGGCTATACCGGCATCGCCTCCTTCGTCGCCGCCATGGCCGGCGCGCAGGTCACCCATGTCGACGCCTCGAAGAAGGCGATCGGCTGGGCGCGCGAGAACCAGGAAATGTCCGGCATCGCGGATCTGCCCGTGCGCTGGATCGTCGAGGACGCGATGAAATTCGTGCAACGCGAGGTACGCCGCGGCTCGCGCTATGACGGCATCATCCTCGACCCGCCGAAATTCGGCCGCGGGCCGAATGGCGAGGTCTGGGACATCTTCGAGAGACTGCCGGAGATGATGCGGCTCTGCCGCCAGCTCCTTTCCGACGACGCGCTCTTTCTGTGCCTTTCCGCCTATTCGATCCGTGCCTCCTTCATGGCGATCCACGAGGTCAGCGCCGAGGCGCTCGCCGGCCTGCCGGGCAAGCTCGAATCGGGCGAACTCCTCCTTCGCGAGGAAGGCGGCGGGCGCTATCTGTCGACCTCCCTCTTCTCCAGGTGGTCCCGCCATGGCTGACGATTCGCCGATCTCCGCGCCCGGCGCCATCCGGGCGGTCACGAGCCTCAACAACACGACGATCAAGGAGATCCGCGCGCTCGCCTTGCCGAAATACCGCAAGGAAAGCGGGCTGTTCGTGACGGAGGGCATGAAGCTCGTCGCCGACGCAGTCGAGGAAGACTGGCCGATCCGCATCCTCGCCTATGGCGCCAAGGTCGCGAACCATCCGATCGTGCGGCGCGTCGCGACACGGACCCATGCGCGCGGCGGCGAGGTGCTGGAAGTCACCGACGCCGTCCTCGCCAAGATGACCCGGCGCGACAATCCGCAGATGGTCGTCGGCGTCTTCGAGCAGCGCCTGATGCCGCCCTCCGCCATCCGCCCCAGCGCGCGCGGCGTCTGGGTCGCGCTGGAAGGCATCAAGGACCCCGGCAATCTCGGCACGATCATCCGCACGGTCGACGCCTCGGGCGCGGAAGGCGTGATCCTCGTCGGCGATACGGTCGATCCGTTCGGCGTCGAGGCGGTGCGCGCGACGATGGGCTCGATCTTCCACGTGCCGCTCGCCCGCATGACGACCGGCGAGTTCGCCGCCTGGCGCAAGACCTGGCCGGGCATCGTCGTCGGAACGCATCTCTCGGGCACCGAGGATTTTCGCAATGTCGACTATGCGAAACCCGTGCTGCTCCTCATGGGCAATGAGCAATCCGGCCTCGACGACGGCTTCGCCGCGCTCTGCGAC